>WNGA01003337.1_pt1 | contig 24614 bp, 12 predicted proteins | sample 5400061 | NCBI WGS metagenome assembly WNGA01 (sample SAMN13153366, study PRJNA577476) | soil metagenome | isolation source: 100 cm soil or saprolite under grassland replicate 2 | place: USA:California | collected 2016-06-15 | reverse complement strand
GTCGCTGGAAGCGGATGTGTGAGACACGCATGGGACACGAGGACAGTAAATCGAGGGGTGCTGAGCACGGGAAACAGTACAGCGCGCTGGCTTAAACCCCATCTTCGGCGTAGGGATACTGCTCGCCGATCAGCTCTATGAGCCGGCGCCCCTGAACCTCCGCCTGTGTCCAGCCATACAGCTCACTCGCAGCATGCGACCAATGCTGAATCTGGCCTGCTGTATCCACCGCGATGACCGCCGCGCCGGACTGCTCAAGCGCCTGGAAAGAAGTTAGCTGCGATGGGCTCCGGCGCGAATGGGTAGACGCTTCTCGCATTCTGCCTCCTCACGACCAGTGGCCGAGTATGCGGCTCAGTGCCTGCTGATCGTACCACACTCCGACATGGACGTCATCCCTGGGTACATACGAACGCGGCGGGAGTAGGACTAACTTGACAAATATATCATAAAGTGATATTATCCTCGTATATATAGGCGTCCTGTGCTCCACAGGCGATCTTCTTATACGGCGCGCCAACGCGCTTATCGATGGTATCCTGCTCGCTAAACAATCGGATCTCACGTGAGTGGTGGTCCGGGCCCGGCGGCCCTGTGTTGTGCGTGGCAAGATGCGCGCCGGGACATGACGGCTAGCGGTTACTATTTATTCATCCGAAGCACACCACGCACTTGTGAGTTAAAGGGGCCACCATGAGCTTTGTTCTCGGCAACACGCTGCACTGTACTGGTGATGGCCACTTAGTGGAGTTCGACACGGACGGCTCGATCATCGGAACTGTGGACCCGGAGAGTCTACCGCTCGCGGCGCGCAGCGCGTTCAGCCAATACCAGCAGATATACCGCGCGTCACAGCTCGGCTTGCCTCAGCCAGGCGAAACCCGCGCGGGAGCCAGGCATCGCGCCGCCAGCAATCGCCGCAAGCAGACCAACGTTCGCGACGCCGCCTGGGCCGTCGAGCGAGCGATCTGGCACAGCCGCACCCGCGCGGCCGTCGCCGAGTTGGTGGCGCAGCTCAACGCGCTTCAGGCGGGCTGGAGCTGGGACGACTTCCTCACACCGCAGGAGTCTGGGATGGGGTGGTATGGCGCGCTTGGCGATCCACAGGGACGCCCGGTCCCGCTGCGGACATGTGTCTTTCTTGGCCAGGTGGTGCTGATGACGCTGGATGGCATGCCCGCCGAGACGCTCGTCGACGCGGCCGCGCCCGCCGCGGCGCCGACGGTGCGCGCGTTGCATGACGCGGCGATGGAGCAGGCCGAGCGAAACTTTGTCGCAAAGCGAATGAGGAACAAGCTGAACGCCGGCGATCTTATCGGCGCCTGGCGCGACGAGGCCCGCGCCGCGGCGATCGTGCTGCGCCAGCCCATCGAGCAGGCCGAGCCGACCCGCGGCATCCTCTGCTCGTCGGCGGCTTTCTGCGCGCTGGATTGCTTGTTCTTTAATTCGGCGGACAGCTTGATTCGCGCCGGTCTTGCCGGCCGGCCGGATGGCCACACGCGTACGCGGCTGGAGGAGGCGCAAGCTGACCTGGACCGAGGGCGTGCGCGCTGGGTCGGCGGCATGTGCCCGCGCTCGCGCGGCCCTGGCCTGGAGCGCGGCTAGTCCGGTCGGGACGTCGGCCATCAGCGGTGCGCAGCTGGTATGGCGACAGCAGGCGAAGCTGGAGTCGCCGGACGCAGAACCTCCTGGTGCGACAATGGCGCGCGAATAGGCAGCTGCGACGATAATGACAAATAATGATACTGCTGTCACGGAAAACAGCTATCATTGCTGTCCCGGAGGCAGTGTATCCAATTCTCGAGGCGCTGTGTGTAGCAGTGTGGTTGCAATTGTCGAGCATTTTGCATTGAGGGTGTCTCCACCGGCAGAGTAGGGTTTAGCTGCGAGCCTGCGGCCCCATGTAATCTCATCTCTGGCAAGACTCACCCCGAACATACAGACGAAATTCTGCCCCATTGTTCAACCATGTATCTGGTCGCTAGCTGCTCGATGAGCTATCGGTCTAGTTCCTTGGAGTGCTGAGGGTGCGGGAAACATCCAAGCGATCTCATGTCGGGGCGCTAAAGGAAGCTCAGCGCGCCTGCCCGAGCACTGTGCCGGCATGGACGCACCTGCCTGAACGACCATGTGTCACCAGCAGCGCGGGAAGGCGTGGCATGCCGCCACCAGCGTAGACCGTACTGTGAAGGAGCGCTCACGCAGGACGGTGGCCCGCACTCCGAGCGAGGGCCACCAAATCGGCGAACATGCCCTGCCCGGCCTGCTCGGGCCCAGCGCCTGGTCCGATGATAGTGACCTCACGGACGGTATCCGTTTCGATCGTGAGTGCGTTCAGCACCCCATCGATACGGGCAAGCGGATCGGTGAGGGGCAACGCCACCGGCTCGACGCGCGCCTCCAATGGTAGAGATGCGCGTCCCACACTAGCGCTCTCTGGCCGCAGTTGCACACTGGCAACCAGCTTGATCCGACATCCATCGCGCGCGGCCTGCTCGATCTCGTCTGGTGTAATCTCAGTAATCCCGCGTCGGATGACCTGATCGAGCGGAACTGCGCGGCCGAAGGCCACGGCGGCTAGAATCCGGACCTTGGCGACGACATCGTGTCCCTCCACATCATCAGTCGGATCCGGTTCTGCATAGCCCTGAGCTTGCGCGTCGGCCAGGGCCGTGGGGTAATCCAGATCCCCCGCCATCAATGTGAGGATGTGGTTGGCTGTCGCGTTCAAGATACCGCGCACGGCGACCGCACGGGTTCCAGCCAACCCCTCTCGGATGGTGCTGAGCACGGGCGTGCCCGACATCACGGTGGACTCCATGCGGAACTGCACGCCGCGCCGCCGAGCGAGCGCGCCCAATTCCAGCGCCGCGGCGGCGCACGCGCCTTTGCTGGAGGTGATGACGTGCGTGCCACGCTCCAGCGTCTGGCGGATGTGGCTCAGGGCCGGCTCCTCTTCACGGGGATTGGTGTTGCTCGCTTCCGCCAGCACATCGCACTCGGTCTGTGCCAAACCTTCGAGCGCGCTGTCCCAGCGCTGCGCGCCGGGGTAGTCGGTCAAGGGGCGCCCGGCGGCCGCAAGGTCGAGTAGCGCGGGGATGTCGAGCCCGGCGTCGTGATGGATGAAGCCTCCGCGCCGCGTCGCGACACTCACGAGCGAGACGGCAACACCGCATTCGGCTGCCAGCCACGCACGACGCTGATGCACGGCTGTGGCAAGCCAGCGCCCGACGGTACCGAAACCGACGATCGAAAGACGCAGTTGTTGCATACCTGCTCCGGACAAACGCCGCAGCCACAGGAACGGACTGGGAGGGCGGTCGTCGCGCGAGTGAAGCGCACTGAGGCCGACCTCCATCGTGCGGACGCTTGCGTTCCTCGCCGGGGGTCAGCGCGAGTGGGGGGTACGCAATGGCCGATCCACGACGAGACGGCGCTGGAGGGAGCATGATGACCGAGGAGGCTCTTCCTCAGCGGTAAAACAACCACACGATTGCCAGTCCGCAAACGACTTCAGTGAGCAAACAGGGAGCGTGCCGGGTGAGTTTTATCTCACCCGGCATCGTTCTTTTCACGCTTATACAGTGTTGGTTGAAACCTGCCTCGATCCCGTACCGCCTCTGGACACGTGACCACCCCCAGCCGCACCAGCACCAGGATGGCGATGATTAGCAGCGAGCGACCAGGCTCTCCCTGAGCGGCTCCGGCGTCGGCGCCCGGACGACGAGAGCCTACGGTAATGATGACCCGCAGGAGCAGCCACTTCTAGCGTAAGTTTTGTGCAACCACGGCTCATGTGACCTGCTGTGCCGTGGGTAGGTCGGCGGTAAACAAGGGCAGGATGGTCTGATACACCACCTGCCCACTCATCCTGAGCACGGCTCCGGCAAATGGACTATGGCTATCGAACACCAAGGCACAACCCAGCGCGGTCTCGACCAGCTCTGCTCGGCTGTGCGCCACGACCCGCACCAGCGTCTTGACCGCAGTCAGTGCTCCTGCCAACGTCGCTGGCAGATCCTGAATCCGTGTCCGCGCCCACTCTGCCGCCCAGCGCACGAAGTTGGCCGCGAACAGCGCGAACTGTTCCTGGATCAGCATCCCAAACTCCGAGCGCACCAGTGGTCGCCGCATGCTGAATACGCCCTTGTTCTCCTTGATGCCCGCCTCAATCACCTGCCGCCCGTTGTACTGGCCGAACCAGCTGGCCGCAGGCGGCGGCGGCGTGTCCCCATAATAGATCAAGGTGGTGTGCCGCAACTGATCGGGCAACTGGTAGCGTACCTGCAAGGCCTCAAGCGCGTAGCGCCCCTCGCCGATGCGCGTCTCTCCCAGCGCATATGCTTCGGCATTGGCACCTACTCGTTCCCAGACTGCCTGCTCACCAATGCCGCACATCAGTCGGCGGGTGGTGTGGCCGCTATGCACCTTGCTCAGCACCGTGTAGCCCCGTTCAATCAGATAGGCCAGATTGGCAGCGGTCGCAAACCCAGCATCCAGCCGCAGCATGATCGGCACCAGGCTGCTGCCGCTGGCGTTGTCGGCCTCCAATTCGGCCAGCGTGGTCTGCACGTCAGCCTGCTGCGCCTGAATTTGAGCTATCCGCTCAGCCAGGCTGGCTTCCTTCCCGAGCGCCTGCACGATCTGGCGCTCGCGTCGCGCCTGCTGCCGTTTCGCGCGCTCACTGGGCGGCGTGCTGCCCTGGAAGAACAGGGTGTGCTGCCACTCCCACTCGTGCCGCTGCTCAGAGAGCGCTGCCAGCTTCTGCTCGGTCGCCGCCAGTTTGGTGTGCAGCGTGGTGAGCTGGGACTGCACAAGCTCGGTGCGGCGGCGCGGGCGCTGGCCCAGGGTCTGCTCAACCGCCTCGACTGCGGCACGCAAGCACTCGGCCGACTTGGCCCGTCCTCCATAGCGCTGGCAACTCAGCAGCACTCGGCCAGTCGGCCCGCCGCTCAGGCTGCTGATGGCGGCCTGGTAGCCGTTGCAGAGCGCATCGTCCATCCAGCCAAATGCGGCATTGGGATAGTCAGTGCTGGTCGGGCTGACCGAGCGGCCGGTCAGGTCGATATCCACCACCAGCGGCTGTCCCCGTCGCAGCAGACTCACCACTTCGCGCTCCACAAAGGGACGGCTGACCTGCTGCAAGACGGCGATGATCGCCTGCACGCTACTGGCGTCGGCGGCGGCCAGGGTTCGAGAGACGCCCGAATAATGCGCGAAGGTCGCTTGGCCCCAGCTGGCGATAACGGCGTGATCGGCGCAGAGCGGGTGCGGACCGAGGTTGAAATCCTGCAAGTAGTCCAGCCCGGCCAGGATGCCAATGAGGAACTGGATCAGTTTGGTCTGCGGGCGATGGTCACGGGTCTTCTGCTCAATGGGCACCGCCTCCAGCAAGCCGACGAGTCCGAGATGCTGCGCGAACTTGCCGAGCACCACCAGCAGGGCATGATCCGTGACGATCGGGAGCGGTGGGGGCGGAGCCACCGCCACCGTAGCGATGGGGTGTGCAGTCTGCGCGATCACATCCAACACTGATCGACCAGCACCGAGGGTGGTTGGCGGTACAATCATGGTGAGTCCTCCTGATAAGCGCGGAACCAGCGCTGTGGTACGCCTGATTCTGCCATAATCATGAGGACTCGCGGTTTCCAGATTATCAAGGTACAGGAGCGCCAATGCTGATGTTGGCGCTGATTGCACAAAACTTACGCTAGTGCGATACCTGCCCTAGAAACGAGCCAACCTACGTTTATTATAGAGAAGACCACCCCTTCATCCAAGCACAGAAGTGTCTCCTCGTCCGTACGTGCAATCGCGCGGGTTATGAATTGGAAACGAACAGCGGTGGCACTGCGGAAGCAATTCACATGATGACAATCGATGCGCGTATTGCCCAGATTATGCGAGCGCACTCGAGCGGTTGTCGATGATGAACAACCCACTTCTGCGGGCGGGACTAGCTCTGGCAGGCGCCAACACGTGGCTGCAGGGATGCGAGCAAATGCTGGATCCAGCTGTAGAGGACGGTATCTTGAATGGTGTGGATGTGTCAGGTTGGGACTTGCTCGACACCGAGCTAGTGGTACTCTTGGCCTGCGAGACCGGCCTCGGGAATGTCCTGGTGGGTGAAGGTGTAATCGGATTGCGACGCGCCTTTGTGCTTGCCGGAGCCAAGACGCTCGTAATGAGTGTCTATGGAAGGTGCCGGATCGGCAGACCCAGGAGCTGATGGAACTGTTTTACCAGCGCCTGTTGGACGGCACCCCGCGCGGACGCCTTGCGCGGCCCAACTGGCGATGAAGGCCAAGTATCCCGACTCGCTCTATTGGGGCGCGTTCATCTGCCAGGGCGAGCCGGGATCATTACCAGTGATGACACCTTCCACTGCTCAACCATCATGAGCCAACGATGCATCAGCCATGCTCGTTATCAACTTTAGTTTACCAGGCAGTAGTCAGTAAAGGACTGCCGATGTGAACTGACTTCGCAGGTGACTAGCACTATTGACACATTGATAGGAGGAGGTCATGGAGCCTCTACACATGAATGAGAACCGCATGGAAACTGGGAAAAATGGTGACGTTCTACATCTTCGTAACTTAGTTGACCAATTTCAGCAATGCTTGGAAACGCAAAGCGTTGACAGGAGTATAGAACTGTTGAAAGTGTCGTTGAAGTTGTTTGCAGATCCGGCAGATGACCTTAACCAAGCCGTCCCCGAGCGAGCTGAGCTTTTTGATTATGTTGCCGCCGTATTGGCTATAGGGGGGCGTCTTGAAGCGGCGCATGCCTTTTACCATCGCTCTCTTGCTATCCGGCGTAATATTTTTGGCGAAGATCATCTTTTAGTTGGCGTTAGTCTTGATAAGTTGGCAGATTGTCTTGAGCATTTAGGGAAAACGACAGAGGCCAGCGAGTTGGCTGATCGCGCCAGAGCAATCTTCAAAGCTCACCTCAATCGTCTAAACGAAGCTTTGTCTATCCTGCAACAGCAAGAACAATTTGCGGATGCACTTCCGATTGCGACTGAGGCAGCAGAACTCGCATTTCGCGTGGCGGGTGAGAACGCTCGACTCTATGCACAAAGCTTGAATAACCTTGCTTTCATCTATAAGCAACTAGGCAAACATGGAGAAGCTGAACAGTACTATAGTAAGGCGCTAGACATTTGGAAAGCAGTAGAAAACACATTGAACGATCCTGATTACGCTGCTGGGTTGTACAACTTCGGCGCACTATACCTTGCACAAGATGAACATTCCAAAGCCGAGCCTCTCTTTCGACAAGCAGTTGAAATTCTTCGAGCTTCGGTAGGGGCAGACGAACCCATTTTTCTCGAGATACTTTACTTTACGGCACGAGTTCTCGATTCGCCTGGCGAAGATGCTTCAGAAATACGGGTACTTCAAGCGCGGGAAATGCGCAGAAGAGTACAACTTCTTATTCAGTGTCTAAATAGTCTGGCTAGAACATATGAGATACAAGGCAAACCATCCGAGGCTGAATCGCTGTACCTAACCGCGATACAGATGTGCCGGCCACTCTTCCGTATTAATCATCCCGACACTCTGGCAACTTATGGAGCGCTTCTCGAGCTCTACAAAACACACGAGAATTCCGAAGCATTTGATCGTTTGATGAGCGAGTTAGGCCCGTCATTTATGCACATCGCACGTAATGCACCATTCCAGGTATCTTTTGTTCCAAGTGTCGCGCAGATTTTTAAACCATGGCTCGAAGCTATGTCGATGTCGGATCCAGAACTCAGCCAGACGATCGGAGAGCTAACTGACGATGCATTTCAGAAGGAGCTTCAGAAGTGCGTCGATGACTTTATTCAACAGAATTACAGCGACTGCTTCCGTCAAGCTATCCTACTGAGTGTGCGCAAGCCATCTCTTGAAGTATTGCAGTTGTTTCTGCTTAGTATACAATGGCTTGATGGTGCCTACCTTGGAAAACAAACCGATCGATTGTATCTAACAGTCGAAGATCTTCTTTCGACAATTGAAGATCAGTGGGCGCGACACATTACGAACCTCTCTCTTGGACAAATCAATGTTGAAGAGGTACTGGCGGACGCCGAAAACGATGCCCAACGCTGTCAGGCAAGCTTCTACGCCGCCTGTCGCTTTTTGATTGAAGGCAAAGTAGCAGAAGCAGAACGACAATTCGACTTAGTATTCTCGCTTGATACGGATACCCTTGAGAGACGAATCGCGCCTGAAATTAGTCGGATTACTCCTCCAACGGCAGTTCGCGACATGGATAGTGAATTAGCACACCTCAATAGCCAAGTGATTGAATTTATGCTTACCGGGCAGTACTACAAAGCGATTCCCATTGCCACGCGTGCGTACGATCTCGGCCTCACTGAGGGCTTAGATTTGTCTGATCGCAACTTTCGGGTGAGCTTGTACAACGTAGCAGCATTGATGTACCGCACAGGCGATTACTCAAAAGCGGAACTGTCGTATGCGAGGCTAGTTGAATTTTATCGAACTGAGGACAACTCCGATGTTGTCAGCAAATCGGCGGCGTTGAATGGATTGGGGCTTGTCCGTCTCGAACTGGCTCAATACAGAGAGGCCGAAGGGCTGTTTAGAGAGGCCATCAACGTAGTTAAGGGGGCAGGACGGCAACATAACCAGCATACGTTGCAGGCCATTGGTAATTTAGCGGAGTTATACAGGGAACAAAAGGACTATGCCAGGGCGGTACCGCTATATGAAGAGGTTTTGTCGATTCAGCGCGCTGTAGGTGAACAGAGCGCTGAATATGCTCGTTGGTTAAACAATTATGGGTTGATGCACTTGGAGGCAGGAAACCTTGAGTCGGCGGCTGAACTTCTGAAGCAGGCACTTGAGATTCGATTGGAGGTTTTGCCAGAAAATCATCCAGACCTCGCGAGCAGCCTGCTTTCGCTGGCAAACCTTGAATCCGTGCGACACAATATTGCCGCGGTAAAGCAACATGTGAAAGAGGCGCTTGAAATATACCAAGAGCAATTTGGCTCCAACCATTATACAGTTGCCGTCGCATTAAATAATTTGGCGAATATTTACTTACATAGGGGAGAGCTAGGTGAAGCCGAACATCTGTTACGGCAAGCGCACGAAATGCTCGTATCTTCACTAGGTTCAAGTCATCCAATTGTGGCTACAGTCCAGGCAAATTTGGCGCTTGTCTGTGCTGCAGGTGGTCGATACGAAGAGGCGCTTGGCCTAATGGAGTCAAGTGCGTCGATCGAGGAAGAAACTATTTGGCAAGTATTTGCAACGAGCTCAGACCGGCGGAGAACCGACTATGTCCAATCCTCTTATCTACTTTATTATGCCATGTTGTCGCTGTCATTAAGATTTACTACATCGGAAAGGTTTATCCGAGCAGCATACAATCTAGTCTTGAAGCGAAAAGGAATTGCAACCGAGGCTTCGGTAATTCAACGAGATGAGTTATTGACTGGTCAATATCCGCAACTTAGTCAGAAGATTTTAGCCCTACGTGAACTGCGGCAAAAAATAGCCACCAAAACGCTAAAAGAGCCGGGTGTTGAGGGCCCTACCGCTCATCGGCAAATTCTTGAAGATTGGACGGCGCAAAAGGATCAACTTGAAGCAGAGATCGCTCGACAAATTCCCGAGATGTCTCTGGAACGGCAGTTGCGCACTGCGGATCGATCGGCGATCGCGCAGAAACTGCCACCAGACGCAGCACTGATCGAGTTCGTCCGGTTCAATGCATTCAACTTCACTGCGGTACGAGCCCCCAGCGAGGCACAATGGGTGCCCGCCCGCTACCTGGCCTTTGTCCTACGCGCAGGCGCGCCGGACGACGTGGCTCTGATCGATCTGGGAGAGGCCCAACCCATCGACCACTTGATCGCTGCATTTCGGCAAGCAGTCAGCGGTGAGGCAGATGACGATGCCTCGCGCGGTGACCTACCGAGCGTGATCGAAACGACCGGCGTTTCGACCCGCAGTGACCGACGGAACTTGCGCGCCGCCCTAATCGCTTCCACCCGCAGCATGCGTCCGCGTGCTGCTAACGCCCCGCGTCTGAATCGCGTCGAGATCGGCGCTGCGCTGCGCCAGACAATCTTCGACCCGCTTCTGCCGGCTTTGACCGGCCGCACCCAGCTGTTCCTAGCACCCGACGGCGACCTGACACGCCTGCCGTTCGAGGTACTTCCGCTTGACGAACAACGGTGTGTGATTGACGCCTATCAGATCAGCTACCTCAGCGTGGGTCGTGATGTCTTGCGGTTTGGTACTATCTCTACACGTCAACCCACTGCACCTCTAGTGGTTGCGGCTCCGAACTTCGACCTAGGGGAACACGGCCTAGCGTCGTTCAATTCTGGTATTCCCTTCCAACAGTTAGCGGATACCCGCCAGGAAGGCGTACAGGTCGCCAAGCTTCTGCAGGTATCCGCACTCCTGGACGATGGAGCAGTGGAGCAGACGCTCAAAATACACTCGTCACCGCGCATCCTGCACATCGCCACCCACGGCTTCTTCCTGCCTGATCCGCAGCACAACCCCAACCAGGATCAAATTGGGGTGAGCATCGGCGATCTGCCAGCGATGAGTGCGCTTGGCCGGTTGTCGGCGGTCGAGAACCCGCTCCTGCGTGCCGGTCTGGCGCTAGCCGGGGTCAATACCTGGCTCCAAGGGCACGAGGAGGCGCTGGATCCAGCCGCGGAGGATGGCATCTTGAATGGCGTAGATGTGTCGAGCCTGGACTTGCTGGATACTGAGTTGGTAGTGCTCTCAGCCTGCGAGACCGGCCTGGGCAGTGTCCAGGTGGGTGAGGGCGTGTTCGGGCTACGGCGCGCCTTTGTGCTTGCTGGTGCTAAGACGCTCGTGATGAGTTTGTGGAAGGTGCCCGATCGGCAGACCCAGGAGCTGATGGAACTGTTCTACCAACACGTGCTGAATGGCACTCCGCGTGCGGAGGCCTTGCGGGCCGCCCAACTGGCGATGAAGGCCAAGTATCCTAACCCGCTTTATTGGGGCGCATTCATCTGCCAGGGTGAACCGGGGCCACTGCCTGCCTCTGGGTCGAAATCGAGCTCTAAAGATCGTCCGCTCTAAGCTCTACTGCTCGGACAACCATGTAATAAGCTTCTCAATGGTGAAAGGGGTTAGGCACATGAAGTATGATTTGGTCTTTGAAGGTGGTGGCGCGAAGGGTATGGTTCTCGTCGGTGCCTACGAGGAGTTTGTGCGCCGTGGTCATAGCCATGGTCGGTTGCTTGGTACCTCCGCAGGCGCTATTACTGCTGCCCTCGCGGCGGTTGGCTACACGCCCGACGAGATGCTTGCTGCGCTCGACGAACGCGAGAATGAGCAACCGGTCTTCGCTGGGTTTCTGGGGCAACCAGCCCCGTTCGAACAGGAGGAGATTCGCGCCAGCGCAATCCGAACGTTGTTGCGCAATATCGATTTCAAATTCATTCCTAGATTTGTCGAGGAGCGGCTGGATGATGCGATCGCTGGGATACTCGCCGAGAATCGCCGCTCCCGCCACCTCTTCGCCTTTGTCGAGCGAGGCGGCTGGTATGCGGCTGACCGCTTTGTTACCTGGCTAGAAACTCGATTGGACAGTGGGCCGTGGCACGGCGGGCAACGCCAGTTCAGCCAGATGACCTTGTCCCAGTTCTTCGATGCAACGCAGGTCGATCTGTCGCTGGTCGCCTCGGATACCACCGACGGTCATTTGCTGGTCTTGAACCACAACACCGCGCCGCAATGCCCACTGGTGTGGGCGGTGCGTATGTCGATGAGCATCCCGCTGCTCTGGGATGAGGTGATCTGGCAGAAGGATTGGGGGGCATACCTGGGCCGCGAGCTGACAGATCATGCGATCGTCGACGGTGGCCTGCTTTCGAACTTCCCATTGGAGCTGTTCATTTCCGACGCGCCGCATGTCACTCAGCTGATGGGGCCGAAACAGGACACCCCTGTGCTTGGCATGCTGATTGACGAGTCATTGCCTGTTCCACCGCTGGCTGACGATCGTGGGCTGTTTGTCAACATTACGGTGAAGCCAGCAGAGCTGCGGACGGTGCAGCGTATCAGGCGCTTGATCGACACCGCCACGACCGCCCACGACAAAATGGTGATCGACGCCTTCAGCCACCTGGTGGTGCGGCTGCCAGCGCAGGGATATGGAACCACTGAGTTCGATATGAGCGACGAGCGCCGTGCCGCGTTGGTCGAGGCAGGCCGCAGTGCGATGGCCGAATACTTCGATTTCCCGCCCATGCCTGCGGTATCGGGAGACGAGCGTAGCCTCGAAGACATCGACTCGGCGCGTGCGATGGAGACGGCCGACCGAATTGCGACGCACTTGTTAGAGCAAGAGGCGCGAACTCCTATGACGACCACGGCGACGGCTCCCATCTATCACGTGCTACTGATCGGCATTGACCGCTACCCGCAGGGCTATCGAAGCCTCAATGGATGCGTGAACGACATTGACGCCATCGAGCAGCTGCTGCTGACGCCTCCAGGGGTAGGGATTCCGGCATCCCAGGTGCGGATCACCCGCTTGGCCGCGCCTAATAATGGTCGACCATCAAGATCGCAACTTCTGGGTCAGACGCTTGCCCCGACCAAAGCCAATCTTGTTCGCGCCCTGCAGGAGCTAGCCGGTCCAATCGTCAATCCCATGGATCGCGTGCTGATCTACTATTCAGGCCATGGCGATGAGAAGCTCTTGACCGGCCGAGCAGTGTGGCGCGAAGCGCTGGTGCCGCATAACAATCAGAACATCGAGTATCTATTCGATGTCGAGATCAATGCCTTGATCAATGCTGTTGCAGCGCGCACCAGCGACCTCACGATCGTTCTGGATTGCTGCCATTCAGCCGGGGCTATCCGCGATATGGACGACGTCGATGTGCTAGGGGACATTCGAACGCTTGACAGTAACGATGCGCCGGTCGATCTGCCGAACCTGGTTGCACTGGGTTTGGATGATAGTGCTGATGACCGGGCTCTCGGTGTGAATCTCTTACAATCACCCACTTCGAATTACCTGGTTGTGTCCGCCTGCCAGCCGCACGAAAAAGCGGCCGAAGGGGCCTACCCTCTCAATCAACCCGCCCATGGCGTCTTCACACATAGCCTGCTGCGCGTGCTCGAGGCGAAAGATGTCGCCCAGCGCGCCAAACTGCGCTGGGCGGAGATCTGGCCGGAGCTGCTGGCGAAGGTGGCCGAGCGTAATACAGCGCTCCGACGCCGCCCTCAGCATCCCTGGATGATCGGCGACAGCGCGCGACACGTGTTTGGCGGCAAATGGGAGCCAATGGATGTTGGCTATCGGATCGCCAAACAGGCAGACGACACGTACGAGATTAGTGCCGGCACTCTGATGGGCATCACCGAGGGCGCCGAGTTCGCGATCTATGGCTCTGAGCCGCTCAAGTTCCCAGAGATCGGGGATCCGGAGGACAAACCTATTGGGCATCTGAAGATCACCAAGTCTGAAGCTGCCCGCGCGGTTGCCGCCCCGATGAATGGAGCGTTTGCACTGCCCGATGGCGCGCGCAGCCGGCTGGTCAAGCCTGGCGAAAGCGAGCGGCTGCGCGTCAGCCTCATATCTGAAGATGCAACCCTCAAAGCACAGCTCGAACAGTCGCCCCTGCTGGTCATACTGCCACCCGGGACACCTGATGCCGAGGTGGAGGTGGTCGCGCGGGCAGACGGCGGCTGGAACATCGGCAACGACATGGATCGCGTGCTGGCGACAGTCCCAGCAGAAGAGATCGAGGCGCTGCGCGCCGGGCTGGAGCACTACTACCGGTACAACACGGTTCTGCGCATGGCAAAGCGCTGCAACGACGCCCAGCTCAGCAACAGCCTGAGCGTGCGCGTCCTAGACTGCAATGATGCATCCGCCCTACAGGCCCTGTCGCCGGAAGGACTGGCCGACCCGAACCTGCCCGAAGCCCCCCGCGACTCGGATCGGATCTACACGCAGCGGGCGGGGTTTAAATCCTGTGTCAGGGTGATCAACACCTCCCCCTACCTACTGAACGTGACCCTGCTCAACTGCAGCGCGGGCGGCCTCGTCGAGTATCTGAGCGATGCAGTGGTGCGCGAAAAGGCAGCGCACGTCATGTGGTTGGACAACAAGCTGGGAGAACCATTTGAGGCACACCCAGATACATTACGGGCTGACGATCAACGGAAATTTATGACCGATCGGATGATTGCAATCGGCACGACCCGCCTAGATGTGGATCTGAGTTCCCTGTATGTGAGCAAGCTCGTGCAGGATGTCGTGAACGAAAACCTGTCAACAACACGTGATAGGGCAAGCGGTGATAAGGGGCTGCGGGGAAACAAGACATCGGCTGCTCCGACAGAAATGTGGACAGCAACGGTGACACCCATCCGATATGTAGGCTGGTAACGGGCTTTCTTCCCACCACTGCTGTCCTTGTGGTGTGGTTGTCCGGGCCAACTGTCGGCTCGCCTGGATAACCACACCACAAGGACACAAAACTTGTTTGTAATATTCGCGATGGTTCTTGTATTCTGAAGGGCACCGCTCGTCCAAACCTCCCCATTTGGATGTGATTGCATAAGACTCTACAATTGAACAATGCCCACGAGCGCATTGGTTTGAAGCAATTTGAGAAAGGCCTGAGCTATGAATCAGGACATGCAACTGATCGGACGCCTAAACCAACGTATCAATGAGCTCTTCAGGAATGGCCACTATGAGGAGGCTGCATCAATTGCCATCCAAGTTCGTGACCTAACGCGCCAGGAGGTAGGCACAGACCATGCATACTATGCCAGTAGCTTGCACAACCTGGCGCGGATCTACGAGGCGATGGGCAACTACGCGGAGGCCGAGCCGCTGTACCGCCAGGCGCGGGATATCAGGCGTACAGCTCTGGGGGAGAATCATCCCGAGTATGCCACGAGCTTGAATAACCTGGGAATGCTGTACAAGCAGATGGGCAACTACACGGAAGCCGAACCACTTCTCCGCCAAGCCAGCAATATTTGGCTAACTAGTCTTGGCGAGCAGCATCCCTACTATGCCACAAGCCTGAACAACCTTGCACTGTTGTATAAGACGATGGGGGACTACACCAGCGCCGAATCACTGTATCGCCAGGCCAGCGCAATTGTACGCACCGCCCTGGGCGAACAGCATCCTTACTTTGCTCAAAGCCTCAACAACCTGGGGATGCTGTATTATGAGATGGGAAACTACACCGCCGCAGAGCCGCTCCTGCGCCAGGCAAGCGATGTCCGGCGCACCACCCTGGGCGAACAGCATCCTGACTATGCCACCAGCCTCAACAACCTCGGATTGTTGTACCAAGCACGAGGCAACCCGGCAGTCGCCGAACCGCTCCTGCGCCAGGCAAGCGATGTCCGGCGCACCACTCTCGGTGCGAACCATCCCAATTACGCCCAGAGTCTCAACAACCTGGGGATGCTGTACTATGAGATGGGCAAATACACAGCTGCTGAGCCACTGTTGCGCCAGGCTTGCGAGATTCGGCGTACGGTGCTTGGGGCAAACCATCCCGATTATGCTACCAACCTCAATAACCTGGCTGGGCTGTACCAGTCGATGGGCGATTTTACGACCGCGGAGCCACTCTACCAGCAGGCGAACGAGATACACCGAAACATACTAGGCGCCGGCCATCCCGCCTACGCCACCGATCTGAACAACCTGGCGACTCTGTACAAGACGATGGGTAACTACCGGGCGGCCGAACCCCTCTTGCGTCAAGCCAGCGATATTCTTCGCACCGCCCTGGGCGAACAGCATCAGATGTATGGTCAGAGTCTCTACAATCTGGCGAACCTATACACGACAATGGGTAACTACGCCGCTGCCGAGCTGCTTTACCGTCAAGCCAGCGACACGATTCGAGCCGCCCTGGGCAAAGACCATCCTACTTATGCGCTGAGCCTAACTGGCTTAGCTGGACTGTACGAGGAAATGGGCAACTACGCCAAGGCCGAACCGCTTTATCGCCAAGCCAGCGACACCACCCGCGCCGCCCTAGGCAAAGACCACCCCAATTACGCTGAGATTCTGAGCGGCTTGGCTGCATTATATTATGGGCAGAACAACTACGCCGCGACCGAGCCGCTTCTCCTTGAGGCTAGCGACATTCGCCGCGTAGCCCTGGGCGAAGATCACCATGACTACGCTTTGAGCCTTGATAATCTGGCACTGCTGTACACAGCAATGGGTAACTACGCCAAGGCCGGGCCGCTCTACCGCCAGGCGTGCGATATCCTGCGCACCGCTCTGGGCGAGCACCACCATGATTTTGCTCAAAGCCTCAATAACCTGGCGATGCTGTATCATGCAACCGGGGATCACGCGAAGGCCGAGGCACTCTATCGCCAGGCATGCGACATCCTGCGTGCTGCCCTGGGCGAGCAGCATCCCACCTATTCCGCCAGCCTCAACAATCTGGCGATACTGTATACGGCTATCAATCGCGCCGATGAAGCGCTCTCTCTGGTGCAGCAGGCTGCCGCGATCGAAGACAAGCTGCGCACGCAGGTCTTCACCATCGGGTCAGAGCAAGCGCGGATGGCCTATCTCCAAAAGCTCCAAATGGACTTTCACATGCGGCTGTCCCTGATTCTGCAGGAGACGCCTCGGGCTCCTACCACGGCTCAGACAGGTCTTGATATGGTTCTCCGGCGCAAAGCGATCGGGGCCGAGGCCCTCGCAGCTCAGCGCGACGCGATCCTAGGCGGGCACTATCCCAGTCTGGTTCCGAAGCTGCAGGAACTGACCTTGTTGCGCGCACAAATTGCGCAGCAGACCCTGGCTGGCCCCGGCGCCGACGACCCTGCTGCCTATCGGGAACGCCTAACCACCTGGACCACCCAGCACGACCAGCTCGAAGCCGAGCTTGCTCGTCAGATTCCCGAGATGTCGCTCGAACGGCAGCTCCGTGACGCTGACCGGCACGCGGTGGCGCAGGCCTTACCACCCGACTCAGTATTGATCGAGTTTATTCGTTGCGAGGCTTACGACTTCTTCGCGGTGTTAGGGCGCGGCGAGTCCGCGTGGAAGCCTGCCCATTACCTGGCCTTCATCCTACGCGCGGGAGCACCGGATACCGTAACGCTTATCGACCTGGGAACGGCAGCGCCGATCGAGCAACAGATCGCCGCATTCCGGAGAGCAATAAGAGGCGAGGCTGATGACGACGACTCACGCGGCGACCAATCCGCCAGCCTCGACACATCGGAAGTCTCGACCCGAAGCGCCCGCCCGACCCTACGCGCCGCCCTTATACGTAGCATGCGCCCACCCAGCGCTAATGCACAACCTTTGGATCCCACTGTGCTCGGCATTTCGCTGCGCAAAGCGCTCTTCGATCCGCTACTCCCAGCCTTGCTGGGCCGGACGCGGCTGTTTATGGCCCCCGATGGCGACCTGACCCGCCTGCCGTTCGAGGCTCTACCCCTTGACGACAAGCAGCGCATCATCGACAACTATCAGATCAGCTACCTTGGATCAGGGCGCGATATCCTGCGGTTTCGCGCCGTCTCACCGCACCAGCCTGCTACGCCCCTCATCGTTGCTGACCCGAACTTTGACCTGGGAAGCCCTACAGTGGAGCAGTTTATCGCTGGCGATCCGTTCCAACGGCTTGCCGGCACGCGCCAGGAGGGGGAGCAAGTGTCCGCCCTACTGCAGGTGCCCCCGCTTCTCGACGACGGGGCGCTGGAACAAGCGCTCAAAGGCTGGTCCTCGCCGCGCATCCTGCACATCGCCTCTCATGGCTTCTTCCTGCCCGACCTAAAGCGCGACCCCAATCGCGATCTCAATGCGCTGGTCATACCCGACTTGCGGGCGGGCAGCGGGCTTAGCCGGCTATCGGCGGTCGAAAACCCGCTTCTGCGCTCGGGGCTGGCATTAGCCGGTGCCAATAGCTGGTTACAAGCACATGAGCAGCCACTTGATGCTGTACCCGAGGACGGCATTTTGAACGCCCAGGATGTCTCGGGCCTGGACTTGATTGCAACCGAACTCGTCGTGCTCTCGGCCTGCGACACTGGCTTGGGAAGCGTACGGGTGGGTGAGGGTGTGTTCGGGCTGCGGCGCGCCTTTGTGCTTGCCGGGGCCAGAACCCTGGTCATGAGTCTGTGGAAGGTGCCTGACCAGCAGACACAGGAGTTGATGGCGATCTTCTACCATCACCTTCTGGAAGGCGCACCACGCGCCGACGCCTTGCGGGCGGCCCAGCTCGCAATGAAGGCGAAGTATCCCGACCCGCTCTATTGGGGTGCATTCATCTGCCAGGGCGAGCCTGGGCCACTGCCTGCCGTTGGATTGCAGCCAGATTCGGTAACTGTTGATGCTCGTGCGCTTCCGATCGAGCATGCGGACGCGCAGCAGATGGGCAATGATAACTAAGATACAGAACGCGATCGAGCGCCAGATCCGCCCGTTCAGGAGGTAGAAACTATGAATGATATGACAGGACGTGAAGCTGATCAGGGTGAGCCGGATTACACCGCTTTGTTTGGGCGACTACAGCCGCTTCTTTCTCAAGCTTTAGGTGCCCTGGAGACACAAGATCCATTCCAAAGCGAAATAACAGCGAGGGAACTTGAGTGGCTTGGGATGGAGTTTCTGGAGCTAGCGCCAAACGATCGAGGCATAGTGGACGCAAGTCATGTGGCTAATATGTTTGCGGCTTTGCTGCGAGGCGAACATAGAAAAGCCAGGCAGTTCTGGGTTATGCTGTCGCCCAAGTTCATCGAGGATAACGATTGGCTGACCACACTGATGATCAATTCAATGAGTTGAGACTACTAGTATGACAGGACTTATGCGGTGAGGGTTTGGGAGAGGCGACCCCTCCCAAAACAATCCTTATTCTGCTCGGTTCGAGCCCACGTGTGGGCTCGAACCGAGCAGAATAAGGGATCTTGGAGGAGCCTGCCGCCCCTCCAACCCCCCCGTTTCAGTGATGCTGTGTCTGGCTTGACCAAATAGAGGTAGGCATGGATGACAACGTGCAGGAGCTAGACCGCCTGAACGAAACCGCAGCCCAATTGTACGAGCAGGGCCAGTACGAGCAGGCGGTGGCGTTTGCCATCCAGGCTTGTACGCTGACACGGAACCGGTTGGGCGAAGATCATCCCAACTATGCTACCAGCCTGACCAGCGTGGCGGTGTTGTACTGGGAGATGGGCAACTACGCCGAGGCCGAGCCACTCCTTCAGCAGGCCAGTACGATCGATCGAGACGCGCTCGGCGCAGATCACCCTCGGTACGCCAACGACCTCAACAACCTCGGCGGATTGTACCGGGAGATGGGCAACTACGCCGAGGCTGAGGCTCTCCTCCAGCAGGCCAGCGCGATCCTCCACACTGCCCTGGGCGGCCAGCATCCCGACTATGTATCCAGCCTGTACAACCTGGGGATGCTGTACTGGGAGATAGGCAACTACGCCGAGGCCGAGTCGTTCCTCCAGCAGATTTGTACGATCGATCGAGACGTGCTCGGTATTGACCATCCCGGATACGCTAACGATCTCAGCAATCTGGGCATGCTGTACCGCGAGATAGGCAGCTACGCAGCGGCCCAGCCGCTCCTCCAACAGGCTAGCGACATCCGCCGCGTGGCCCTGGGCGAGGATCAGCCCGATTATGCCGAGAGCTTGAGCAATCTGGCGATACTCTATCAGGCAATGGGCAACTACGCGGCGGCCGAGGCGCTCTTCCGGCAGGCCAGTGATATCTACCGCGCGGCCCTGGGAGAAGACCACCCTGACTATGCATCCAGCCTGAAAAGCCTGGGGGCGTTATACCGTGAGATGGGTAACTACGCCGAGGCCGAGTCACTCCTGCGCCAAGCGCCTGATATTTTGCGCAGGACGCTGGGCGAAGACCATCCGGATTATGCGTCTAGCCTGCACGACTTGGCGCTCCTCTACCAGGACAAGGGCAACTACAGCGAGGCCGAACCCCTCCTTCGCCGGGCCAGTGCGATTGACCGGAACGCGCTAGGCGAAGAGCATCCGACATACGCCAACGACCTCAATAACTTGGCGCTGCTGTACCAGGCGATGGGCAACTATGCGGCGGCCGAGCCGCTCTACCGTCAAGCCAGCGCGATCCGGCGCGCGACTCTGGGCGAAGCTCATCCAGACTATGCCCAAAGTCTGCATAATCTCGGGGCGTTGTATTGGGCGATGGGCAACTACGCCGACGCCGAGCCGCTCTACCGTCAAGCCAACGCGATCTGGCGCACCGCGCTGGGCGAAGAGCATCCTGACTATGCATCCGGCCTGGGCAATCTGGCACTGCTCTACCAAGACATGGGCAGGTACGTCGAGGCCGAACCCCTCTTCTGCCAGGCTAGCACGATCCACAGGAACGCCCTTGGAGCGGACCATCCGGGGTACGCCAATGATCTCAACAACTTGGCGGTGCTGTACTGGCAGATGGGCAACTACCGGGAGGCTGAGCCGCTCTACCGCCAGGCCGGCATGATCCGGCGGGCCGCCTTGGGCGAACAGCACTCCGATAACGCCATCAGCCTAGCCGGCTTGGGGACGCTATACCAGGACATGGGCAGGTACGCCGATGCGGAGCCACTCCTGCGCCAAGCCAGCGCGATTCTACGCGCCGCTCTGGGCGAACAGCACCCCGACTACGCCACCAGTCTGAACAACTTGGCAGAGCTGTACCGCGAAATAGGCAACTACGCGGAGGCCGAGCCGCTCATGCGCCAAGCCAGCCAGGTCAGACGCATCGCTCTGGGCGAAGAGCATCCCGACTATGCCCAAAGCTTAAACAATCTCGCGTTGCTGTATCGAGCAATGGGCAACTACGACGAGGCTGAGTCGCTGTATCGCCAGGCCAGCGAATTCAAGCGCGCTGCGCTGGGCGAAAACCATCCCGACTATGCATCCAGCCTGAATAATCTGGCAGCCCTATACCAGGCCATAGGCAACTACGCTGCATCCGAGCAGCTTCATCGTCAGGCCTCCAAGATCCGCCGGAGCGCCCTGGGGGCACACCACCCTCTGTATGCCAGCGACCTCAACAACCTGGGGATGCTGTACCTTGAGATGGGCAGCTACGCGGAGGCTGAGCCGCTTCTGCTCCAAGCCAGCGCAATCCAGCGAGACGCTCTGGGCGAAGAGCATCCTACCTATGCGATTTACGTGCATAACCTGGGGGTCTTGTACGCCGCCACCAAACGCGCCGCCAAGGCGCTACTGCTGATACAGCAGGCGGCCGCAATCGAAGACAAGGCGCTCTTCCAAGTCTTCGGTATGGGCTCCGACCGCGCACGTATGGCGTTTCTTCAAACGCTCCAGGCGCACTTTCACGTCAATCTCTCCCTGATCCGAGAAGCGCGCAACACCCCCGCGATTATGCAGGCCGGCCTGAATCTGGTGCTCGGGCGCAAGGCAATCGGGGCCGAGGCGCTTGCGGCGCAGCGAGACGCCGTCCTGGGAGGGCAGTATCCCAACCTGGCTCCCAAATTGCACGATCTAACCCTACTGCGCGGCCAGATTTCCCGGCTTATTCTGGCTGGTTCTGGTGCAGAGGATCCTGAGGCCTACCACCAGCGCCTTGCTGAGTGGACCGCCCAACATGATCGGCTTGAAGCTGACCTTGCCCGGCAGATCCCTGATCTGTCCCTGGAGCGCCGGCTGCGTGCGGCGGATCACCAGTCGATTGCACAGGCGCTGCCGGCAGACTCAGCTCTAGTCGAGTTCGTCCGGTTCGATGCCTTCGACTTCACCGCTGTACTGGCCCGCGGCGAACGGCAATGGAAGCCGGCCCGCTACCTGGCGTTTGTCCTGTCCAGCGGGTCGCCCGATGATATAACCATGATCGACCTGGGGGAGGCTAGGCCGATCGAGCGCCTGATCGCCGCATTTCGGCGAGCGATCAGCGGCGAGGCAGATAGCACTGAGGAGCCCGACGAGCCGCCGGCCCATCCCGGATCCCTTGAAGTCTCCCTCCGAAGCGACCGTGCGTCCTTGCGCGCTGCGCTCGCTGCCACCACCCGCAGTATGCGGCCACCCACGCCCGGCGGGGGACACCCAGACCACGCTGCGCTCGGGGTCGCACTCCGCCAAACCTTGGTGGATCCGCTCCTTCCGGCCCTGGCCGGGCGGAGGCGAATCTTTCTGGCGCCCGACGGCGACCTTACCCGCCTGCCATTCGAGGTTCTACCGCTCGACGATCAAGGATCTGTCATCGACGTTTATCAGATCAGCTATCTCAGTGTCGGGCGTGATGTTCTACGGTTCGGGGCAGCCCCCCGGCGGCCATCGGCTCCGTCTTTGGTCATCGCCGCCCCAAATTTCGATCTTGGGGGGCACAGCCTAGAATCGTTCAATGCCGGTGTTCCATTCAGGCAGCTTACCGGCACTTACGACGAAGGGGTGCAGGTGGCCTCGCAGTTGAAGGTGCCTCCGATCCTCGGCGACGGCGCACTGGAGCAAGTGATCAAAGCACATCTCTCGCCGCACATTCTGCATATTGCCAGCCACGGGTTCTTCCTACCCGATCCGAAACGCGGCCCCTCCCGAAATTTGCCGGGGATAAGCATGCTCGATACGCAAGCTGGCGCCATGCTCAGTCGACTATCAATGGTCGAGAATCCTCTTCTGCGCGCCGGGCTGGCGCTCGCGAGGGCCAATGCCTGGCTCCAAGGGCACGACCAGACGCTGGACGCAGCTGCCGAGGACGGCATCCTGAATGGCATAGATGTGTCGGGACTGGACTTGCTGGACACCGAGCTGGTAGTGCTCTCGGCCTGCGACACTGGCCTGGGCAGTGTGCAGGTCGGTGAAGGCGTATTCGGGCTGCGGCGCGCCTTCATACTGGCGGGAGCCAAGACACTCGTGATGAGTCTGTGGAAGGTGCCCGATCGGCAGACTCAGGAACTGATGGAACTGTTCTACCACCACCTGCTGGAAGGTAAACCACGCGCGGACGCCTTGCGGGCGGCTCAACTGGCGATGAAGGGCAGGTATCCCGACCCGCTTTATTGGGGCGCGTTCATCTGCCAGGGCGAGCCGGGGCCACTGCCTGCCTCTGGGTCGAAATCTAGCTCTGCTGATCTTCTGCTGTAAGCCGTACTGCTCGGACAACCATGTAATAAGCTGCTCAATAGTGAAGGGAGTAGCCACATGAAGTATGATTTGGTCTTTGAAGGTGGTGGCGCGAAGGGTATGGTTCTCGTCGGCGCCTACGAAGAGTTTGTGCGCCGTGGTCACAGCCATCGCCGGTTGCTTGGTACCTCCGCAGGCGCTATTACTGCCGCCCTCGCAGCGGCTGGCTACACGCCCGACGAGATGCTTGCTGCGCTCGACGAACGCGAAAATGGGCTCCCGATCTTCGCTGGGTTTCTGGGGCAACCAGCCCCGTTCGAACAGGAGGAGATTCGCGCCAGCGCAATCCGAACCTTCTTACGCAATATCGATTTCAGATTCATCCCTGGATTTGTCGAAGAGCGGCTGGATGATGCGATCGCCCAGATACTCGCCCAGAATCTCGGCTCCCGCCACCTCTTCGCCTTCGTCGAGCGGGGCGGTTGGTACGCGGCTGATCGCTTTGTCACCTGGCTAGGAACTCGATTGGACAGTGGGCCGTGGCACGGCGGGCAACGCCAGTTCAGCCAGATGACCTTGTCCCAGTTCTTCGATGCAACGCAGGTCGATCTGTCGCTGGTCGCCTCGGACACCACCGATGCTCGTCTGCTGGTCTTGAACCACAACACCGCGCCGCAATGTCCGCTGGTGTGGGCGGTGCGTATGTCGATGAGCATCCCGCTGCTCTGGGATGAAGTGATCTGGCAGAAGGATTGGGGAACATGCCTGGGCCGTGATCACGCCTTCAGCCACCTGGTGGTGCGGCTGCCAGCACAGGGATATGGCACCACCGAGTTCGACATGAGCGACGAGCGCCGCGCTGCGTTAGTCGAGGCTGGCCGTAGCGCCATGGGAGACTATTTTGACAACCCTCCTGAGGAGGGATCACGCGACCTCGAAGATACCGAGACAGCGCGTGCGATCCACACAGCTGACCGTATCGCGATGCGCTTGTTAGACCAGTAAACGATGATGTGAGCAACTGAATTCTAGTTAAGGGATAGTTGAAGGCTGTGCAATACCAATCGGAGTCCACTACATACATGAAGAAAGGAGAGCGGGACGATGGCACTTTGGGAGTCCTTAAGCGAGTTGTTTCAGCGTGACGCAGCGCATCTTGACCGCCCGGTCATTCCAGCCGATCACATCTTTCCTCCCTTGGCGGATAGGGCGAGTGTCTCCGCGGGAGCAGGCTATTTCCAGATCTGGGCCGTCAAGATGTTCCTCAAACATGATCGCGAGTGGTTCAAAAGCTGGTATCCGGTCGTCCAGTCATTGACCAGATTCCGTTTTGGCAACCCACCGAGCCTGGTTGAACTTGCTCAGGTGGCCAATACCTTCGCCAAAATTGAGGTGGCACGAACGAGGCTTTTGTCGTACCGTTGGGTATCTTGCAAACACCCGCAACGGAGGAACGACAAAAGCCTATGCCGGACATTATAGCACTCTTGCTCTGCCTGCATCCTGAGA
>WNGA01006149.1_pt1 | contig 24628 bp, 27 predicted proteins | sample 5400061 | NCBI WGS metagenome assembly WNGA01 (sample SAMN13153366, study PRJNA577476) | soil metagenome | isolation source: 100 cm soil or saprolite under grassland replicate 2 | place: USA:California | collected 2016-06-15 | reverse complement strand
TCTGCGACCAACCGCAGCACGAATGGGAAGCGTTCGACCGCGAGTTCCTCGCCCGTTACTCCCCCTGGCCGGTGGAGCACGTGCGCCTGGAGACTCGAGTTGGCCGGCCCGACCAGCACATCTTCCCCGTTGCGCGGGAAACGGATTGCGACCTGATCGCCCTCGCGTGGGCGCAGGAGCTGGCGCCGGGGCGAGCGATCATCGTGCGCGAGACGCTTCGGCGCGGAACGATTCCCGTCCTGCTCGTGCCCGAGAAGGCGACCGGTCGTGGGCGCGGGATAGAGCAGGGAGGCAGGAGATGATCTGGAATCCCCTTGGGTTTGACGCGCGCGCGCGATATCAGACAACGCCGGATTTCGCAAGGTGTGGGTACCAGATCGGCCAGCGTCGAAGCTGAGCGCAACGACTCAGGCGATCACGGGGCCGGATCGCGGGGCGCCTTGAACTCGTCGAGCTCCTCCTCCGCCGCCTCGGCTGCCTCGGCGCCCGCGAAAGAACCAAACCTGGCCCGCTCGCGCTCCACCTCGCCGCGATCGGAGGGGCCGTACTCCTCGCGTTCGGCGGCTTCATCGTCCGCCCGACTGGACGAAAAGAGCCTCCGAACCCAATTCCCGACACCCACGATCAGCATCTTAGGCGTCAACGCTCGAGAACCGCTCGAGGCGTCCTTGCGGCGACGGCCCTCGTTCACAACGTCGGTGGGTAGGACAGCTAGCGGATCGAGCCGAGCTACTGCGGCGTGAACGTAAACGCCACCTCGTCGAGATAGCACCAGCTCCAGTCCTCGCCGGGCTCGGCGGAGCGAATGATCGGATGGCTGCTCTCGCGTTCATGCGCGGTTGCGTGCCTGTTCGGCGATGAATCGCAGCAGCCGATCTTCCCGCACGTCATGCACATGCGGAGATGCACCCAGCCGCCTCCGATCTTCAGGCACTCCTCACAGCCATCGATCTTGTCCGGTAGTGCCGTCACCTCGATCTGGTCGAGGTGGCTGCAGATCGAGCCCCCTGCAGACATGCCGTCTCCTCTCACTTTGGCGTGACCTTAGCTTCCGGTGGACGCGTCACGGAGCACGAGGGCACCCGCGAAATCGCCCGCACGGTCGGTCCACCACGACTCGACCCGGAGCCCGGCCTGGGCTGCTTCGAGCTCGAACTGCTCGCGGCGGAACTTCGAGCTGATCTCAACTCGGAGCGGCTCGCACTCTTCGAACGCCACGTCGAGCTCGAAGGCCCGGATCGAGACGGTGTGCGCCTGCCGCGTGCGGAGGGCGATGTCCATCCACTCGTGCTCCGGATCCCAGCGCGCCTCGTAGACAAAGCGCCGCTGATCGAACGTCGCGCCCAGCTCACGATTGAGGGCGGTGAGAGCGTTGCGGACAAACACCTCCGTCACGCCCTGACTGTCGTTATACGCCGCCTCCAATCTGGCGACGTCCTTGACGAGGTCGATGCCGACCAGGAACGCGTCGTCTCGCGCGAGCACGGTAGCCAGTGTTGTCAGGAACCTTCCCCGCTGCCCGGGGTACAGGTTCCCGATCGTGCCTCCCAGGAAGGCGATCAGGCGGCGCCCGGGCGGCGGGAGAGCGTCGAGATCGCGTTCGAAGTCACCGACGATCGCATGGACGAAGACCCGAGGGTAGGCGGCCGCGATCGCCTGCGCGCTCGCTCGCAGGGTCTGCTCGCTCACGTCGAGCGGAACGAAGCGCTCGAGCGTGCCGGCGGTGTCGAGCGCGTCCAGGAGGAGACGCGTGTTCTTCGCGGTCCCGGCGCCGAGCTCGACGAGCGTGCGCGCCTGCGTGCGCTTTGCGATTTCGGCTGACCGAGCGCGCAAGATCTCGTCCTCGCGACGCGTGAGGTAGTACTCCGGGAGCCGCGTGATCTGCTCGTACATGCGTGAACCCCGCTCGTCGTAGAGCCAGACCGCGGGCAGCCCTTTCACCTCGGCGTGCAAGCTCCGGAAAGTTGCCTCGTACAGGGCCGGGCGACCGTCGGCCTCGTTACGGAGAACATCGACGCGGACGCCCTGCTCGGTCGACGCTCTAGGCATCGCGCGCGCAGCGGAGGCCGGAAAAGATCTGCCGCCGCTGCGGAAGATCCCAATTGCGGAACGTGGGACGGGCGACGAGCGGATCGGTGAACCAGGAGCCGCCGCGCAGCACCCTGTACTCATTGCCGAAGAAGGCCTCGGAGTATTCCGCGTAGGGAAAGGCCGAGAAGCCCGGATAGCCGTCGAAGAACGACGAAGTCCACTGCCAGACCGCCCCCCTCATGTGCTCGAGTTCCCCGGCGACCGTCTTCGCGGCCTTCTCCCACTCGGGCTCGGTCGGCAGGCGCTTGTCCGCCCAGCGCGCGTACGCCTCCGCCTCGTGAAAGGAGACGTGCTGGACAGGGGCGTGCGGGCGCGCGGCGTGATTCCAGAAAAGCGGCCGGTCCGCCGGTTCCGCCCTGCGCCACGCCCAGCCCTCGTCGCTCCAAACGTCACGGTTGCGGTAGCCGCCGGCGTGCACGAAGGCCGCGTACTCCGCATTCATCACGAGCGCGCGGTCGATTCGGAAGGGCGTGAGATCGACTTCGTGCGCAGGCCGTTCGTTGTCGTAGGCCCACGGATCCGTCGCCCCGAACATGAACGTACCGCCGGGGACGATGACGTCGCCGCTCGCCTCGACCTCTGGCGGCCCCTGAGGCGCCGGACCAGGCAAGCCCCCAAGCGTCAGCGTTTGCGCCATCGTCTCGGCGTGCTGCAGCTCGTGCTGGACGACCATCCCCACGACGAACCCCCGCTCGAGCAACGGATCGCCATCGTCGAGCGACAGTTCAGGGAGGAGCGCGAGCACGGCTTCGCGGACATCCCTGACATAGGCGCGTGCCGCTTGCGGCGGCAGGATCGGCAGCCGGCCGCGCTCGCCGCGTGCATGAGCGAACGAGTCGTAGAGGTCGTCGTACTCCGGCGACAGTGTGCTCCGTCCGCCGACGCGTCGCAGGAGCCAGAGCTCCTCGAAGTGGCCGATGTGGGCGAGATCCCAGACGAGCGGCGATTGGAGCGGCGAGATCTGGCGCGTCAGCTGCTCATCCGAGAGCGGTTCCAGCAGCTCCTCAGTCCGCCGTCGCGCGTGCTCGAGAGCTACGACGAGCTCAGACGGTGACACCGAGCTCGGCGAGGCGGGTGAAGACGAGCGCGGCGACCATCGAGCCTTCGCCGACCGCGGCGGCGACACGCTTCGTCGAGCCGTGGCGGACGTCGCCTGCGGCGAAGAGCCCCACGCGGCTCGTCTCGAGCGGGAGCGGATCGCGATCGAGCGGCCAGCAGTCGGGCGGGATGTCAGTTGCGAGGAGATCCTGTCCGGTCAGGATGTAGCCGGCGGAATCGGTGAGGACGTGCTCGCGCGAACACCAGTCGGTGTGTGGACGACCGCCGATGCAGAGGAAGACGGCGTCCACCGCGCGCGTCTCATCCTTGCCGGACGCATCGGCGAAGGTCACGGCCGCAATCTTGTCGCCGTTCGGGTGCAGCTCGGTCAGCTGCGTCTCCAGATGGACATCGATCAGTGGGTGCTGTTTGATCCGGTCGATCAGGTAGGCCGACATCGTCGTCCCCAGCCGGTCGCCGCGCACCAGCATGGTTACGCGGGCCGTCGCGTTCGCGAAGTTGAGCACGGCCTGGCCGGCCGAGTTGCCGGCGCCCACGACCACGACGCTCTGCCCAGCGCATTGCGCTGCCTCGCTGCGGCCCGCTCCGTAGTAGACGCCGTGGCCGAGAAGCTCGTCGACGCCGTCGAGGTCGAGCCGCCTCCAATCCATGCCCGTCGCCGCCAGCACAACTGACGCAGTCACCTCGGAGCCGTCGTCGAGGATCAGCTCGACTGGTTCGTCGTGGCCCTTGAGCCGGCTGCCCCGGACGCCACGCAGGAGCATCAGCTCGGCGCCGAAGCGTTCCGCCTGCCGACCGGCCAGCCGCGCCAGCTCGGCGCCGCCGATCCCGTCCGGGAAGCCGAAGAAGTTCTCGATCATGGCCGTGTACGAGGCCTGTCCCCCGGGCACATCCCGGTCGTACACGATTGTCGACAGGCCGTCGGAGGCCGCGTAGACGGCGGCAGCGAGGCCTGCGGGCCCGGCGCCGATGACGACGAAGTCGTAATGCGCCCGCTTCGGCGGCTGCAGGCCACCCCAGGCCGCTGCGATCGTCTCGACGGTCGCCCCCGTGAGAGTTCGGTCGCCTTCGACGAGGACAGGCAGGGTCGCATCGACCAGCCCGAGGCTCGCGAGCAGGAGGTCGGCCTCGGCCGAGCCTGCCTCGTGCCACTCGTACGGCTGCGCGGTGCGCGTGAGGAAATCGCGAAGACGGTAGTGCTCGGCGTCCATCCGCCGACCAACGACCCGCACCATTGGGCGTACCGGGCTCACGTCGTCGATACTAGTGCGGCGCTAAAGGCCTACGGATCGCGGGCCCCATCCGCCGTTGAGAACTGCCGTGACGTGATCGGCGAACATTGTGGGGTATTGGCCCAGGAAGCCGTGGCCGGAATCGGGATAGATCCGAAGCTGAGCGGTAGGCAGGCGGTGTTTCGAACAACATGACCCTGTTTCTGACGGTCGCCGCCGCGTTGGCGCCCGCCCAGCAGAAGTACCTGCTGGAGGCACGCCAGATGCAGGCGCTCTCGTTTGCGGTGCACATCCCGCTCGTGTGTTTCGGGATCGCGTTCCCGGCGCTGCTGCTCTATGTCGAATGGCTGTACCTGCGCACCGGCGACGAGCTCTACCGGACGCTGGCGCGGCGCTGGACGCGGATCATGGTGGCGCTGTTCGCCGCCGGCGTCGTGACCGGCACGATCCTGAGCTTCGAGATGGGTCTGCTGTGGCCGAACTTCACCGGCACCTTCGGCGGTGTCTTCGGGCTCGGCTTCGCCATCGAGGGGTTCTCCTTCTTCATGGAAGCGATCTTCATCGGCATCTACGTCTATGGCTGGAACCGCCTCTCGCCGCGCGCCCACTTCGCGAGCGGGATCCCGATCGCGCTGGCCGGGTTCACCGGCTCGCTGACGGTGATCTCGGTCAACGGCTGGATGAACCATCCGACCGGCTTCCGGCTCAGCCACGGCAGGGCCGTCGACGTGCACCCGTTCCAGGCGCTGTTCGAGAACAGCTACCTGTGGCACGAACTGATCCACATGTACCTGGCCGCGTACATCGTGACCGGCTTCGTGCTCGCCGGCGCCTACGCCTTCGGTCGGCTACGCGGCCGCTGGGGACGCTACGAGCGCACAGCGCTCGCGGTCGCCCTCGCGGCGGCGGCGCTCGCATCGGTCGCGCAGGTCTTCGTCGGCGACTGGAACGGCCGCCAGGTCGCGGCGGCGCAACCGACCAAGCTCGCGGCCTTCGAAGGGCTCGGGCACACGACCACAGGCGCGCCCGTCCACGTTCTCGGCTGGTACAGCGACGGTCGCGTCGACTACGGGGTCCCGCTTCCGCGACTGCTCTCCCTGCTCGCCTTCCACAGCACGCACGCGACCGTCGAGGGGCTCAACACTGTCGCGCCGGCCGAGCGACCGCCGGTCAACGTCGTCCGCCTGGCCTTCCAGAGCATGGTCGGGATCGGCAGCCTGCTCGCGCTCCTCTCAGTCGTCTTCCTGTTCGTGCGAATCCGGCGGGCGCGGCTGCCGGAATCAACGTGGTTCTACCGCGCTCTGGTCGCGGCCGGCCCCTTGTCGGTGGTCGCGCTGATCGCCGGCTGGGTCGTCACCGAGGTTGGACGCCAGCCCTGGGTCGTCTACCGCGTGATGCGAACATCACAGGCTGTAACCGGCGCCGGCGGCATCCCGGTTGGCTACGGCACGCTCGCCGCCGTTTACCTTGCGCTCCTCGTCGGCGTCGCCTGGGTGCTGCGGCGCCTCTACCGGACGCCGCTCGGCCGAGACGCTTCGCCCGAGCAGGCCGCGACGGAGCCGGCCTGATGCACCTCTACGACCTGCCGCTTGCGTTCGCGCTTGTCGGGCTCGCGCTCTACGCGGTGCTCGGGGGCGCCGACTTCGGCGCCGGCTTCTGGCAGCTCGTCGCAGGCAGAGGCAGGCGGGCCGACGAGATCCGCGACCACGCCCATCATGCGATGGCGCCGGTCTGGGAGGCGAACCACGTCTGGCTGATCTTCGTCCTCACCGTCATCTGGACCGCCTACCCGGCCGCCTTCGGCTCGATCGCCTCGACGCTCTCGATCCCGCTCTTCGTCGCTGGGATCGGGATCGTCCTCCGCGGCGGTGCCTACGCGCTCCGCGCCGGAACGACGACCACCGGCGAGCAGCGGCGCGTGGATACCGTCTTCGCGCTCTCCTCGGTGCTGACGCCGTTCGCGCTCGGCACAGCGATCGGCGGCATCGCGTCCGGGCGCGTGCACGTCGGCAACCCAGGCGGCAGCCTCACCTCGAGCTGGCTCAACCCGACCTCGATCACGATCGGACTCCTCGCCGTAGCGAGCGCTGCCTACATGGCCGCCGTCTTCCTCAGCGGTGACGCCGAGCGCGGCGGCCACGGACAACTTGCAGAGCAGTTCCGCCTGCGCGCACTCGCCGCCGGTGTCGCAGCAGGCGCCGTGGCAATCGCCGGGCTCGTCGTCCTGCGCTTCGACGCCCACCGGCTCTTCACGCACCTCACCCAGGGGGCCGGGCTCCCGGCGCTCGTCCTGTCGCTCATGGCCGGCATCACGACGCTCGCGCTGATCTGGCGACGACGGTACGAGCCCGCCCGTTACACGGCTGCGCTCGCGGTCGCCTCCACCATCGCCGGCTGGGCGCTGGCCCAACAGCCTCTCTTCCTGCGCGACCTGACCGTCCACCAGGCGGCGGCCGGTCACGACACCCAGGTCGCGATCATCGTCGCCGTCCTCGCCGGCGGCGTGATCCTCTTCCCATCGCTCGCCCTCCTCTTCCGCCTCACCCTTGGCGGACAACTCGGCCACGCAGAACCGACCAGCGACGAGCAACCGGCGCGGCGCGCCCGCCCGCAACCGCCAAGTCCTCGCAGCGCACGACTGGCGGCAGCCTCGCTCCTCGCCGGCATCGGCTTCCTCACCGTCGCCCACACCGGCTGGGCGCATGCGATCGGCGTCGCCTGCTTCCTCTCGTTCGTCGCCTTCGGCTACCGAGCGGTGCTCGGCGGGGACATCCTCGAGCCGCCGACACCCACATCAGCCCCCAGCCCGAACGGTGCGGCGAATCAGCGCTAGACGTGTCGTCGTCGGCTCGGTCACAGCGGGCGGAGCTGCCGCGAAGGCCGGAATACGAGTCGGAGACGTGATCGTGTCCGTCGACGGCATGCCGACCCTAACCACGGGCGCACTGTCCGCGGTGCTCGCAGAGCTGAAGCCCAGCCAGAAGGTTCCCATTGTGGTCAAGCACCAGAGCGGTGCGAAGACGACCTTGCACGTGACGCTCGGGACTTTCCCCGGAGCCTGACAGGGGACGCGAGGTGGTATGCGACAGCACGTGTTTCATCTCGCCTGCGAGGTCAGCCCTCGGCCGGAGCGTAGGTCGCGAGGATCGAACCCGTCGTCGTCACGTGGCTGTCGACGAGCCGCAATCGACACGCGAAGTAGGTAATAGGGCCAGACGTCGAGTGACATTCCCGGACGTTGGCCTCGGCGAGAGCCGTCTCTGGTGGTCGCTACTGGTTGCCGTGAGGGCGACCGTCCGCGGGCGGCCAGGAAATCAGCGGCTTCCCGATCTCCCAGTGATGGCCGAACGGATCCTCGACGCGCCCCAGGCGCCAGCCATGCTCCTCGGTCACCGGATAGACCTCAGTGGCGCCCGCCGCCTTTGCCCGCTCAACCGCTGAGCTCGGATCGTCAACGATCAAAAGCATTCGCACCGTGCCTCCACCTACCGACTCAGGGCTGAAGTTCGCGCTCGCCGGCGCCTCGTCCGAAACCCAGAAGGACGCGCCACCGATTGAGAGCTCAGCGACGACGTCGGGGTTTTCGTCCGTGCCGCCCACGCGATAGACCTCGACGGCTCCGAATGCCGTCTTGTAGAACTCGACTGCGTCCCAGCCGCGCCGAACCGACAACTGGGGCACGATCCTTACGCCGTCGAAATCCTGCGCGTCGGACACTGCACTCTTCCCTACCAGACGCTGGTCTGGTAGTGGAGGTGAACCATGCTGTTGCCGAAACGGCGTTCGTCCAGCAGTTCGAGCTTCAGGCGGACATTGTTGGGGAGGGACTGGTTGCCGCCTCCCACCACAATGGGCGCGACGAACAGGTGGTACTCGTCGACCAACCCGGCCTTGATCGCCTGGGCGGCCAGATCGGGACCGCCCACAGTGATGTCACGTCCCGCTGACGCTTTCATCTGCCGGACCGCTTCAGGGTCGAAGTCTCGCTCGATCCGCGTCCTAGCGCTGGCTACCACCTCCAGCGTCTTGGAGTACACGATCTTGTCGGCCGCCTGCCATATCTCGGCGAAGTCCTGGATAAAGGGCGGCTGGTCGGCGACGGTGTGCGCGGTCTCCCAGTAGACCATCACCTCATACATCCGGCGCCCGTAGAGGTAGGTGCCGATCGGCCGTTCGAGGTCGTTGACGAAGCTGTGTACCTCCTCGTCCGGCGCAGCCCAGTCGAAGTTGCGGTCCTCATCCGCTACGTAGCCGTCGAGCGACGTGATCGCCGAGTAGATCAGCTTCGCCATGGTGAGCCTCCCTTTACCAGCCCAAGTAGCTCCAGGATGCTTAGCTGGCTGTCGTCGCGAGAAACAGTGCCGTCTGACAGCGGCCAGCTGCACGGCTGCTGTAGGAATGCGACGGCGGCGTTCATCTCAGAAGGACATCATCGAAGTCGCGCATGAGCGATGATTTTCGGCTTCGGTCGAAGTCTTACTTGTCGGAGCTGAAGGTGCTCCGGATGCGTGAACGACAGACACCTACAAGGAGGTCGAACAGATGAGTACAGTCGCATCGACGGTCGGCAAGTTCGTGTGGCACGAGCAGGTCTCCTCCGACCCCAGGCAGGCGCAGGACTTCTACACGCAGCTGTTCGGCTGGGACACGGAGGTGTTCAAGCCCGGCGAGGCCGACTACACGATGATCTCGTCAGGCGGACAGAACCACGGCGGCTTCGGCAGGGCCATGGAGGGAGCGCCGCCACCGCACTGGCTGAGTCACGTCCGGGTCGAGAACCTGGACGAGACGATCGAGAGGGCGAAGAGTGCAGGCGGCAAGCTCGCGGCCGGCCCGTTCGAGATGGCCGAGGTCGGACGCATCGCGATCATCGCCGACCCGCAGGGGGCCTACATCAGCGCGTACCAGCCGGAGCGAGAAGGGCCCGGCTCCGAAGGCGTCTTCGTGTGGGACGAACTCGGAACGACCGACGCCGACGATGCGCAGCGCTTCTACGGCGAGGTCTTCGGCTGGACAACCAGCGACATGGGCCCCGAGTACGGCGGCTACCGGATCTTCAACCGCGGCGAGACGGGCATCGCCGGACTCATGACTCTTCCGGACGCCGCGGTGCCGCCGCACTGGCAGCCATATGTCGCGGTCGACGACCCGGACGCGACGGCGGTGAGAGCAAAGGAGCTCGGCGGCGCCGCGCTCATGGAGCCGATGGACGTCCCCAAGGTCGGGCGCATCGCCGTCCTCCGCGATCCGCAAGGCGCCACGTTCGGGATCATCAAGCCTGACCCCGCTTCATAGCTCTCTCCAGCCGGCCGCCGCCGCCACGCCGGCGGCGGCCGGCGATCGCCCGGCGAATGACCGCCAACGCTCATCCGCTTCCCGCCACGCCGCGCTCAGCCCCGTCATGCCGTCGCCAGCGCGGCCCGCGCGCCGGCTGTGCGCACAGCTGCCGAGAGGGTGGCGATGTCGTAGGCGCCATAGTGGCGGCGGCCGTTGATGAAAAACGTCGGTGTCCCGGAAACGCCGCTCAGGTCGGCGCTATCGACATCTTCGGCCACGCGCGTTGCGCCGGCATGCTCGCGTAGGTCGTTGGTGAAGCGTTCGACGTCCAGGCCAATCCGCTCGGCGTAGGCGATCAGGTCATCGGGGCGCAGGGCGTCCTGATGGTCGAAGAGGAGATCCTGCATCTCCCAGAAGGCGCCCTGGTCCGCCGCAGCCTCAGCGGCTTCCGCGGCGAGCTGGGCCCGGGGGTGGACGTCGTTGAGCGGCAGGTGCCGCCAGACGTAGCGGACATCGCCGAAATCGCGGAGGAGCTCGCGGACGACCGGTTCCGCCTGTCCGCAGTAAGGGCATTCGAAATCGCCGTACTCGACGACCGTGACCGGCGCAGCGATCGGCCCGCGAACGTGGTCGCGCTCCGGGTCGACATCGATGTAGAGGTCGACGAGCGGCTTCGCGGTTCCCAGCAGTGCGCGGATCCGCAGCCGCCGAGGCAGCGAGGCAGTGGTCCGGAACAGCAGCCAGGTGATGAGCGCCGCTCCGAGGGCGGCGCTGAGGATGCCTAGCTTCGCCTCCTCGAGCTGGCGCCCCTTGAAGGCGAGCGTCGCGACCAGCAGCGCGATGGTGAAGCCGATCCCGGCGATCGTGCCGCCCCCGGCGACGGCCGCCCAGCCCACCGGTGGTTGCAGCCGCCCACGGCTCAGCCGCGTCAACAGCCACGAGCTGCCGAGGATGCCCACCGGCTTGCCGACGACGTAGCCGACCAGAATCCCGAGCGTGATCGGCGACGTGAAGGCTCGGGCGAGGAAGTCGCCGTCGATCGCGATGCCCGCGTTCGCGAGCGCGAACAGGGGCACGATCACGTAGCTGGTCCAGGGATGGAACAGATGCTGCAGCCGTTCGTTGATCGGTGTCGCCGACCTGAGTTCCACTTTGGTCAGGCGTGTCAGTTTTGTCGTGGGTTGCTTGCGAAACTCATGGAACCGCTCCGTCGCGCGCTCGAGACTGGACCGCGGAGCCGGGAAGGCGTACACGAGGAGACCCATGACGAGGCCAATCACGACCGGCTCGACTCCCGACTTGAGCAGGCCCACCCAGGCGGCAGTCCCAATGACCACGTAGACGAGACCGGGCCGGACTCGGAGTCCGCGCGCAAGGAAGACGGCTCCCAACAGACCGATGGCCGCAAGGAGTGGGACGAGGCTGAGCGTCTCCGTATAGACCGTCGCGATGACGACGAGCGCGACGATGTCGTCGACGACGACAACCGTGAGCATGAACGCCCGCAGCCGGTCTGGAAACCGTGGCCCGACGAGCGCGAGCAGGCCGAGCGCGAAGGCGGTGTCGGTCGACATCGCGATCCCCCAACCATGCGCTGACGAACGGCCGGCGTTGAAGGCGAGGTATATGGCGACCGCCGCCGCCATCCCTCCGATCCCCGCCAACAGCGGCAACGCGAACCGCCGCCGGTCCCGCAGCTCGCCCAGGTCGAACTCACGGCGCGCCTCGAGGCCGACGACGAAGAAGAAGAACGTCATCAGCCCGCTGTTCACCCAGTGGCGCAGATCCAGCGCGATTCCTGAGCCGCCGAGGTGGATCGACAGCATCGCCCCCCAAAACGAGTTGTAGGACGACGTGTCGACGTTCACCCACACGAGTGCCGCGACCGCCGCCACCAGCAAGGCCGCCGCGCCCCCTGTCTCGGTTCGCAGGAACTCCCGCAGCGGCGTCTCCAGACTCCGAGCCCAAGCCGTTCGTCCGGAGAACGCTGACGCCCGACCGTTCGGATCGCCGCTAGTGCTCGTAGCGCTCCACCCGGATTCGGAGCAGCCGCACGGGCGACCTACGCCGCTGTCGCAACGCGTTCGACCGCGTCTGCGCATTCGGCCTGGCGGTGAAGCGAGGCGTCCGCCGCGAACCGTCCGGCGACGCGCACGACCTCCTCGCCCAGAGTCTTGAGCTGCAGCTCGACCGCTTGATCCCGAATCTGCCCCGCATGGTCAAAGACGCGCGCTGCCGCCGCGACCGGCACCACGTAGGGCACCGCCCAACCCCGAAGCGCCCGCACCGCAAACTCCATCGTGTTGATCGCTTGCAGGCCCTGCGTTCCCCCGGCGGCGCTGATCAGTCCGATCACCTTGTCGTGCAGGAAAGGCGGGTCGGGGTCGCCGAGCAGATGCAGCCAGTCGAGCGCGTTCTTCAGCGCACCGGAGATCGTCCCTTGATACATCGGGCTGCTCCAGAGCAGCCCGTCAGCCGCGTAACACGACTCGATTAGACTTGCGGCCGCCTCGCTCGGCTCGTCGTCGTCGTCGGGGTTGTACATCGGCAGGTCGAGCCGGCGGATGTCGAGCAGCCGTGTTGCAGCGCCGGCCCTTGCGGCTCCCTCGAGTGCGGTTTGCAAGGCGGCCCGGCTCTTCGAGTTGCTCGCGAGTGAGCCGCCCAGACCGACGATCGTCAGCGTCTTCGGCACGCGCTCACTGCTCGTAGCGCTCCACGAGCTCCGGGTCGCGAACCCGTGCCGCGCCGGCGTCATAGCCGGCCTCGCGTAGCTCGCGCCGCTGGCGGAGCAGATCCCAGCACTGGTCGAGGCCGACCTTGATCGATTCGAGTCGGCGGTGCTCGCTCTCGCTCAAGCCGCCTTCGGCGCCGCGTTCATAGAGCTCGTGCTCTTCGGCCACCAGTTGCTCGATGCGGTTGTGGATCCCCTCGTCTTCCATCTCACCTCCTGACTGATCGTCGCACGAGTGCAGCTCAGCGGTCGCGGTAGCCGGCGGCCACGAGCTGCTCGTAATCGGGATTTCGTTCGATGTAGTGCGCGATGAACGGGCAGAGTGCGTGAGGTTGTCCCGATTCGGGTTCATGCTCGCCTTGTCAGGTCGTCTTCACCAGTCCTCCGCCGATCACGTAGTTCGCTCCGGTGACGTTAGCGGTGCGGGATGAGGCTAGGAGCGCGACGAGCGTGGCCACCTCCTCCGGCATGGTGAAAAACGGCCGGACGGGATGCCGGCGATCGTTTGCTCACGTACTACGACCTTTTCCGTCAGCTCAAGGTCCATCGTTCGCACCTACTGAGTCGGATCCGTGCTCGATTCGATGCACGATTGGCTCGGCCCAGTCGCCGTAGGAGCGCATCTGCGCGGCCGCTCGCTCGACATCGTAGGCGGTTCTGCAGAAGCGGATCTCGCCGCCCTGGTAGAGCGCCCAGGCCGCGCGTGGATCCCCGTCGAGCGGCGCGCCGATGCTTCCGGGGTTCACCAGCAGCGTCCCGTTCGGTCCGGGTCGCCGGAACTGCTTGTGGCTGTGGCCGAACAGAATCGTCCGCTGAGCCACGCCGGCGAGCATCCGCTCCTCACCCCGTTGCGCTTCGGGCGCGAAGCTCTCGATGTCGGAGCGCGGCGAGCCGTGGCAGACGAGGATGCCGTCCAGCTCCGCTTCCTTGGGAAGCCCGTACAGCCGCTCGACGAGAGCGGGGCCAAGCGACTCGCGCGCAGCCGTCAAAGCGGCCGTGAGGAATTGCTGCGCGCTCTTCGGGGCTTCGGGCTGTTCGCACAGCCATCGTTCGACGTTGCCACGGATGCGCGCAATCGCCGGCAAGCCCTCGAGCAACTCGGCGGTCTCGCGCGGCCAGGGCCCGAACGCCGCGTAGTCGCCGCCAAGCAGGTAGGTCGTCGCTCCCGCGCTCTCCGCGTCGGCAAGCACGGCTTCGAGCGCGGCGAGGTTGCCGTGAATGTCGTACAGCAGCGCTATCGGCGAAGCGTTCAAATTGTCGTCGTGCGTCTCTCCGAGGTCTGCATGGAAGGTGGTAATCGTGTCTCCGGTTGTCGCGTCGATCCAGTCGGCGAGGAACTCGGCTACCGATTCCGTTCCGAGAACGCCGTCTGTGCTGGTCGTCTCACGGACCTCTCAGCGCTTCGACGCCCGCGCAACGGCGCCGTCGGAGGTTAATGGCGGATGCAGGATTTGAACCAACCGCATAAAGGAGGAGCCGATGAGCCAGGTCGTTCTGGACATCACAATGTCGCTCGACGGATTCGTGACCGCACCCAACGATGGGCCCGGTCGCGGGCTCGGTGACGACGGCGAATGCCTGCACTACTGGGTCTTCGGTGGGCCCTGGACATATGGAGGAGCTCACCAGGAGCGGCCGGCGCCACGGGAGTCGACCGCGACGTGATCGACGAGCTGATGGAGGCCGGCGCCGCCGTTGTGGGTCGCCGGATGTACGACATCACCGGCGGCTGGGGAGGTAAGCCGCCCTTCGGAGTCCCTTGCATCGTGGTCACCCACCGACTCGACGATCAGCCCGAGCCCGCGTCCGGCTTCGAGTTCGTCGACGGCATTGAGGCCGCCGTGGACCGCGCCCGGCAGATCGCCGGCGAGCGACGGGTCGGCATCGGCGGCGGCGCCAGCATCGCCCAACAGGCGTTGCAGGCTGAGCTGGTCGACGAGCTGCAGATCCACATCGCCCCTGTCATCCTTGGAGCGGGCCGACCCCTGTTCGGCGAGCTCGGCACGCGCTTGCAGCTCGAAGGCACTCGCGTCCTCGACTCGCCGTTGGCGACGCGCGTCAAGTTCCGCGTCCTGAAGTGAGTTGCTGGAAAAAGACCGCGAGCCAGTAGCACGGTGGAAATAGCCCCAACCGACGTCAGGCGGGTGGGCGCACGACGGAGAACTTCGCGCAGGCGAAGTCGCCGTTCCGTCCCAGGTCGTCCAGACGCAGCTCGAGCCGACGCGGCAGCAGAGGCGCACCCCCACCCAGAGTGACCGGCGCGATCGACACGATCACCTCGTCCAGCAGCCCCAAGTCGGCGAACTGACCGGCCAGGTCTCCCCCGCCGACGATCCAGACGTTCCGGTCACCAGCGGCGCCGACCATCTCCTCGTGCACGGTTGCGATGTCCGCGCTGGTGAACTCGATTCGCGAGTCGGGGACGACCGGCAGCTGCCGGTGCGTGAAGACCCAGCACGGGATGTCGTACGGCCACTTCCACTCCGCTGGAGCCTTGTCCGCGAACTCGTGCCCGAGGATCCATTCGTACGTCGTCGACCCCATCGCCATCGCACCGACGCCGGCGATGAACTCGCCGTAGTTCAGCGGCCCGTCGTCCTCGCGCTTGCGGATGAACAGCCAGTTCAGCGAGTTGTCGGAGTCGGCGATAAAGCCGTCGAGGGTGGTCGCCGTGTAGTACTGAGTGAGGCTCACCGTGCACTTCCTTCCTTGGTGGACTGCTGGCCCTCGCGCAACCACATGATCGTCGCGTGGGCGACCGTACGCCGACGCTGCGGAGCATCTGCCTACCACTTGCCGGCCGCCGGTACACCGAGAACGGCACCGCGTGGCTGATCACGATCCCGAGCACGAAGGTCTCGCGCGGTTTACAAACGACGTGGTGAGCGACGGAACCCCGACGAATAGCGCCCGGCCGAGCGCTCCCTTCGGCGTACCGTCGTGGCCGTGAGCGTGCGGTAGGTTCCGGGCGTGCACGACGACGACGGCTACTTCGACGCGCGCGTCGCCGCGAGGTACGACGAGTCCGCTGAGGTGATGTTCGACGCGGGGGCCGTCGACCCGGTCGTCGACCTCCTCGTCGAGCTCGCCGGGAGCGGACGCGTGCTCGAGCTCGGGATCGGGACGGGCCGGATCGCGCTCCCACTCGCGCAGCGTGGAGTGCCGGTGCACGGGATCGAGTTGTCGAAGGCCATGGTCGCGAGGCTGCGCGCGAAGCCAGGCGGCGAAAACATCGGCGTGACGATGGGCGACTTTGCGACGACGACCGTCGACGGCACGTTCTCCGTCGCCTACCTGGTCTGGAACACGATCATGAACCTGACGACGCAGGCGGCGCAGGTCGCGTGCTTCCGCAACGTCGCGGCGCACCTCGAGCCCGGCGGCTGCTTCGTCATCGAGGTAGGCGTCCCCGAGCTCCAGCGACTCCCGCCCGGCGAGACCATCCGCGCCTTCCACGTGAGCGAGACCAGATGGGGGTTCGACGAGTACGACGTCGCGACGCAAGGCCTCACGTCCCACCACTTCGAGATCGTCGACGGAAGACTCGAGCGCCTCTCCATTCCCTTCCGGTACGCGTGGCCCTCGGAGCTCGACCTGATGGCACAGCTTGCGGGGATGAGGCTACGCGAGCGCTGGAGCGGGTGGAAGCGGGAGCCGTTCACGAGCGACAGCCGCAAGCACGTCTCGACCTGGGAGAAGCCGGCGGCTACGCCCTGAACGGCTCCTGGTGCGCGTGAACGGGAGACCCGAGTCACCTGCTCAGCCCTGTCGCCTCGACACACCCCTCTCGCAGAGCTCACCAGACGACGCGACGAACGTCTGCGCGTCCCTTGCGAGGCCGAGCCACTCCTTCCCGCGGCTTGGGTCTATCGCGACCCATTCCTTCGCCGGTCGTCCGGTTCCGGAATCGAAGTGCACGGCGCCTCCGGATGCGACCAAGTCGTCGACCCGCTCCCTCGGAAGCTTCAACACAAGCTTGCCTTTGTAGAAGCAGGCGAACACCTTGTTCTTCACCTCGAGCGCAGTCCCGCCGAACATCTTTGTCGTCGCGACGTTGGGACTCCCGAGTAACGTTCGGCCGAGTTCGTCGAAGAGTTTGTCGGCCTTCATTGTCGTGCGTTTCACCCCGCGGTCTCGATCCCGCTGAAGTGCCTTCTCAGACCTTGGCACGCCTTGCCTCCTTTCTTCTTTTCGTTCCCGTGCGCTCGGCTTCGAAGAGGCTCTGGACGTAGCGCTTGAAGTGCTCGAGTTGTTCGCCGACGATCGCCGGCCGCCTATGGGCCCGGGCGAGGATCAGTCCGCCCTCGAACACGGCGATGAAGTGGTACGCCAGGCTCCTGCAATCGAAGCTTGCGTCAGGGGCGTGGCGAACCTTTGCGTCCTCGAAGAGCTGCGCGAGCCCGTCCGCCCAGGCGGTGAAGGCAGCCTCGCAATCAGCGCGAAGCTGCGGCTGTGATTGCCAGAGCTCTTGAGAGTAGATGCCTACGAGGCAGCCGCATGGCCCGGTCCTCGTCAGCTCGGCGGTGAAGTCGATGTAGCCGTAGAGCCGCTCGAGCGGATCGGGCACCTCCCAGAACGGCGCCGCGCAAGAACGCCCCTTTGGTGAGGTCGGCCCGCTCACAGACTTCGGCAACGGTCGTGTCGGCGAAACCCTTCTCCAGCGACAGGCCGATCGCCGCTTCGAGAAGCCGCTCTCGCGTCGGTGATTCAGCGCGTCCCAAGCTCAGCCCGCTCCTCGCGTACGACGGTTCTCGACGAACTGCTTCAGGCCGGCGAGGATGGCCAGCTGCGTCTGATGAAACTTGCGCCTGATCATCGGCATCATCAGAGCCAACAGTGGGCTCTTACGCTTGAAGACGCTTTGCGCTGTTACGCGCGTGGCGCCTGAGCCAGCCGGCTCGAGAACGAATCCGGCAGTCCAATCCGAGACAAGGCGCAGGAAGCCGGTCGAGTCCTTGTCGATCTGCCAGAGGATCCTTTGCTCCTCGTCGTAGGCAGTGCAGTGCTCCTCGGTCTCGCCGGCTTTCTTGCCAACGCGGACTTCGCATCGCCGACCCGCCCCTGGCGCGTGCTCGCCACGAATCGAAAGAACGAACGGGTGCCACTCGGCGTGAAGGGATGGATCTTTGATTGCCTCCCACACCTCACTCCCGGTGCCGTCCACCACGACCTCGTCCTTGATCTCGACTCTTCTCATCGCCGCTCCATCCTTCCTCCGTTCCGTACCAACTGGTTGGTATGACCCTATCGGACGGCGCGGAGGCAGTCAAGACTCGCCGACGACCGCGCGCTGAAGCTCGTTCACTCGGACGCCGAGCGGCGCTTCCTCGAACGGCGGCTGGAGGAGCCGCAAGGGTGAGTCGCGCGACTTCGCCGCTGCCGGCTGAAGCCCGCAGTCGCTGGGGTACTGTTGACCACCCGACCGCGTTCTGGAGGGCCAGGTGCCGGCGGAAGATTCGTTCGACATGGTCGTCATCGGCTCCGGGCCCGCCGGTGAGAAGGCGGCGGCGCAGGCGGCCTACTTCGGCAAACGGGTAGCCGTCGTGGAGCGGTCCCCCGCGCCCGGCGGCGCAGCCGTCAGCAGCGCCAGCATCCCTAGCAAGACCCTGCGGGAGACGGCCATGTACATCACCGGATTCCGGCGAAGGGATGTGTACGGGCTGCGCCTGACCCTCGATCCGGAGGCGACCTTGGCGCAGCTCAGGACCCGAACGGCCCAGGTGATCGAGACGATGACGGATGCTGTGCGAGTAAACCTCGAGCGCCACGCGGTCGAGTTCGTCCGCGGACGGGCCAGGCTCGGATCAGATCGGACCGTCCACGTGGCTGTCGATGCCGGTCAGGAGCGAGTGCTCCACGGCGACATCGTCCTGATCGCCACCGGGTCGCGGCCGTTCCGCCCGCCGGATATCCCATTCGATGATCGCGACGTCCACGACTCGACGACCGTGTTGGAGATCGACCGCCCCTTCGGCAGCATCGTCGTCGTCGGAGGAGGTGCCGTAGCGTGTGAGTACGCCTCGGTCTTCACTGCCCTGGGCATGGAGGTGACGCTGGTCGCCGCGGGAGGAAGGCTCCTTCCTTTCCTCGACGGCGAAATCTCAGAGCTCCTCGCGCAGACGTTCTCCGGTATGGGGATGCGGCTCGTGCTCGGCGACGGGAGGGCTGCGGTGGCGCGCGACGAGAAGAGGCCACTCGTTACGCTCGCGAGCGGCGAGCAGATCAGGCCGGACAAGGTGTTGTTCGCCGCTGGACGGGCCGGAAACACGGAGGGGCTCGGTCTCGAAGAGGTGGGAGTGGAGATCGACGATCGCAATCGCGTCGTCGTCGACGAGACGTTCCGTACGACCGCGGAGTGGGTCTACGCCGCCGGCGACGTCATCGGGCCTCCGGCGCTCGCCTCGGTGTCGATGGAACAGGGGCGGGTCGCCGCCTGTTACGCATTCGGGATCCCGTTCAAGGAGACCGTAGACCCGATCCCGCCGTTCGGGGTCTATTCGGTCCCGGAGACCGCGATGGTTGGGCTCACCGAGGAAGGTGCCCTCGCGCAGGGGATCGACTACGAGGTTGGACGGGGTTGGTTCGCCGGCAACGCGCGGGCCACCATCGCCGGGGCGACGGACGGACTCGTGAAGCTGGTGTTCCAGCGGGAGGACCGGAAGCTGCTCGGAGTCCACGTCCTCGGGGACCTCGCGCCGGAACTTGTCCACCAGGGCCAGGCGGTGCTGAACTACGGCGGGACGATCGACTACTTCATCCACAGCACTTTCAACGTGCCGACCGAAAGCGAGGCGTACAAGTACGCCGCGTATGACGGGCTGCAGCGTCTGCAAGCGCGCTGATCGCTCGTGGTCGCGGCCAGAGAGCTTGGGCCGCGCCGCCCGAGCGTATCCTCCCGTCTAGGGTGCCCCGGCTGCTGTTGACGCCGCTTCGTAGGCCCGCGGTCGATTCGCGTGCTGTGGACCGAGGCTGATGCCTCCCGAGCTGGCATCGCAAACACTCGCCTTCCTATTCACCGACATCGAAGGCAGCACCCGGCTCTGGGAGCGGTATTACGAGCCCATGAAGGACGCTCTCGAACGCCACGATGCGATCTTGCGATCGGCCGTCGAACGCGCGAACGGGCAGGTGGTGAAGAGTATGGGCGACGGATTGATGGCGGTCTTCGGCTCGGCCGCCGACGGCGTCAGCGCTTGCCTGAAGGCTCAGCACGACCTCGCGTGCGCACGGTGGGGTGAGACCGGAGCGCTTCGTGTCCGCATGGCGCTGCACGTAGGGGAGGCCGCCAAGCGCAACGGGGACTACTACGGCCCGACTCTCAACCGCACCGCGCGCGTGATGTCCGCCGGCCACGGCGGCCAAGTGTTGCTGTCGGCGGCCGCGGCGGCGGTCGTCATGGACGAGCTGCCGGAGGGGTCCACTTTGCGCGACCTGGGCGAGCACCGTCTCAAGGATCTGGGACGCCCCGAACGCGTCTTTCAGCTCGTCCATCCGGCTCTCCCGGTCAGCTTCCCGCCGCTGGTGACCCTCTCCCGACGCACAAGCGAACTCCCGGACCAGCCGTCCGCTTTCGTCGGGCGAGCTGCGGAGTTGAAAGAGATCGGAAAACTCCTCGAGGAAGAGTCAGTCCGGCTGGTCACCCTCACCGGACCCGGCGGCATCGGGAAAACGCGACTGGCGCTCCGGGCCGCCGGGGACGAGGTCGACAGGTTCGAGGACGGAGTGCTCTTCGTCGACCTCTCCGCCGCCCGCGATAGCGCATCGGTGCTCGCAGCCGTCGCACGCACGATCGGTTTGGGCGACACGCCCGATGAATCGCTGCTCGCCGAGCTCAGCCGGCAGCTGCGGGAACAGCGTGTGTTGCTAGTCCTCGACAACTTCGAGCAGGTGACCGCCGCCGCGCCCACAGCGTCGCAGCTCTTGCACGGTTGCCCCCGGCTCAAGCTGCTCGTGACCAGCCGCGAAGCGTTGCGCGTGCGTGGAGAGCATCTGTTCGCGGTCCCGCCGCTGTCGTTGCCCAGCGGCGGTCGAAGACAGGCGTCTGCCGAGCAGCTCGTTCGGTACGAAGCAATCCAGCTCTTCGTCGAGCGTGCCCACGCAGTCAGGCCAGACTTCCGACTCACGGACGACAACGCGGCGGCTGTCGTCGAGATCTGTCTGCGACTGGACGGTCTGCCGCTGGCGATCGAGCTCGCGACGGCACGGATCAACCTCTTCTCACCTGAAGCCTTGCGTGACCGGTTGAGCAGCCGGCTGCAGCTGCTCGGCAGCGGTGCGCAAGACCTGCCCGCGCGGCAGCAGACGCTTCGCGCCACAATCGAGTGGAGCTGTCAGCTGCTCGAACCTGGGGAGCAGCGGTTGTTCGAGCTCCTCTCCGTCTTCTCCGGCATTTCGTACGACGCGGTCGAAGCCGTCGCCAGCGGCATCGATCGCCTTCGCGAGACGGGAATCGACACCCTCGACGGAGTGGCCTCCCTCGCGGACAAGAGTCTGATCCGACAGGTCGACGCGGGAGCTCATGAGCCACGGCTGGTGATGCTGGAGACCATCAGGGAATACGCCGCGGAACGACTGGACGAGCTGCCCGACTTCAGCGCTGCCGCCCGTCGCGCGCACGCCGTCCACTTCGCAGACTTCGCCCGACGGCAGTGGGAGCACCTGACCGGCGACCAGCGCGACACCGCATTGGCCGCGATGGCCGCCGAGATCGAGAACCTGCACGTCGCCTGGCGCTACTGGGTGGCCGAGGGCGATCTCGACCAGCTCAACAGGCTCGTCGACAGCCTGTGGCTCCTCTACGAGGCACGGGGCCTGTACCACGCCACGATCGAGCTGACGACAGAACTGCTGAACGTGCTCTCGGCCACACCATCGACGCCCGAGCGCGCGATGCAGGAGGTGACGCTACGGACGAGCCTGGCGAGGGCGCTGATGGCCATCAACGGGTACACACGCGAAGTCGAGGAGGCGTACACCCACGCCTTGGACCTCTTCGAGGGAGAACGAGAGCTCCCCCAGCTCTTCCCGGTCCTCCGGGGCCTCGCCAGCTTCTACAACTACCGCGCCGAGTTCGACAAGGGAGCACAGATCGGGCGAGAGATCCTGCGCCTGTCCGATGCCCAGGACGACCCGAGCATGCGCGTCGACGGACATCTCGTGCTGGGCTCCAGTCTCGCATTGGAACACGATCTCCACGGCGGCCTGGAGCACCTCGACAAGGCGATCGCCTCGTTCAAGTCACAGGGTCACCAGCTCCGCCGGTTCCGCCTCGGCAACAACCCAGGGGTAGCCTCCTTCACGACCTCGGCACTCACCCTGTGGATGCTCGGCTTCCCGGACCGGGCGCTCGAACGCGCGAACCGGGCCGTCACCCTGGCGACCGAGCTGGAGCACCCGTTCACACTGGCGTACGCGCTCTTCCATACCGGCTTCCTCCACCTCTGGAGGCGCGAACCGGAGCTGATGCGAGACCGCGCGGTGGGAGTGCTGGACGTGGCAGACGAACATGATCTGCAGATCTGGCGCGCGCTGGGGACCGGTCTCCTCGGGGCAGCGAAAACAGGGCTGGGACGCTCCGAGGAGGGGCTGGCGGAGATCCGCGACGGAATCGCCCTCTACGAGGGTCTGAGGACTCCGCCAGTATTCTGGCCGCTGGTCCTGTTCGTCCGAGCAGGAGCATGCGCCCAAGCCGGAAGGTCGGCCGAAGGCCTGGGCTTGATCGAGGAAGCGATCGAGATCGCCGACCAAGGGTCCGGGCTGACCCTGCTACCGGAGTTCTACTCGCTCAAGGGCGACCTGCTGCTACTCCTCCCCGAGGCGAACCGCCTCGACGCCGAACCCTGGTTTCAGCGGGCGTTCGACGTCGCCCACAAACTCGATGCCAGGATGATGCAGCTGCGAGCCGCGATCGGGCTGTGCCGTTCGCAGCGGGAACGGGGTGATGCACAGCACGGAAGGGACCTGTTGAGCGCCGTCTATGGGATGTTCACGGAAGGCTTCACGGCCCCCGACTTGATCGATGCCGCGAACCTGCTGCAGAGCCTGCCGACTGCTGCGCCCTAACCACATCGTGGGATCACTCGAGCGTGACTAGATCGCCACGCCGAGTGGTGCCGCCGGCGATCACGTCGGCATAGACGCCCACGTTCGCATTGTTGTGCTGTGCGGCGGTACGCAGGATGCCGGCATCCTTCGGTAGGTCCCCCTGTGGCAACGTGGTCATCACGCAGCGAGGACAGGGACCGGTAATCCGCAGCCGAACCTCCTCGCCGATCGCGACCGTGTGACCGATCCAGTCGTTCTCCACGAAGCCCTGCGCATCCGGACCGGTCGAGACGACGATGTTCGGCCGAAAACGGCGCACCTCGAAGCGGCCCTCCGGATAGAGCGCGCGCAGCCGTTCGATCGTCGCTGTCGTCAGCAGGTGCACCACTGCAAGATCGAAGAACGTCCCCGCCGGCAGTTCCCACTCGGTCACGGTGTCCCTGTGGTCGAGACCCTCCATGTCGGGCCAGTACTCCTCGGCCTGGGCGCCCGATGACTCTCCGTTGTGTCGCGCCTCCGCGAACGCGACCTCGCGGCCGAGCGCTTTCGAGAGGACCTGCGCCAAATCGGGGTGCTCGCTCGTCACGAGCGTCCCATCAGGCAGCGTCAGGCGAACGGCGGGCAGCCTCGATCCCCTCTTCGGAGGCTCGACATACGCTGCTCGAAAGTCGAAGAAGTTGCCCCACTTGCGCGGGTTCTTCGCGCCTGCGACCTTGCCCGTCGATGCATCGACAACCGCGAACTGCCGGTCGCCGACGAGGCCGCGTTCCGTGACCTCGGCGGCGTTCAACTCTTCTCCCATCATCGACTTCACCGGATAGCGCCACAGTCCGACAACTGAACCAGCCTCGACCGCGGCGGAAGGCGAGTGCGACGGATCCGTTTGCATGGCAGGCCCCCTTCGGTGCAACGCTTGCTGGCGACACCGAGGTTGGCGCGGCAACGATCTCGTGTCAAGCGGTGAAACCGGACGCCGTGCAACACCCGAAACAGTCGGCCTCGACTCTCCACGCGCCGTCCTAGCCGGACGTGGAGGAGCCGCGTGACTGCTCGGGTCGCTCGACGAGTCGTGTGAGGAGCTCGGCCAGCGTCTGCCGCTCCGCTTCCGAGAGCGGGGCGAGGTAGTGGTCGTTCATGAGGGCGTCAAGCGACTTCTCGGCGCGCGCCTGCATCCTTGCCCCCTGTGGGGTGAGCTTGATCACGTAGGCACGCCGATCTTCGGCATTGCGCTCCCGCCTCACGAGGCCGGCCCGCTCGAGATCGTCGATGACCGTGACCATGGTGGTGCGGTCGATACGTAACCGCTCTCCGATCGCCTGCTGGGAGAACGAGCTCGCCTCCGAACTCCGGTCAGCCTCGATCACACGCTGGTGGTGAGCGCGAGGCGGACGCCGCGGCTGCTGCCGGAGGAACGTGAGGACCGCGAAGTGCTTGACGCTCAGACCGAGCGGCGCGAGCGCGTGGTTTCCCGCCTCCTGCGCCGCCTGTGAGGCAAGGCCGAGCAGGGCGCCGAGCCTCCGCATCATCGCGGGCGGCAGGTCGGGAAGTTCGGGAAGCTGATACTCCATTTGCCTGATCGTCAGCATACCTGATAGTTTCTTCGACTGACACAAACCCTATCTTAGGGAGGTGCCCAGATGGCACCGAAAGAACATCGACTCCGCACGCTCGTCCTCGTCATCAGTGGCGGCGTCGCAGCGGTGGCGCTTGGCCTCCTGGTCGTACCGCACAAGCCCGTGCTCGACCCAAGGAGGTGGCGCAATGGCTCGTAAGTGGTGGACGCTTCTAACCGTCTCGATCGGGACGTTCATGCTCCTGCTCGACGTCACGATCGTGAACGTTGCCCTCCCGGAGATCGAGCGCGACCTCGGGGCGAGCCTGACCGACCTCCAGTGGGTCGTCGACTCATACGTCCTCGCCCTCGCCGCGCTGACGCTCATGGCCGGCTCGCTCGCCGACCGGCTGGGCCGCAGGCTCGTCTTCACGACCGGGCTCGCCGCTTTCACGGCAGCCTCGCTCCTCGCCGGGTTCGCAGGCAACCCGCTCACGCTCAACCTCGCCCGCGGGCTCCAGGGAATCGGCGGAGCCGCAATGTTCGGAACCGTGCTCGCCCTGATCGCGCAGGAGTTCGCGCCCCGCGAGCGCAAGACGGCGCTCGGGATCTGGGGAGCGACCGTGGGCATGGGCGTCGCCG
>WNGA01003201.1_pt1 | contig 24638 bp, 22 predicted proteins | sample 5400061 | NCBI WGS metagenome assembly WNGA01 (sample SAMN13153366, study PRJNA577476) | soil metagenome | isolation source: 100 cm soil or saprolite under grassland replicate 2 | place: USA:California | collected 2016-06-15 | reverse complement strand
CCATATAGTCCTTCCAGGTCAGGCCTTTGGAGAAGCGCTGGGCATCGAGGGGAATCTTCAGCTGGGCCATTCGGGTCTCTCCTTTGTTGGTGTTCGACTACGGGCCCCCTTTATACACCAAACGGGGCGCCGAGGACAGTGATGCCCGCGGGTCTACAGAAGTTCTGATAGGTGTTCGAAGCTACGCATTCCTCAGGAGTGAAAGCGCGCTCTTCCCTTCGCAGGTCGCCGGGCGCGGTACGTCAAAAAAGTCGAGTATCGTCGGCGCGATGTCCTGGGTGCACACTTTCTCTGCGATCTCGCCGGTGCAGAACCCGCGTCCGATCAGGAGCCCGTTCTGCCAGTGATCGCCCGTGCGGTGTCCGCCGAAGGCCTGACTCACGTGGCCGATCTGTGGAGAGCAGAGCGTGTTGATCGGGGCGCTGTGATCCCATTCGACGAGCAGGTCAGGCATATCTCGGAGACGAGGTCCCTCGTACAGATCCTCCACGCGAGCGACCCATTGGACGGCGGGTCGTCCGGTCTCGGGATTCTCGAGGGCGAGTAGCCCGTCAATGATCTCCTGGCGAAGCGCCTCGTACTCGATGCCGGGCCCGACGCGGCCCTCCGGCTCCCGGCCCTTCAGGTTGATCCTGATCGCCCCGGTCATGTTGTTGCTGGGAACGGCAAATGCACGCATGCGACACCTGGGATCAAGATCGGGGCGACCGGTCCAGCGTCGCAGGGTCGCGACTGGCTTCGGGAGCCGGGACTTCAGCTCGAGCCGGAGCTCATAGGGCAGCAGGTAGCGCAGCGTCCACAGGAGGCGACCCGGCATAGACACGCGGGCGGTCGACCCGTTCGTTCGGGTTGCTGGCGCGGCGGCGCAAGTCCCGTTGTCGCCCAGCCGCTCGATCACGCGATCGAGGAGATGCGAGCCGGCGTAGTACGGTCCCATTCCGTGGCTGAGCATAAGGAGAACGTGCGTCCCCGGCGCCACGCCGCCCAGAATCGTTCCGACGCCGGCGTCGATCGCGCGGTAGACGTCCCGGATGGTGGAGCGCAGCGCTTCGCTGGCCCTCCGGTCGTGTTGAGGGTGTTGCGGGTCCATGAGGTGCCAGAACTGATGGCCTGCGCAGTGGGACTCCGAGAACACTCCGAAAAAGAAGTCCCATCGCTCGCGCTCCAGGCAATGCCGGAGCAGCGCTGTCTTCTTCTCGACGCCCGCGATCAAACGCGCCCGTAGATCCTCGTAGTCCTCCAGGGAGCGACCCTCGGCATCGCACGTGTCGACGGGGTGACTGCCGAAGCGCCTCACGAGCTCCCGGATTAGATGCGGTGGCCAGGACGATCGCGGCCAGCACCACGGGTCGTGGGCGCCCCAGTTCGTGACTTGGATCCCATTCAGCTTTCTGACAGGCCGGGCGAACGGCGCGTCGATCACGGCGACGCGCTTCCCCGCACGGCTCAGATGGGTCCAGAACGGCGGCACCGGGAGCCGATTGGCGTACATGCCGACTTGCAGGTCATACGTCCCGGGCTTGAGCTTGAGGTGGGAGAACATGCCGTGACTCGCCGGGGATGTGCTCGTGAGAAAGGTTGGCCAGATGCCACCTTCCAGGACGCCAAGTGGTGTCGCGATCGTCGCGCTGAACCCAGACCTGAGCAGGCCGGCGATCGTCGGAAGATCCCCGGCCGCAGCCCACTCTCGAACGAGCGCGCTGCTCGCGGCATCGATGCCGATGAGCACGAGTCGCGACGGTGGCATGGTCAATTACTCGGACGCCGATTATATCGATATGCCGTAGTGGCATTCAACGGGGAGCCCTCCCCCCGGCCGAGGTTCCCTTTCTCTCGTTGATCCACTGCTCAGCCAAGCTGAAGCCCGCCGGGAGAAAGAGCAAATAAAGATTGTAAGTTATATTAGATCGATCTTCTGTAGAGCCGGATTCGTTGCCTCCGGAGAGGGGGAATTCGTTGCGGCGTGATCAGTCGGTGATCCCACGGGTCAGCGTCGTCATTCCCACCTACAACTACGCCCGTTACTTGCCCGAAGCCATCGACAGCGTGCTCGCTCAGTCCTTTGACCAGCTGGAGATCATTGTTGTCGACGACGGATCCACGGACAAGACCGCAGAGATCCTCCGTGCCTTCGGCGGGCAGCTCCGCGCCATCTGTCAGGAACACCGCGGGCTTTCCGCCGCTCGAAACACAGGGATTCGCGCGGCGCGCGGTCAGTACGTGGCATTCCTCGATTCTGACGACCTGTGGCTACCCGAGAAGGTGTCGCTGCAGGTCGCTCGACTGGATGCCGAGCCGGAAGTGGGGCTCGTGTACGCCGAAACGCTCTTGTTCGACGATTCCACCCCGGCGACGCTGATCCCCCACAGCTACTGGGCCTCGCATCCGTCCGGAAGGATCCTGTCCTGGCTCGTTCGCCAGAACGTCATTCCTTCGCCGACGCCTATGGTGAGGCGGGAACTCTTCGAACGTGTCGGCCTATTCGACGAGACGCTGAGCGCGTGCGAAGACTGGGACATGTGGATCAGAATCGGGCGGGTGTGCGAGATCGCCTACGTGAATCGAGTACTGGCCAAGTATCGTCAGCACCGAGAGAATATGTCGCTTGATTCCGATCGCCTCATGATGAACGGGCTTCGGGTTCTCGAAAAGGCGTTCTCAGCCCCCGATCCCTCGCAGGAGCTCCACGGGCTCCGGCGTACCGTGTTCGGCCGGTGGTACGCGGACTTTGGGCTCAACCGATTCCATAAAGGGCGGTACGGGCAGGCGCGGAGGGACCTGATCCGCGCGGTCACGCTTGACCCGCGACTACTGTTCTACCGGAACACGGCGGTCGTCCTCTCAATCTGTCTACTCGGATCGGCCGCGGCCAGAAAGCTCCGTGCCCTGAAGAGGGCGATGCGGAGGCATCACGTCTCTGCTTGCGGGAGCAAGTCTGCGCCCATCGCATCCAAAATCGACTCACTCCACGGGCGTTCATGACGGCGCGAGCCGAGAGTGGGGCAGCGGGGGGTGAGTAAGGCGAGCGTGCTGGTGGCCGGCCGCGACGGCAGCCGCGAGCGCGCAGAGGTGGTTTACAACGCGGAGAGCCGTGTCAAACGGCCGCGTGAGCTGCTCGCCGCCCTCTGCCGGGATCTCGTGGCGTCCCGTGAGCTGGCATGGCGCTTCATGGTGCGCGACCTCCGCGCCCAGTACCGGCAAGCGGCCCTCGGTGTGGTGTGGGCGTTCGTGCCGCCGCTCGTACTGGCCGCCGGGGCCACGCTGGCGAGCCGGGCACAGGTCATCAACGTCGGCGCGACCGACCTTCCGTATCCCGCCTACGTGATGTTCAGCACCGCCTTGTGGCAGACGTTCGTGGAGGCGCTGCACGGCCCCTCGCAGGCGGTGGCGAGCGCGAAGGCGATGCTCGCCCGGATCGCCTTCCCGCGTGAGGCTATCGTCCTGGCCAAGGTCGGCGAGGTACTCGTGAACTTCGGCGCCAAGCTGCTCCTGATCGTGGCTCTGTTTCTGTGGTTCGGGATCCCGGTGGGCTGGGCGGCCCTTCTGGCGCCCGTGGCCGTGCTCGAGCTGGTGTTGCTCGGGACGCTGCTGGGCGTCCTCGTCGCGCCGTTCGCGGTGCTCTATCAGGACGTGTCGCGGGCGCTGATGTTGGCCTCCGGGTTCTGGCTTTTCCTCACACCGGTCGTATACCCGGTGCCGGGCGTCGGAGCGTTTGGCACAGTCGTCCGGCTGAACCCGGTGACGCCCGTGCTCGTGACGGCGCGGGAGCTGGCGACGACAGGGGCCGTCAGCGACCCGTGGGGATTCACGGCGGTGAGTGTCGCGACCCTGGTGGGTCTGCTAGTCACCTGGGTGGTGTTCCGACTCGCCATGCCGTTCGCCATCGAGCGGGCAGGGTCGTGACGCGGGAGCCGAGCGGCGCGTGACGGGGACGTCGCCGGGAAACGATCTCGCGCTCAGCGTGGACCGGGTTTCGAAGCGGTTCTGCCGCGATTTCAGACGCTCGCTCCGTTACGGCCTCCGGGACATCGCGTCGGAGCTCCTGGGTCGGCGAAGACCCGTGGAGAGCCTGCGCACCGGCGAGTTCTGGGCGCTGCGCGACGTGAGCCTCGAGGTGCGCCGGGGCGAGGCCGTCGGCCTGATCGGGCCGAACGGCGCAGGAAAGACGACGCTGCTACGCCTGATCGGCGGGCTGATCAATCCGGACGGGGGCTCACTGACGGTCCGGGGTCGGGTGGCCCCGTTGATCTCGCTCGGAGTTGGCTTCAATCCCGTCCTGACAGGCGCCGAGAACATCTTCGTGATAATGACGATCCTTGGCCTGACGAAGAAAGAGATCGACCGCCGATTCGCCGAGATCGTGGACTTCGCGGAGATCGGCGACGCGCTCCAGGCGCCCGTCCAGACGTACAGCTGGGGCATGACCGCACGGCTCGGTTTCGCGTGCGCCGTGCACGCGGCCCCCGACATCCTGGTCATCGACGAGGTGCTGGCCGTCGGGGATACCCGGTTTCGGGTGAAGTGCTATCGCAGGCTCGCGGCGATGCGCGATGCGGGCGCGGCCTTCGTGCTGGTGTCGCACAACCCGCTCGCGATCCTCTCCGTCTGCGACTCGGCGACCTACCTTTCCGCGGGGCGCGTCCTCGCGCAGGGTCCGCCCCGAAGTGTCGTCGCCCGCTACGAGGAGGAGATGGCTGGCAATGGGGCGGCGATTCCAGACGGCGCAGCCGCGGCCGCCCGCGCAGTGGAGGGCTCCGGAACTCGCATCGAGTCGGTGGCGTTCAGGGATCCTGCTGGGAACGCGCTGGAGCGGCTGGTCAGTGGGGAGCCGGCGGAGTTGTGGGTGAGAGGACGCGCCGAGCGGGCGCTCGAGGCCGTCAGCGTCGTGGTCCTCGTGCGCGAGGCGACCGAGGGGGGTGCGCTGGTCTTCGAGCTCCAGAGCCGGGACGATGCCGGGCCCATGGAGATCCCGATGGGAGAGTTCGTGATCCGGGTCAAGCTGCCGTACTGTGGCCTGAACGCGGGACTGTATTCGGTGCAGGTCAGCCTGATGGAAGGGTACTTTCTCTGGATGCTCGATCAGAGCCCGACGCGGATATTTCGCGTCGCTGGCCGGGAAGGCACGAGCCAGTGGCTCTTCTACCAGCCGAGGGGGTGGGAGCTACTGACCGGTCTCGATCTGCCTCGAGCGGGCAAGCTCGATCGGTAGCTAGTCGAGGATGATGATGGCATTGAGACATCTGCCCCAATCCTTTCGTTTTGCCTGGGGTCTACAGGACTTCCTCCGCCATCCCATATCGTTGGAAGAGGCCGAAGCCACCGTGCGCCGTCGCATGGCGCAGCGGGAAGAGAGTTTCTTGCTGCTGGTCGAGCGGGCTATTTTCGGCTACCCCGACAGTCCATATTTGCCGATGTTGAGGCTGGCCGGCTGCGAGTTCGGCGACATCAGGGATATGGTTCGGAGCAGGGGAGTGGAACAGACCCTGCGCACACTGCGTGAGGCAGGGGTGTATGTCACCTACGATGAGTACAGAGCCCGCACGCCGATCGTCCGCGCGAGTGGTGTCATTCCGCTGCGGCCACGCGCCTTTGACAATCCATTCCTCAGTCATTACTACAGGGCCGAAAGCAGCGGCACGACTGGGCGACCGGTCGTCGTCAACATCGACCTGCACCACCTTGCCGATCAGGCAACGTATGATCTGCTGACTCGGCACGCCCACGGTGTGATGGGGGTGCCTGAGGCTCTCTGGCGAGGCACTCTTCCTGACGGCAGCGGAATCGGCACAATCCTTCGCGGTGCTCGCATCGGCAATGTTCCGCGGAAGTGGTTCTCACCCATCGGCGCCACGGGAGATCGGAGGACAGCATTTAAGCATCGTTTTGTCACACAGTTCGTGGTGCTCATGGGACGCGTGTGCGGTGTGCCAATTCCTTGGCCGGAAACCGTCCCTCTAGACCGGGCCGCGGTTGTGGCGCAGTGGGTCGCCGGGATGCTGAAGGCTCACGGCTCCTGCCTCGTCCGCGCTCACGTCAGCATGGCTCTACGAATCTGCCTGGCGGCGCGGCAGGCGGGATTCGACCTTACGGGGGCCACGTTCCTGGGCGGCGGAGAACCACCGACGCCCGGCAAGGTGCTACAGATCATCGAGACGGGCGCGCGCTGGATCCCCTGGTACGTCTTCAGTGAGGTGGGGCGCGTTGGAATGGGATGCGCCCGACCGGTGGACGGCAACGACCTCCACTTTCGCAAGGACGGCCTCGCGCTGATCCAGTATCCCCGTCCTGTCCTTGGATCGCGGATCGTCGATGCCTTCTACTTCACCACTTTGCTACCGACGGCGCCGAAGGTCCTCCTCAATGTGGAGAGTGATGACTACGGCGTGATAGAGCAGCGCCCCTGCGGCTGCCTCTTGGAGCAGTACGGGTTCACTGATCACCTGCGCCAGGTCCGCAGTTTTCGCAAGCTGACGGGCGAGGGGGTGACGTTGGTGGGCAGCGACATGGAGCGCATCCTGGATGAGGTGCTGCCTGCGCGTTTCGGCGGCAGCCCTCTGGACTACCAATTCCTCGAAGAGGAGGATGCCGACGGGTTCACCCGGCTGACGCTGGCGGTGAGTCCAAAGGTTCAGATTGCCGACGAGGCCGCCGTGGTGGAGGTCGTGCTCCGGGCACTGGGAGGCGACAACGTTCGCTCACTGTTGGAGCAGGCAAAGACGCTTCGCGTCAAACGGATGGAGCCTATATCCACCTCGCGAGGGAAGATACTCCCTCTGCATCTGTTGTCTCGATTCGAAGCGTCTGACAAGGATACGACAGACGGGGATGCCTAGAACCGGGTCAATGACTTCCTGATTCCGAAGCGATGAGACCGCACCTGGGACTTGTGATAGAAGTTTCAGAGTGCGTCCGGCCGCTCGTCGCTGGCTGATCGTGGCCGCCCTGTTCACGGTCATCTACGGAGTGTCGACCCCGCTCGCCGCCTTCGGCGTCTTCCTCCCCGTCTTTGCCGAGACCTTCGGCTGGAGCCGCGGCGCCATCGCGACGGCACTCTCGACGAATTTGCTCCTCGGCGGTCTCGCCGGCTTCGCCATCGGCGCCCTGGCAGATCGCCATGGCCCCCGCGTCATGCTCGTCGTCACGGTGGTCCTCGCCGGCACGGCGTTCGCGCTCGTGTCGACGGTGAACTCGCTGTGGCAGCTCTACCTTCTCGTCGGCGTGCTGGGCGGGATTGGCATGTCGAGCTTCTACCTGCTCGGCACCACCACCGTCACACGGTGGTTCGGCGAGCGTCGCGGGCTCGCGCTGGCCCTCGTCCTGGTGGGGTTCAACCTCGCGTACATCTCGGGCGGGCCCTTGGCGGCGTGGCTCATCGAGCGGGTCGGCTGGCGCGCCGCCTACGCGCTGCTCGGCGGCGTCTGCGGGCTGATCACGATGCTCGCGGCGCTGACCGTGCGTCTGCCGCGCGTCGGCGAGGCCGCCGAGCCTCGCGCGGCCGCCACGCGGACCGCGGCTCCAGGCGCCGCACCCAGTTCGACGCTCGCCGAGGCGCTCGGAGACCCACGCCAGTGGTACTTGAACGTCGCGTGGCTCCTGCTCGGCGCGCTCTCGCTGATGGTCTCCGTGCACATCGTGTCCTTCGCGCACGACCAGGGGATCAGCCTCGCCGGAGCGTCGCTCGCGCTCACCGCCTACGGTACCGGCGCGGTGAGCGGGCGAGTCGCTTCTGGCCTCGTGTCCGACCGGATCGGCACCGTCACGACGATCCGCCTCGGCTACGTCTTACAGCTGCTGGCGCTGGTGGTGCTCCTCGGACTCTCCTCACGCGAGGCGCTCTTCGGCTCGCTGCTGGTGCTCGGCGTCGGCTTCGCGGTGACGGACACGATGCTCGCGAAGGCCGTGCCCGAGGTATTCGGGACGCGGGCGCTCGGCGCCATCCTGGGCGTGCTCAATCTCGGCTGGCGCTGCGGGGCCGCGCTGGGTCCCGCGGCCGCCGGCTTTCTCCACGATGTGACCGGCTCGTACGTCATCCCGTTCGGCGCCGCGCCGATCGCTGTGCTGGCGAGCTGGGGGCTGTTCGCGCTAGGCTCGTCGCGCCGGCACGCCTGAGCGCCGGCGCCGAACGCGGCGGCAATGCGAGCCGCAGGCCGTCGCGGGGCTGGGGCCCCGCCGGCCGAGGCGAGCCAATAAGAAGTCGGAGGGAGACATCGCGATGGACTGTTGTGGTCACGAGGGACCCGGTGGCGCAGATGCGCGGTTCGACATCAAGAAAGTGGCTGACGGCGTCTACGCCGCCGTGGCGGCGCCCGCGTACAAGGTGAACTGCAACACGGCCATCATCGAAAACGACGACGGCGTGATGATCGTCGACACGCACTCGAAGCCGTCGGCGGCCCGGGTGATCGTCGAGAAGCTGCGCGACATCACGCGCAAGCCCGTCCGGTACGTGGTCAACACGCATTTCCACTGGGATCACTGGCACGGCAACGAGGTGTATCCCGCGACCTATCCCGACGCCGAGATCGTCACCAACCAGATCACGCGCGAGGCCATGCTCATGAAAGGCCTCAAGCGCATTCAGGACCACGTGCGCCAGGTCCCCGGCGAGATCGCCAAGCTCAAGGCCGATCTCCAGGCGGCGAGTCCGTCACAGCGCACCAGGCTCGAGGCCGACCTGCGACTCGCCGAAGCCTACCTGGCCGAGGTCAAGGCGCTCAAGCCGGCGCTGCCCACGATCGCCTTCGAGCAGACGATGAAGCTCTACCGGCGCGACCGCGAGATCCACCTGCTGCATCTCGGGCGGGCCCACACGGCGGGTGACGTGTTCGTCTATCTGCCGAGGGAGAAAGTCGTCATCACCGGGGACGCGATGATCGGCTGGACGCCCTTCATGGGCGACGGCTACCCCGACGAGTGGGCGGCGACGCTCGATCGGCTCGCGCAGCTCGATTTCACCCACGTCATCATGGGCCACGGGAATGTGACCGGTCGCGAGTGGCTCGGCACCTTCCGGAGCTACGTCCACGACATGGTCGAGGCCGTACGTCAGGAAGCGGCCACCGGCGCCACGCTCGACGAGGTCAAGCAGCGCGTCACCGCGAAGCTCGCGCCGCGATACGAGAAGCCCTTCTCCGCGTACGGCGACTATCGGCCGTGGCGCACAGGCGTCCTCGCCAACGTCGAGCGCACGTTCGCGATGGTGAGCTAGACCCTCACGCGAGCCGCTTGCGCAGGAAGACCCGAGGATCCGCCTGCCGAGACCGCGCCTGCGGAGATCCTCCCGGACCCAGAGCGCCTGCACGAAGCCGGTCCCGCCCCAGGTCCATCCGTGTAGACCCGCCACGATCGCCCCGTCGGCCTCGCGCACGAACACGGCGAGCGAGCGCCCGTCGTGCACGCCGCTCGCGGCCGCGTTGAACTCGTAGAGCCGCGTGTCCAGCAGCGCGACGTCCTCTTGACGCGGATCGTCCTCGACCCGGAGGTCTTCACTCGGCATCAGCGGCCTCGAGGGGGCGCGAGGGCGAGCTAGGCGGGGCGGGCTTCGAGCGCCGCGCGGCAAGTCGACGCGGCCACGCGGCTACCCCGCGTGCACGGCGTCGGCCTCGACCTCCAGCGCACGGATGGTGGCCGCGGTCGGTACCCCCGTCGCCGGATCCCAGCCCTGCTCGACGTAGTAGTCGGTGACGACTTTGTTCTGCTGCTCGCGGGTGAGGCCCGCGTGCTTGGGCAGGGGGTCGCTGAATCGAGCCGGGAGCCGATCGTCAGCGCGGCTCATGCCCTCGCGCAGATTGAAAAGACGCGCCAGCGTGAGCCCGCGATGCGCCATCGTCACCATCTCCTCGGGCGTGATGTCCCACCCGGTGACGGTCTTGAGGATCTGCAGCGACTGGTCGTCCTCGTAGGCGAGGAAGTGGCAGAGCCCGATCTGGTTGCGCAGGCCGTTGCGGTTGCTGGTCTGGCGCATGTGATCACCGCCGGTGGGCGCGAGCAGATACGAGGCGCGCATGACCGGCATGTGACGCGGGTCATGCATCGCCATCTCGAGGCCCTTCACCGTCGTCAGGAACGCCTCGGAGCCGCGGCCGAGCCGCTGCGCGGCGTGCCGAGACCCGTCCGCGAGCAGGTCGCCGACACCCCGCCGGTAGGCGATCATCTCCACCAGCTTGACGACGCCGTCGGCATCGTGGAATCGGAGCGGCACGCCGCCGGTGTCGTCGAGCGTGAGGATGCCCTTCTCGAAGCACTCCATCGCCCACGCGAGGGTGGCGCCGAGCGAGACCGTGTCCATGCCCAGGTAGTTGCACATCTCGTTCGACTTGCAGATGGCGATCAGATCGTCGAGGCCGAGGTTGACGCCGAGGGAGGCGAGCGACTCGTACTCGGGCCCGCCGTAGCGCGGATCGACGCTGTAGCGACCGAGGGGATCGACCGCCACGCGCGCGCGTCCCTTGTAGACGTTCTCCGCAGCCGCGCGCGCCGCCTCCTCCTTCTCCTCGATGTGGACGACCTTCTTGCAGCGCACGGAGCACGCGTAGCACGCGCCCATCTTCACGCGGACCTGGTCGCGCACCGCGATCGCATCCACCTTGGCGATCGTATCGGCGGCGCCCAGGCGATAGTTGAGAACGGGCATGCCGCCCTCGAGGCTCTTGCCCTGCATCGCGGCGCCCGTGCCGAACTCGTGGAAGGCCCGGTGCTTCTCGTCCATGGTGCCGGAGACCCACTTCGCGATCGCCAAGAGCCCGGGCTGATCGGCGATCTTCACCGGCATCTTGCCCCGCACGGCGATGGCCTTGAGGCGCTTCGACCCCATGACGGCGCCCATTCCGGTGCGGCCCGCGACCTCGTTCAGCTCGTTGGCGATGCAGGCGAAGCGCACCAGGTTCTCGCCGGCCGGGCCGATCTGGGCGACGCGGATGCGCAGGTCGCCGAGCTCCGCGAGGATCAAGTCCTCGACCTCACCGGTGATCTTGCCCCAGAGGTGCGCGGCGTCGCGGATCTCGACGGCGCCGTCGTTGATCCAGAGGTAGACCGGGGTGGGGGAGACGCCGTGGAAGACGATCCCGTCCCAGCCGGCACGCTTCAGCTCGGCGCCCCAGTAGCCGCCCGACTCCGACTCGCCGAAGCCGCCGGTGAGCGGCGATTTGGCGCCGACACTATGCCGCCCGGCCCCGGGCACCGGCGCCCCCGTGAGCACGCCGGGCGCAATGACGAGAATGTTGTCCGGCCCCAGCGGGTCGGCGCCCTTCGGCACGTACTTGAGGAGACAGTGTGCGATGAGCCCCCGCCCACCGGCGTAGCGCCGGAAGAAGAGATCGCCGGGCTCCTCGATCCAGGTGCTGCGATCCGAGAGATTGACGTGCAGGATCTTGTTCCAGTAGCCGTAGCGGTCCATGGCGTCTCCTATTTCGCTCCACCTTCCATCGGGCTCAAGAGCATGACCTCGGCGCCTTCGTGCAGCGACGCCTCCCGGGCCACCTGCTCGCCGTCCACCGCGATGGTCACCTCGGCGTCGGGCGCGATGCCGATCATCGCGAGCAGGTCGTCGATCGTGGCCCCCCCGGGAACCGTGTAGCGCTGCGGCCCGTCGGCGCCGCGCGGCAGGAAGCGCCGCAGGTCGGCAAAGAACGTGACCATCACCGTGATGGTCCCGGCGTCGGTCCGCGTCGAGTCGCTGGGCCCGGTCATGACAATCACGCTGGAGTATACTGCGCGTCGTCGCCTGGCACTGATCCAAGTTCGAGAGGAGAGTCGTGATGGGACTTGGCTTTGCAGTGTTCGCCGGCACCACGCCCGAGATCATCCGCGCCTCCGCGCGCGAGGCCGAACGGCTCGGCTACAGCTCCTTCTGGGTCAACCATCCCGGGTCGACCGACGGGCTCGCCGCGCTCGCCCAGGCGGCGCGGGAGACCCAGCGCATCGAGCTGGGCATCGGCGTGATTCCGCTCCACACTCGTGGACCGGAGAACATCGTCCGGGGGGTCAGGGCCAACGCACTTCCCCTCGATCGCCTGCTCCTCGGCGTCGGCAGCCCGAACCCGGAGGCGCTCAAGCGCGTGCGCGCCGGGATCGCCGAGCTGCGGCGGCAGCTGTCGACGCGGCTCGTGGTGGCGGCGCTCGGCCCGCAGATGTGCCGTCTCGCAGGCGAGGTCGCCGACGGCGTGCTCTTCAACTGGCTGACGCCCGAGTACGCGCGCCTGTCGGCCGAGCGCGTGCGCGAAGGCGCGGCCGCCGCGCGCCGGCAACCACCAAAGCTCTTCGCGTACGTCCGCGTCGCGCTCGGCCCGGCCGCGGGCGACCGGCTGCAGGAGGAGGCGAACCGGTACGCGGCGATTCCGGCGTACGGGGCCAATTTCACGCGCATGGGTTTGAAGCCGGTGGAGACGACGATCGCCGCCGAGAACCGGGACGCCGTCCGGCGGGGACTCGCCAAGTGGCAAGGGGCCGTAGACGAGGTCGTCATCCGCGCGATCACCGCGAAGGACACGGTCGAGGATCACTTGGCGCTCGTTCGGGCCGCCGCGCCCGTGTAGCGCTCAGGGGTGCAGCCATGTACGACCCCGCAACCACCACGTAGTCAGCAAGCACTCCGGCAACGCATGGGTCGCCAGCACCAGCACGAGTGCGACGACCGATCCCGCCCCTAGCGTCACCAACGTGACGACTCGGCGGTGGCTCGGCGCGACGATAGCGCACGAGAATATGATGAAAGCGGCGGCCAGCCCGGCGCCGGTACAGAAGATGGCCCGGTCAACATAGCCGAACCACGGGGCGACGCACATCCCCGAGATCACCTGATCGGGCGGGCACAGTGTCTCAGCAACGCTGTGGAGCGCAAACTCGATCAGTACCGCGGCATACCAGACCACCCACGCGGCCGGCAAGACGAGCAGCCACCTGAGCCAGGTGAGCCATCTGACCATGATGACCCCTGCGTCGCTGGCAAGTGTCCCGTCCGCGAAGTTCTGTTAACGATCACTCGCCACCGGAGGCGACGGGCGGGTGCGGAAGGGGGCGACGGGATCCGTTCCCGCCTCGCCCCAGGCGGACGCGATGCGCCCGGATGGAGCCCAGCCGCACCCGAGCAGCGAGCGCGGCCTGCGTGGTCCCATCGCCCCCTACCGCACCCGCCCGTCGCCTCCGCCTGCGGCGAAGGCCTTAACACGACTCCCTGGAGGGACACTAGTCGGCGCGATATCTCCGGACCAGATCCTCGTCGAGGATCAAGCCGAAGCCGGGCTCCTGCGTGACCTCCATGACCCCGTTCTTGATCGGCGGTCGATTCGCCCACATCGTTTGCCACACGGGATCGCGCTCGGGGTCGGCGAAGCACTCGGCGTAGGTGCCGTGGGGTATGGCGGCCAGCAGATGCTGCGAGATCTGCGACTCCTCGTGGTGCGCCATCTGCAGGCCCGCCACGCCACACAGCGCGGCGGCGCGGCGCCACTCGGTGACGCCGCCGCACTCCGAGGCGTCGACGTTGACGAGGTCGACGGCGCCCGCGTCGACCAGGCGACGCACGCCGTGGCTCGTCATCTCCGACTGGCCGGCGGTGACCGGGATCCGCGTCGCGTGCCGCACGCGCGCCATCATCGCCGCGTCGTCGTACCAGTGACACGGCTCCTCGAACCATCGGATGTCGAGCGGCTCGACCAGGCGAGCGAAGCGCACGGCGTTGTCGCCCGACCAGCCGCGGTTCGCGTCCACCGCCAGGATGAAGTCGGCGCCGATCGCGCTGCGGGCCGCTTCGACGCGCTGGGCGTCTTCCTCGGGGGTGAGCCCACCGACCTTGAACTTGCACCCGGCCATTTGGGCGCGGCGGTAGGCTTCCATCTCGCGGCCGATGTCGGCGAGCGTCTTGCCTTCCATGTAATAGCCGCCGATTGAGATGATCGGCAGGCTCCGGCGATAGCCGCCAAGCAGGGCGCACACACTTTTCCCCAGCGCCTTGCCGACCAGGTCCCAGAGCGCGCAGTCGACGCAGGCGATCGCCTCGAGCAGCACCTTCCGGTCGCGGCTCGTGTGGCTGAGCGCGAACATCGCCTCCCAGATGCGCTCGCCCTCGAAGACGCTCATGCCCCGGACGAGCGGGGTGAGCGTGTCGCGGATGAGCCGGACGATCTGACGGCCGTGCTCGCGGTTGTCGCCGTTGTAGACCTCGCTGACGAGCCCACCGTCGGTGCGCATGCGCGTGATGACGGTGCAGCGCGTGAGGACGGAGTACGTGCTCCCACCGAAGTTCTTCTTCAGCGGGATCTCGATCGGGATGGCTTCGATGCTGTGGATGCGCATCAGGTGTGCCCCCCGGTGCCGCTAGCTCGCGGCAGTCACTGGATGATCTCGTCCGCCCGCACCAGGCGCGACGGCGGGTGTCTGAACATCTCGAGGCTGTCGTAGGTGGTCCTCGACTCCGGCCCAAAGACGCCGATCCTTGGCACCTGTCCCGACGGCTGCGCCTCGGCCGCGAGCGCCGCTGCGAGGGCCATGAAGGCGAAGACGGCCATGATGCAGAGGACGCGGAGCTTCATGGCTCGCTACTGTCCCACGCGGGCAGCCGGGAAGGCAATCTCCCGCGGGTCGCGACCGTGTTAGGCTCTCGAGTCGTCGCGCGGGAGGACTCTCTGACGGAGCTGCTGGACACGCTGCTGACCGAGCTGGAGCAATTCGGGAAGGCCAATGACGGTGCCACGACCGAACGGCCGCGCCGGATGCTGAACATCACGCGGGACACCGGCGAGTTCCTGGCGGTGCTGATCCGGGCCACGCTGGCCCGGCGAGTGCTGGAGATCGGCACGTCCAACGGCTACTCGACACTCTGGCTCGCGAGCGCTGCGCGAGCGATCGGTGGGGCGGTGACCACGGTGGAGGTGTCCGACTACAAGATTGAACTGGCCAAGGCGACCTTCGTCCGGTCGGGCCTCGTCGCCTGCATCTCGCTCGTTCAGGACGATGCCGGGCGCGTGCTCCAGCGCGCCGCCGCCAGCGCGTTCGATCTCATCTTCCTCGACTCGGAGCGCCCGCAGTACCCTGGCTGGTGGCCTGACCTCAAGCGCGCGCTCCGGCCCGGGGGGTTGCTGGTGGTCGACAACGCGACCTCGCATCCAGCCGAGATGGCGCCGTTCGTCGCGCTGGTCTCTACCGATGTCGAGTTCGTCACGAGTCTCGTTCCCCTGGGCAATGGAGAGTTTCCCGCTGTCAAAACCGATCAGGGATGGAGCGACCGGACATGAACATCACGATCCTCGACGACTACCAGGACACGATCCGAACGCTGGCGTGCTATTCCAAGGTCGCCGGCCACAAGGTGACGATCTGGAACGATCACACCAAGGACGTCGATACGCTCGCCGGGCGGCTGAAGGACACCGAGGCGCTGGTGTTGATCCGCGAGCGCACGCCGATCCGTGCGCCGCTGCTCGAGCGCCTGGACAAGCTCCGGCTGATCAGTCAGGCGGGCGTCTTTCCGCACGTCGACGTCGACGCCTGCACCCGGCGCGGTGTCGTCGTGTCGTCGCAGACCGGTCCCGGCCGGCCGTCGTACGCGACCGCCGAGCTGACCTGGGGGCTCGTCATCGCCGCCTTCCGGCGCATACCTCAAGAAATGGCGGCGCTCAAGGCCGGCAAGTGGCAGGCGTACCCCATCGGGATCGGCCTTCGCGGCAAAACGCTCGGGATCTACGGCTACGGCAAGATCGGCGCCGTCGTGGCCGGCTACGGCAAGGCCTTCGGGATGAACGTGCTCGCGTGGGGACGCGAAAACTCGGTCACCCAGGCCCGTAAGGACGGTTTCACGGTCGCGGCGAGCAAGGACGCCCTGTTCACGGAGTCCGACGTGGTGTCGCTGCACTTGCGGCTGATCGACGCGACCCGCGGCATCGTCACGGCCGCCGATCTCAGCCGCATGAAGCCGACGGCGCTCGTCGTCAACACCAGCCGGGCCGGATTGATCGCGCCGGGGGTGCTCGAGGCCGCGCTGCGCGCCGGGCGACCGGGAATGGCCGCCGTCGACGTTTTCGAGGAGGAGCCGGTGCTCGGCGGCCGGCATCCTTTGCTGGCCATGGACAATGTCATCTGCGCGCCGCACCTCGGATACGTCGAGCGCGACGGCCTGGAGCACATGTTCACCGGGATTTTCGACCAGATCCTGGCCTACGCGAACGGCAAGCCGATCAACGTCGCGAACCCGGAAGCGCTAAAGCGCTGACGGAAACATCGCCACGCCGAACCGGGCGGCCACGCCTCGGAGCTCCTCGACGATCGCGCGGGGCAGCGGGATGCCGTCGCGGGTACGCTCGGCGAGCGTGCGGCTGGCGCGCTCGCCGGGCATGAGGACCTCGCCGACGCCGGCTGCGTGGGGCAGCGCCTTCAGCGCGGTGATCAGGCGGTCGACCTCGGTGCGGAACGCCTCGGGCTCGCCGAAGCGGCGCAGGTTGATGGCGAGCGCGAGGCCGTTCTGCCGATGCCGATTGCCGTCGGCCGCGCCCTCGAGCGCCCCGGCGATGATCGGGTTCGACACGACGAGGCTCGTGATGAGCTCGATCATCAGCGACAGGCCCGATCCTTTGGGGCCGCCCAGCGGCAGCGGGACCAGCGCTTCCTGGGGATCGGTCGTCGGATTGCCGTTCCGGTCGAGGGCCCATCCCGGGGGGATCGGCTGGCCGATCTTCCGGGCCTGAACGAGCTTCCCCCGGGCGACGACGCCCGTCGACATGTCGAGGACCACCGGCCCGTGCTCTCCCCCGGGAACCGCGATCGAGATCGGGTTCGTCGACACGCCGGCGACGCGCGTGCCGTGATACGCCATGAAGGGACCCGACGCGGCCAGCGCGATCGCCGCCATGCCTTCCTGCGCCGCCATCAGCGTGTAGTAGCCGAGCGCCGCGGTGTGCGTGGTCGCCCTCACGAGGGCGAGGCCGACGCCGGCGTCGCGAGCCTTCCGCACGGCCGCGCCCATCGCCATGGTCATCGCGATCGGCCCGGCGGCGCGGTCCGCGTCGATGAGGACCGAGGCCACGGTCTCGGTCCCGATCTTGATGGCCGGCCGCAAGTTCAGGTCGCCGTCGTCGATGAGCCTCAGGTACATCGAAATCCGCGACACACCGTGAGAATCCACGCCGCGCAGGTCCGCCCAGACCAGCACGTCGGCCACGGTCGCGGCGTCCACGTCCGACATCCCGGCCCGCACGAACACGTCTCGCGTGAAGCGCCTGAGGGCGTCGGCCGTGGTGGTGGTCGTGGCCGCCGCGCCCGCGCGGGCCGATTCGCTCATCGCGATGGGGAAGACAGCGGGAAGTACTTGTCGAGCCAGTTGCGCACGAGTGTGATGACCAGCGTGTTGCGCTCCGAGAGCACGAAGTGGTCGACTCCCGCCACCAGATGCAGGTCGGTGGGCTGCCCGGCATGCCGGAAGAGATCGATCGACTGCTCGGTGGGGGTGACGGAGTCGTTCGCGGGGTGCAGGAGCAGGAGCGGCCGCGGTGAGATCTTGCCGACCACGTCGTTGGCCTTGAACGCGTACATGCTCTCGACCACCTCGAACGGAAACTCCATGATCGAGCCCGACGCGACGTTCCCCCGCAGGGCGGGCGGAATCGGGACGATGTCGTAGCGCGGGACCATGATCGACTCGCCCGTCCGCTCGCGGCGCCGCCGGCCCTCCTCGAGTATGGCGGCGAACCGCTTCCAGGCTTCAGGCGATTCGTGTTGCTTGCGAAACTTCTTCTCTCCGTCGCCCCAGCCGCCGGCCGAGACACACGCGGCGACCCGCTGGTCCACGCCTGCGGTGTAGACGGCGACCGCAGCGCCGAAGCTCGCCCCCATCGCGCCGATGCGATCGGGATCGATCTCGGGTCGGCTCGCGAGGAACGTGAGCGCGCTCCGCGTGTCCTCGACCTGCTCCAAGCAGATCACCCGTCCGCGAACGCCCTCACTCTCGCCGCAGCCACGCATGTCGAAGCGGAGCGCCGCGTACCCGAAATCCACGAACATCTTCGCGGTGGCCACGCTGCCGCCGCTGTCCTTGTTGCTGCCGAACCCGTGCAGCACGAGGAACGCGGGCCGGCGCTCGCGCTGAGCGCCTCCGTCGGGCGCGTGCAGCACCCCCGCGAGCTTGAGGCCGTCTGAGACGAAGGAAACGCGCTCTTCCATGCCCTCCTCCTTGCCCGCCGTGCGGTCCGGCGTACGTGACCTTAGGAGGGCAGTGTGACATTTGTCAACGTGGACGCCATATCAGTGCTTGACGGCCCGTGATCAGCGCGGTATCAGCAGACGGAGGCGGAAACAGTGCGCTTTGGCGTGTACCTGCCTACCTTCGCGTGGCGAGATCTCGGCTTCGATCAGGCCGCACGCGTCAAGGAGTTCGCTCGAAAGGCCGAGGACCTCGGCTTCGACGCGCTCTGGGTGGCCGAGCACTTTCTGGAGGCGCCGGGTCTCTACGGCACGGTGTGGATGTCGCCCCTGCTCTGCCTGGCCCACGCCGCCAGCGTCACGACTCGAATCCGCCTGGCCACCGGGCTCTTGATCCTGCCCTACTACCATCCGGTCACCCTGGCCCGTGAGATCCAGACGCTCTGGCACCTGTCGGGCGGGCGTTTCGTGCTCGGCGTCGGACCCGGCTGGGACCGGCACGAGTTCGAATCGCTCGGCATGCGGCTCGGCGAGCGCGGCCGCCGCACCGACGAGATGATCGCCGCGCTGCGCATGCTCCTGACCAGGCGCGACGTGAGCTTCGCCGGGCGCTACTATCGCTTCGAGCGCGTGTCGATCGAGCCGTTGCTGCGGCGGTTCCCCGAGCTCTGGGCCGGCGGGGGCTCGAAGATCCAGACGGGACTCTCCCCCGACAAGCCTTACATCGCTCCTGCGGTGCTGGCTCGGATCGCGAGCGCCGACGGTTGGCTCGCCCGCGCGGCCGGAAGCCAGCAGATGGTCAAGGACGACGTCAAGGCGATTCGTGCGTACCTGCAACAGATCGGACGCGACCCGGACACGCTACGCTATGGCCACCTGAACTTCGCTCACCTCGTGAACACGACCGACCGTGAGGAGGCGCTGAAGCTCCAGCGGCCCGCCTTCGAGCGGGTGATGGGCACGCACCGGTCGTTCGAGCACCTGCAGCAGTCCTACTTCCTGGGCACGACGCGCGAGATCGTCGAGCGCATCCGTGACCTGGAGGCCGCCGGGATCCAGGACATGGTCCTGGCCACCTGCGATGACGATCTCGAGCAGCTCGAACGGTTCGCCAGCGAGATCGTCTCCGGCGTCAGTTCTTCTTGAGCCGCGGCAACGCCTCACGCTTCTTGCGATCGGGGTTCGGCGCGATGTTCCGACCCTTTTCGCGGCTGGTCACCTCGCGTATACTGCCGCACCATCATGAGTGAACCCGTGACCGTCGAAAAATTCGCCATCGGACAGTCCGTGCGCCGCGTGGAAGATCCGCGCCTCCTCCGTGGGTTCGGGCGGTACTCGGACGACGTGAGCCTGGCGCATCAGGCCTACGCCGTCGTCGTCCGCTCCCCGCACGCCCACGCCGTCATCCGGTCCATCGACACGTCGGCGGCCTGCCAGGCCAGCGGCGTTCTCGCCGTGCTCACGGGCGCCGACCTGGCCGCCGACGGGCTCGGCGATCTACCAACTGACAAGACGCGCAAGCGGCGCGACGGCTCGGCGGCGTTCGCCACGCCACGCCCCGCGCTGGTCCGAGATCGGGCGCGGCACGTGGGTGACCCCGTCGTGCTCGTCGTCGCCGCGACGACGGAGCAAGCGGTCGACGCGGCCGAGCTGGTGGCCGTCGACTACGAGCCCCTGCCGGCCGTGGCGGCGACGGCCGACGCCGCCCGTCCGGGGGCGCCGACCGTCTGGGCGGAGGCGCCGGACAACGTGGCCTTCGTCTGGGAGGCCGGCAACAAGGACGCGGTGGCGCGCGCCTTCGCGAGCGCGGCCCACGTCACCCGCCTCGACTTCGTGGTCTCGCGCGTGGCCGCCGCGCCGCTCGAGCCGCGCGGGGCGGTCGGCGAGTGGGACCGGCGCACCGGACGCTACACGCTCCACACGGGCATCCAGGCGCCGCACGGCCTGCGCACGCTGCTGGCCGACCAGGTGTTCCGGGTGCCGCAGAGCCACCTGCGCGTGGTCACCGGCGAGGTCGGTGGAAGCTTCGGGATGAAGAGCGGTGTGTATCCCGAGCCTGTGCTGGTGCTCTGGGCGGCGAAGCGGCTCGGGCGCCCGGTCAAGTGGACGTCCGATCGGCGCGAGGGGTTCGTCACCGACGAGCATGGCCGCGACAACGTCTCGACCGCCGAGCTGGCCCTGGACGCGAACGGAAAATTCCTGGCGCTGCGCGTGGCCATCACACTCAACGTCGGCGCCTACCTCACGCCGCGAAGCGCGGGCCCGGGCACCAACAACGTAGGCGGCGTGGCCGGGGTCTACACGACCCCCGCGATCCACCTCCAGACGACGGGCGTGTTCTCGAACACGACGCCCACCGGGCCGTACCGCGGCGCCGGCCGCCCGGAGGCGACGTACGCCATCGAGCGCGTCATCGACGTGGCCGCCCTCGAGCTCAAGATCGATCCCGTGGAGCTGCGACGCCGCAACTTGATTCCGGCCACGGCGATGCCGTTCAAGACGGGCCTCGTCTTCACCTACGACTGCGGCGACTTCGGCCGCGGCATGGACATGGCGCTCGATCTCGCGGACCGCGCCGGGTTCGAGAAGCGCCGCGTCGAGGCGCGGCAGCGCGGCCAGCTGCGTGGCCTCGGCATCGCCAACCCGGTCGAGGTCGCCGGCGGACCCTACACGGCCATGAACCCGGATACCGCCGAGCTACGGATCAATCCCGATGGCTCGGTCTCCCTGTTCGCCGGCTCGACGTCCATGGGCCAGGGAAACGAGACGGCGTTCGTCCAGATCGTCAGCGACCGGCTCGGCGTGCCGCCCGAGCGCATTCAAGTGTTCTGGGGCGATAGCGACGCGCTCGGCGCCGGACGCGGCAACGGCGGCTCCGGCGCCCTCACCGTCGGCGGCTCCGCCGTGACGCGCGCGACCGAGAAGGTGATCGAGCGCGGCCGGCGCATCGCAGCGCGGCTTCTCGAGGCCGCGCCGGAGGACATCGTCCATCGCGACGGGAAGTTCACGGTGACGGGCACGGACCGCGGCGTGACGTTCGCCAACGTCGCGCGCGCCGCCTATGTGCCGCGCCAGCTTCCGCAGGGCATGGAACCGGGCTTCAGCGAGCAGGCGGCGTTCACGCCGCCCGCCGTCACGTTTCCCAACGGGTCGCAGATCTGCGAGGTCGAGATCGACGAGGAGACCGGGGGCGTGCGTATCGTGCGCCACGCCGTCGTCGACGACGTCGGGCGCATGGTGAACCCCATGCTCGTGAAGGGGCAGATCCACGGCGGGGTGGTCCAGGGCCTCGGCCAGGGGCTGTTCGAGGAGCTCACCTACGACCCGACGACCGCTCAGCTACTCGCGGGGTCCTTCATGGATTACGTGATGCCACGCGCCGACGACATGCCCCTCTTCGACGTGGACTCGCACGAGGTGCCGACACAGGTGAATCCCCTCGGTGCCAAGGGCGTGGGGGAGGCCGGCACGGTGGGCGCGTTGCCCGCCCTGCTGAACGCGGTCAACGACGCCCTGGCCCCGCTCGGCGTGCGCCACCTCGACATGCCGGTGACGTCCGAGCGCGTCTGGCGCGCGATCCGAGACGCCAAAGCGCGGCGCTGAGCGGCCTGGAGCCTCTGCTGGCGACGATCATCCGCGGCGGCCTCCTCCTCGATGCGCGCGCCCACCGCGCCGACGCGGGCGACGTCCTGGTCACCGGCGACACCATCACCGAGATCGGCGCGCCCGGGCTAACGGCGCCGGCGAACGCGACCGTGGTGGACGCGCGCGGCAAGCTCCTCCATCCCGGACTGATCAACGCCCACACCCACGCTCACGGTAACCTCGCCAAGGGCATGGGCGACCGCTGGACGCTCGAGCTCTTGCTCACGGCCGGACCGTGGCTCAGTGGCGGCCGCTCGCTCGAGGAAAAGCACCTGAGCGCGAAGCTCGGCGCGGTGGAGATGGTGCTGAAGGGCTGCACGGCCTGCTATGACCTTCCGCTGGAGTGGCCGGCGCCGACCGCCGAAGGGCTCGGCGCGGTCGGCAGCGCCTACGCGGCGGTCGGCATGCGCGCCGTCGTCGCCCCGATGGTCGCCGACCGCACCTTCTTCGAGGCCATTCCCGGCCTCATGGAGGTATTGCCGCCGCCGCTGCAGCAAGGCGTCGAGAAGCTACGCCTGGCGCCGTGGAAGACGAGCGTCGACAACATGCGGAAGGCGCTGCACGAGTGGAAGCTCGATCGCGACCAGGTGCGCCTCGCCGTCGCCCCGACGATCCCGCATCATTGCTCGGACGAGTTCATCCGCGCCTGCGCCGACCTCGCCCGGGAGCACGGCGTCGGCCTGCACACCCACGTCGCCGAGTCCAAGGTGCAGGCGATCGTCGGGCTCAAGCGCTACGGTAAGACGCTGACCGGCCATCTCGACGACCTCGGCGTGCTCGGCCCACACTTCACGGTCGCCCACGGCGTGTGGCTCGATGGCGACGACATGCGGCGGCTCGGCGCCCACGGCGCCTCCGTCGCGCACAACCCGGGCAGCAACATGCGGCTCGGCAACGGGCTCGCCGACATGCGGGCGATGCTCGAGCGCCGTGTGAACGTCGGCCTCGGGACCGACGGCGCCAACTGCTCCGACAACCTGAACATGTACGAGGCGATGCGCCTCGCCTCGTTCGTCTCGAAGGCGCAGCGCCCGGACCTCGAGCGCTGGGTGACGACCGAAGAGGTCGCGAGCGCGGCGACGGAGGGCAGCGCGCAGGCGCTCGGCTTCGAGGGCCGCCTTGGCCGGCTGGCGCCGGGCTACAAGGCCGACATCGTGTTTCTCGACCTCGGGCACGTCAACTGGATCCCGTTCAATGATCCGACCAACCAGCTCGTTCACACCGAGGACGGCAGCGCCGTATCGCACGTGATGATCGGCGGCCGGATGATCGTGCAGGATCGCCGGCTGACGACGGTCGACGTGGCCGCGCTCGCCCGCGAGGCCGAGGTCTCGCGGGAACGTCTGGCCCGGCTCAACGCGCCGGGGAAGGAGCTCTACGAGCGGCTGGCGACGGTCGTCGGCAAATTCTGTCCGGGCCTCGCCCACGTCCCGTACCACATCACGCGCTACGTCGGCGGGGCCTGACGCGCGTCCGGCGGGGCCCCGGGATTCACTCAGGGGCCGTCATCCATCGTGGAAGACGAGACATCGCTCCGTGCGGCATGGTCAATATCAGCGCCGCGCCGCTCCGTGTGCCCCCAGGCCTTCGAGGCCCATCTCGGCGAATAGCCTCGCGGCCGTCGCCAGATGGTCGTCGCCGAGCTCGATCTGCCCGAGGCGGCGGTAGAGGCGGCCCAGGCCGAGGTGGCAGCCCGCCACCACGGGCCGCATGTGGAGGGCGTTCGCCAGTTCGTGGGCGTCGGCATAGCAACGCTCGATGGTCTCGACACTGGACTCGTCGAGCTCGGCCTGGACATCGGCGAGAGTCTTGAGGGCGGCCGCCTCGTGCCCGCGCTCTTGCTGCTGCCGTGTGAGCTCGACCGCGTGTTCGGCTGCTCGCAGCGCCCCCGCGACCCGGCCGTCGGCCAGAAGCGCCTCCGCCAGCCGAGTGCTGATCGCGCCGCGCCCAGAGCGGCCCATCGCGGCCGCTTGCTCCTCCGACTCACGGATCAGTTGGATCCCCTCCGCGCGCCGACCGGAGAGGGCGCACGCGTAGCCGAGCCACGCGCCCAGGTTCGGGCGCATCAGCACGATCTCGCGGCTCTCGACGAGCTCACGCGCGCGTTCCAGAGCGTCGAGCGCCTTCGACACGGCGCCCCGAGGGAGATGCAACCGACCGATCGAGTACTGCGCCTGTTGCATGAAAGCCACCGAAGAGGACGAGGTTGAGCCGTCCCATGGTCTGCTCGCTCCGGATAGCCGCGACTATAGCACGCCGATAACGTCGGGATAACGGGGCCGGTGATATCGCGGGTCATGATCGACAGTCGAAAGGAGATCCTCATGAACCAATGCGACGACCGGCGACAGATCCTACAGTTGCTCGCGCTGCTCCCGCTCGCGGCAGGCCTGGTCCGCCCTGGACAGGCACGAGCCCAGGCGCCGGGTACGAGCCCGGTGCGCGTGGATACAAAGGGGCTCTCGGCCAAGATCAAGTTCGAAAGCGTGCTCGCGGGCTACCTCACGGAGCTCAACGGCAAGTACAAGCTCCGGGTCACCGAGCTCACCCTCGAGCCTGGCGGCCACGTCGGCGAGCACAATCACGTGGGGCCAGGGATCCGTCTGATGACGCTCGGCGAGATGACCTACGTGCTTCCGAACCAGACGATGATCTACAAGGCCGGCGACTTTTTCTTCGAGTCGGGCGACATCAACCACACCGTCTACAACAAGACGGACAAGCCGAACCAGCACCTGCTGTTCGAGATCCTTCCCGCCGACCTCAAGGGCCCGTCACTGATGCCGGTCCGGAAGCCGTGATCGCGTTGCCGCCTGCCGGGGGCGGATCGCCGCCTCGGCGAACAGCTCGAGCGAGTGGCACACCTG
>WNGA01005332.1_pt1 | contig 24640 bp, 20 predicted proteins | sample 5400061 | NCBI WGS metagenome assembly WNGA01 (sample SAMN13153366, study PRJNA577476) | soil metagenome | isolation source: 100 cm soil or saprolite under grassland replicate 2 | place: USA:California | collected 2016-06-15 | reverse complement strand
AATCATTCCCGATCATTCACGAGCGAGGCCCGGTTTCCGGGCCTCGCTCTTTTATTCCTCACGTCATGCCATTTCGCGCGCTGGGACTCGGGGCCAGCATTCACAAAGCAATCCAGGAAGCCGGTTACACCGAGCCGACCCCGATCCAGACGGCGGCCATTCCGCTGGTGCTCGCCGGACACGACCTCATCGGCATCGCCCAGACGGGCACCGGAAAGACGGCGGCCTTCACGCTGCCCATTCTGGCGCGGCTGGAGCGGGCGCCCGGCGCGCAGCCGGCGCGCCACGGCACCCGCGTGCTCGTCATCGCGCCGACGCGCGAGTTGGTCGTGCAAATCGAGGAGAACGTGCGCGCCTACGCGCGGCACCTGCCGTTGCGCGCGGCGACGGTCTTCGGCGGCGTGGGCGAGCATCCGCAGAAACAGGCCTTGCGCGCCGGGGTGGATCTCGTGATCGCGACGCCCGGCCGGTTGCTCGACCTGATGGGCCAGGGCTATGGCGATTTTTCCGGGCTGCAATTCCTGGTGCTCGACGAAGCGGAACGGATGCTGGACATGGGTTTCCTGCCGGACGTCCGGCGCATCGTGCGCTCGTTGCCCCGCCAGCGCCAGACGCTGCTGTTTTCGGCGACGCTTTCGCGGGAGATCGAGGCGCTCACCCATGAGTTCCTCCGCGCGCCCAAACTGGTCCAGATTGGCCGGCGGGCGAACCCCGCCGAGACGGTCACCCAATTCGTTTACGAAGTGCCGCATCACGCGAAGATGGATCTGCTCGCGCACCTGCTGCGCGACCCCGGCATGAACATGGTGCTCGTCTTCACCCGCACCAAACACGGGGCGGACAAGCTCGCCCGACGGCTCGAAGAAACCGGCGTCCGCACCGCCACGCTGCACTCAAACCGCTCCCAGAGTCAGCGGCTCCGGGCCTTGAGGGATTTCAAATCGGGCGCCGTGGGCGTGCTCGTGGCCACGGACATCGCCGCGCGCGGCATCGACGTGGACGGGATTTCGCACGTGGTCAACTACGACTTTCCCAAGCACCCGGAGGACTACGTTCACCGCATCGGCCGCACCGGCCGGGCGCACGCGGTGGGCGACGCAATCAGCTTCGTGACCCCCGAGGACAGAAACGAATTGCGCTCGTTGGAGCGGTTCATCGGCCGGGGCATTGTGCGCAAACACGCCGAGGGATTCGCCCCCGGCACGCCGTCGCCGGCCCACGCGGCTGCCTTTGGGGCCAGGGAACGGCGTGAAGTCCGTTCGCCAGCCAGGCCGCAGCCGCAGCCACAATCCGCCACACGGCGGGACTCCACTCCTCCGTCACGCCCGCAGGTTCAGCCGCACGGACGACACTCGGAGCAGGGGCGCAAACCGGCGCAGGGACAGCGGGAGTTCGATCCCCGCAGGGGCGGCGGGCCGCGGCGAGGCTTCCGGCGCCGGCGCTCGTGGCGTTAATCGAGGCGGCAGGCGGAATCAGACCGCGCGAGGCTGCACGTCAGGAACGGCGGGCCCGAGGGCCTGGGCAAAGCGCAGTTTGGAGCGAAGGAGCAGGGTGCCGAACAGGAGGTCGGCGAGCGGAAACACCACGTTGAAATTCCTGTGCATGTAGCGGTGGTGCAGGAGGTGGTGGCCATTGAGCCGGCGAAAAAGCCAGGAACGTTCGAGGCGGCGGCGCTTGGGCAGGTGCATGCACCAGTGCATGTATTCGTACGCGCCGTAGTAGGCGATGATCGCAGGGAGCGCTCCCGCCGCCAGGCCCCAGAGGCCCAGCGCCCAGGCGACCCCCACCACGGGCAGCATACAGACTGCAATCAGCACAGGGCCGTTCCACCACGCCATGGGAATGGTCTCCTTGTCGCTTTCGTTGACCAGATGATACGAATGGTCCGCCTTGAAGGTCTGGTGATGCACCAGCGCGTGGGCGCGGAACGAATACTCGAATCGCCACACCGGCCGGTGCATGAAATACCGGTGAAACGTCCATTCAAAGAAGGACGCCAATAAAACGGCGGCGCCGAATCCGGCGCCGAACCAGGACCAGAATGATTCCATGAATTGCAATAGCCTGCTCAACGCAACTCACTGCCGCGCGCAGGCGTGGGGAGTCTTCCAGTTTCGGCGAGAAGGGCAACAGGAAATTACACAAAGATCGGTGTCGGGGTTCATCGCATTTTCCGCGGTCGTCAGGCGAAACGAACCGCCTCCCCCTCACCCCGGCCTTCTCCCCATCGGATGGGGAGAGGGGGAATCGCCGGCCGTCCGTCCGGGCCGAGGGCGGCGCAAGTCGTCCAACGGCCAGGTGCTTCCCATTACGGAACCCACGGCGCCACCGGACTCCCTCTCCCCCTCGGAGGGGGAGAGGGTTGGGGTGAGGGGGCAGCCGCGCGACAAGGGAACTGTTGCAACGCCTCCCGCACTCGCCCTCTTCCCCTCGGAGGGAAAGAGCCGGAGTGACAGTTTAGAGCGCACACGGCTGTACCGATTCTGAGATGAGTCCTCAGCACTGGGAAGCACATACGGCCCATGAGTCTTAAGGAGGAGGCGGGTCCGGCGGCCCGCCTCATTGCGGAATTCCAGCCGTCCTGTCGGCCATTTACCCCAGCAACTTCTCCATGTAAACCACATCCAGCCAGCGGCCGAATTTGAATCCGGTCTGTTTGAAATGGCCGACTTTCTCGAAACCGAACTGCGCATGGAGCCGGATGCTCGCCTCATTATCGGCGTCGATGACCGCGAGGATCGCGTGCAATCCGCGCGCCTTCCCCGCTTCCAGCAAAGGCCCGAGCAGCGCCCGGCCGATGCCCTGGCCCCGGCGGTTGGCCGCCACGTACACGGAATTCTCCGCCGTGAACCGATAGCCGATGCGCGCGTGAAAGGGGTTCAACGCGCTCCAACCCACCACACGGCCTCCCTTCTCGACCGCGACGAACACCGGATACTGGTCGCGCTGCCGCTCCTGGAACCACGTCTGCCGGTGTTCAAGCGTGCGCGGTTCGTAGTCATAACTGGCTGTCGTGTGCAGCACAGCGTCGTTGTAAATTTCGAGGATGCCGGGCAGGTCGGCTTCGGTGGCAGGGCGAACCGTCATGCGCGTATTGAAGGGGGCGCAGGCTTTCCGTCAATTCGCAATTCTTTGAATCGTTGAATCGTGAAACGTGAAACGTGAAACGTTGAATCGTGAACCGTTAAACTGTGGAATCGTTGAGGTATTGGTGCGGTTGGCTGCTTAACGCTTCGCTAATTTGAAATACGCAGGGACGCGCCAGCCAAGTCAAACGACTCCCGCGCGCTTACATTTCACGATTCAACGATTCAACGATTCAACGATTCAACGATTCACGATTCACGATTCCACGTTCTGCGCCGCAGAAACGCCGACACCCCGAACGCCGCGACGCCCAGCGCCAGGAGTTGGTAGCCGGAAAGGCGCTCCCCAATACGCGGCGTGTCGCGCAGGAACTCGTGCGCAAAGCGGAAAACACCGTAGCTGATCAGGTAAATGTGGAAGTGCTGCCCCTCCAGCTTGCGCCGGCGTCGTAGCACGAAAAACACGGCGATCATCACGAGGTTGAACAGAATCTCCACCGGCACCGCCGGCCAGCGCGGCACGCCCGCCCCGTCGTGAAGGGTGAACCAACTCTCTCCGCGCACCCGCCCCAGGCAACACCCGTGCAACAGGCACCCCACGCGCCCTATCGCGATGCCCACTGGCGCGATCAGCGCGAACCAATCGCCCGTCACGCCGCGATAGCCGGACCACTTCTTGGCCAGCTCCACGGCCGCGTAGCCGCCGAGGAGCGCGCCGAGGATGGATTTGCCGGTTGCCAGCCGCCGCCACATGTTTGGATGCCCGAAATCCATCCAGCCTTCCGCGATGAGATACGCCACCTTCGCTCCGAGAAACGCTCCGACCAGCGCCGCCACGTAAACGAGGATGAGCCGGTCGTCCCGCCGCGCCAGTCTCGCCCAGAACACGACGCTCACCGCGATGCCCGCAAGCAGGAGCCAGCCGTAGGGGGCGAAGTTCAATTCGACTTGCTCACTTCCACGGCGTAGACGTGCGTCGCACCATGCATGTTGGAGCGGAAAACGATCCATTTCATGTCCGGTGTGAACGTCACGTTCGGTTCGAGGTTGTAGTTGTGCTTCGAGAGATCGACGAGCCGCTCGGATTTGAAGTAGCCTGTTCTAATCAATCCTTGCTGCTCCGGGAACACGCTCGCGGGATTCTTCACGAGCACCGGGCGGAAAAGATAAATCCACTGGCCGTTGCCGGGCGGGTCAAGCCGCTCGCCGTTCGGTGAATGGCTGGCCACACTGTTGGGTCCGCCACCGTCGCCGGCAAACAGCGTTCCATCCGGCGAGGCGTTGAAGTGAACCGACCACTCGTTGCGTTCGACGCGATACCAGGTGCGCCCGCCCGTCGCCAGTTCCACGCCGGCCAGCCAGAACACGCCGCTCTTCGGCGTCTGCAAATCGTACCAGAGGATCCTGCCATCGTTGCTGAAGAATTCGTGCCCGGCAATTTCCATTTCCATCGTGCGCTTGTGCATCAACTGAAGGCCCGAACCATTCGCGCGAATCGTCCAGATGCGATCCACGTAGTGCCACGGACCTTCGTGGCAAAACAGGATCAAGTCCGGATCCGTGGGCGAACATTGAAGATGATTCGTCCAATCGTTCTCGCGATGAATCACCTTCACTTCGCTGGTCTTGATATTCACCACGTAAAGCATCATCGGCGTGCCCGCAGCCCAGCGGCTTTCGAGCCGCGCTTCACGACCGCCCGGCGGCGGTGTTCGCGGAACCGTTTTGCCATCCGGGTCGGCGCTGATGCCGACGATCAGCGTCTCATCGGCGTTGACGGTGATATTCCCGCGCGCGGCGCCGCCGGGAATCTTCGCGACCTCGCGTGTGGCGCGCGTGTCGAGATCGGTCGCGTAAATGCTTTCTCCACGCGTGTAATAGATCTGGCCGGTCTTGTGTCCCGTGACAAGCACACCGACACGGCCCGTGACGACCAAAGCGATTTCACGCGTCTGCAGGTGGATCGTGGAAAGCCCGCCCGGCGAAGTCACGAGCAACTTCCGGCCATCCGCGGAATAGGCGTTCTGGTGAAAGTAAAGGCTCGCGGTGCCCGGCTCACGCGAAAGGCGAATGACCTTGTGGCCTGTGGCCGGCTCGACCCATTCCAAGGGTGGCTCATCCGCGGGGATCCCGAGCAATCCGAGCGCAACAGCACCCGGCCTCAAACTGAAGCTCGCAGTTCGACGCGCGTTCATCCGCAAAATGGAATGGAGCATGAACAGATTGTATGATGCTTTCATGGCTGAGTCGGTGACCGGGGCGCCGTTTGCCCGAAAGGAGTCCGCGACTCTCGGGCGGCATTGTGATTCTGTTGCTTCACGGGCTGGCGCGGAGCGAGGACGGCATCCCGGGCACCTTGATCCGCTGGCCGGTGTCGCGAAGTCGCCCGCCATTGACGGAAAAAATCCACAACTCGCGATCCGGGTGGCACTGCACGACGAGATATTTGCCATCCGGTGTGAACGCAACGCCCTCAGGAATGCGCCCGATGGGAAGTTCCTCAACGACGTGGAAGGTCTTTCCCTTGCGCGCGAGCAATAGGACGCCGCCATGCTCGCTGTGATTTGGATCGGTGGCCGCGAGGTTCGAGCCGTTCATCACCACCGCTGCGAGCAGCTTCCCATCAGGACTGATCTCGATGGACTCCGGCACCGAGCCAATCGTGACGTGTTGGATCGCCCGGATCGGCTTTGAATGGAGATCGATCACCGTGACGGCATCGCGGTCGAGACCATTGCCGAAGCCCATGCCGGCGGTGAGCGCCAGTTCGCCATCGGGCGTGATCACGACCCGATACGGCTGGCCGTAAGTGGAGATTTTCTGCCCCGTCGCCGTGATGTTCTCGCCGTCAATCTTCAGCACCGCGATGTAACCCCCTTTCCAGGCACTCACGAGTGCGAGTTTGCCATCGGGAGCAATCGCCACGTCGGACGGGCTCTCAGCGGGCAGGCAGACGGTGACCGTTTTCCGCACCGTGATTTCCTCAACCACTCTTGGCGGTTTTGAAGCCAAATCGACAACGTAAACGAAATCTTCCGGCACCCAATTCGTAGGATTGGCTGGATCAATCTTCAGCGAGTTGGCGATGAGCGCGACCTTGCGGTCCCTGGTGATGGCAATGTTTGACGGCGGCCCGACGACGGAGTTCGGGACATCGAGCAAATGCTCGACCGTCGGAGGAAACTTCGCGAAGTCGAGAATCGAAATGGAATCAGAGGCGCCAGGCCGGATTACCTTCGGCCCGCCCGACGTGAGATCGATCTTGTTCTCATTTCCCGAAATGACGAGCTGGGCCATCCCTCGCCCCGCCCCGAGCGCCAGGAAAACGACGACGAACAGCACCGCGTTGATGGGCAACGGCGCCATATCGCGACCGAACCGGGACATGCGAGCAGCTTAGAGTCCGCCCGCCGGTTCGAGCAATGCAATTGTAGAACCAGAAGCGCAGCGACCAGGACGTTTTCAAAACTCCGTATGCTGCTGATAGCCGATTTCTTGACATACTAATGACTGGTCAGTAAGTCTGACCTGAGGGCGGATTTCAGTTTTGTGCAATCGATTGCTTTCACCCGTTCTCACCCCTCACGGTACGGGCGGTTCGTTTGGCTTGGCCTGCGCGGAAAATCAGATGCGCCGGTCAGAAGCCGCTTTGCGCCTTGCTATTCCTTCGCGCGGGCCGGAAGGAGGCCACTGTCGCGCAACCAGTCGGCGCAGCGCGCGGTCCAGGTGGAATACGGGTGATCGTTGGTGCGAACTCCGAAATCGTGGGCGGTGTTTGCGTAAACGTGCAATTCCGCCGGTACCCCGGCCCGCTTCAGCGCGAGGTACATCAGCACGCTGTGCTCGGGCGGGCTGATGATGTCCTCTCCTCCATGGACGAGGAAGATCGGCGGCGTGCCAGTCGGGATCTTGAGGCCAGGAGCGACTTCGTCCTTGTCCTTCGTCTTCAGGTAACCCGAATAGACGGGAATGGCGAAGCCCGGCCGGCAACTGATCTTGTCCACGTCATCGATCGGCTCATAGGTTCGTTTGTCGAAGCTCGTCGCCGTCGCGATGGCGAGATGGCCACCCGCCGAGAAACCCACAATGCCAATTCGCTCCGGATGGATGCCCCACTGGCTGGCCTTGCTCCGGATCACGCTCATGGCCCGCTGCGCATCCTGGAGTGGACGCCGGGCCGGCTCGCCCTTGGGTTCATCGGGCCGGCGCGGCACACGGTACTTGAGGATGATTCCGGTGACGCCGATTGAGTTGAGCCAGGCCGCGACTTCCTCACCTTCCAGTTGCCAGTAAAGGTCCCAATACCCGCCTCCCGGACAAATCAACATCGCAGTTCCCGTCTCCTTCTCTTTGGGCGGCCGATAAATCGTGAGGGTTGGGTTGGTGACGGCGGTAATCAGGCGGGTCTGCTCCGTGACCTCGACCTGCTTGCGGTCGAGCTTCGGGGACATCCGGATTCTTTCCGGGCCGATGTTCCCACTCTCCTCAGGAATCTTCCCCGGCCAAATCTCGACGACCAGCGGCACCGCTGCGGGCGCCGCTGCGGGCGCCGCCGCGGGCGCCGTCCACGCGACGAAAATCGAGGCAAAACATGCGGCGGCTGAAGCACTGGGTTTCATGGGAAAACTCCACTGAGGGTATCCGTCACTTCCGTAGCGGCCCGGGAGTGGGCGAGCCACGAAGGCACCGTCGAAGCTGACGGATTGGCTGTCTTCATAAGGGCCGCATGTTGCGCCCGTCATGCCGTGAGGACAATGGGAGAATCGCAGGCGTCGTAATCCCTCAGCAAACCGGCGGGCAGTGATCGGCTTTCGGCCGTTGAAGCAGCCGCCTGGTTCGCGGCAGTGGAAGGAGGGGCGGACCTGATCATCGGAGATCGAGTCAGTTTGCCGGCGTCGCGCGCTGAATTGAAATGGGTACAACGGTTCGGCAACCGCGTGACGTGCGAGGCCATCCGATTCGGTTGGGGCCGGCGCTTCCGAGACATGGGATCGCTGCGGCTGACGCGGCGCGAGGGTCTGGTCACGCTCGGCCTGGCCGACCGCGGATTCGGTTGGAACGTCGAGATGCAAGTCCGGGCGATGGAGGCCGGTTGGAAGATCGTAGAGCTGCCGGTGACTTGTCTTCCACGCCAGTCGGGGGAGTCGAAGATTTCCGGGAGCTGGGCCGGGACGCTGCGGGCGGGTCACGGCATCGTGCGCATGTTGGCGTTGTTGTGGATGCTGCGCTGGCGCAGAAGCGAGGTCGGCGTGACCGCCGGCCAACAAGCCCCGCGCAATCCGTGATCCTGAATCCGGCACTTCCGGCTGAAGCAGAGAATGGAAACCACAGTTGAACACAGATGCACACAGATTTTAGCGTAGAGTGCCGTTCCACCAATGGGTGAATTCGCCTGCCGTCACAACGCCTGCTTATCTGTGTCCATCTGTGTCCATCCGTGGTTTCAACTGCTCTTTTTACGATGAAGGGAATCAGGAGCTTGTTTTGGGTGCACGTGGCCGGCGCTGGCTCGCTGGCGGGCTGGGTCGCCTTGGCGGTCGCGTCCCACCGAATGGAAAGGCCGTTGCCGTTGTTCCTCGGTGTGATGGCATGGGAATGGTCGATGCTTCTCGTAGTCTGGCGCGTCTTGGCGCGCGGCGACGGGAAGCCTGCGTTTCGTCAAGTGCTGGCGTGGGCAGCAGCGTTCCTTCTCTGTGGGTTGACCGCGACGCCGGTGATGGAGGACGACCACTTTCGCTTCCTCTGGGACGGACGGCAATCCGCCAGGGCCGCTGACTTACTCGAAGCGTGCGGCGTCGGAGCCATTCGCTTACGCTGTGCGTGCTCATGCAAACGGTTGAACTGCTCATCTTGCTCCTGATCTCGCTAGCGGGCTTCGGCCTGCTCGCGCGCAAACTGCAGTTGCCTGAACCCATCGTGCTCGTGCTCGGCGGCCTGGTAGTCAGTCTCATCCCGGCGCTGCCTCGCGTGGAACTGCGGCCCGACTACGTCTTTTTGATTGTGCTTCCACCGCTGCTTTACGCGCAGGCCTGGTTCACTTCCTGGAAGGATTTTTGCGACAATCTCCGCCCCATCACGCTGCTGGCCGTTGGATTGGTGCTCTTCACCACGACGGCGGTCGCCTTCGTGGCACACACGCTGGTGCCGGAACTGCCGCTGGCGGCGGCGTTCGTGCTCGGCGCGATTGTATCACCGCCGGATGCGGTCGCTGCGTCGGCCATCGCGCAACGGCTGCGCCTGCCCAAGCAAATGGTCACAATCCTCGAAGGCGAAAGTCTGGTAAACGACGCAACCGCGCTGGTGGCTTATACCTTCGCGCTGGCAGCTGTCGTGACCGGAAGCTTCTCGTTGGCGAAGGCAGCGGGTTCCTTCTGCCTGGTGGCCGTGGGCGGCGTGGCCGTCGGGCTGGTTGTGGCCTGGATTTTTGCGCGGCTGCTCCGCTGGATTCGCGAAGACCTGATTGACATCGTGCTCTCCCTCATCGCCCCGTACGTGGCTTATCTCGGAGCGGAACGCCTGCATGTTTCCGGCGTGCTGGCCACGGTGGCGGCGGGCATCTACCTCGGCGCGCGCAGCCCCGACCTGCTTTCGGCCTCGACGCGGCTGACGGGGGCGGCGTTCTGGAACATGCTCGTCTTCCTGCTGAACGGTGTCGTGTTCATGCTCATCGGCCTGCAACTGCCGGAAGTCGTGCGTGGCTTGCACCACCATTCGCGGGGCGAACTCCTCCGGGACGCGGCGATTATTTGCGGCGTGGTGATCGTCACACGCATCATTTGGGTTTTTCCTGGCGCCTATCTGCCGCGCTGGATGAGCCAACGGATTCGCGCCCGCGACCCGATTCCACCGTGGCGGAACATTGCTGTGTTCGGCTGGTGCGGGATGCGCGGCGTCGTCTCGCTCGCGGCGGCGCTCGCGGTGCCGCGACTTCTGCCGAACGGCTCTGAGTTTCCCGAGCGCGACTTAATCCTGTTCTTCACCTTCGCGGTGATTCTCGCGACCCTCGTCGGGCAGGGACTCACCCTGCCGTGGTTGATCCGGCGCTTACGCGTGAGCGCGCCTCCCGGTGAGGAACACGTCGAACGCGAAGCCCGCCGGACGGCGGCCGAAGCCGCGCTGACCCGCATCCAGCAGCTCGCCGCCACCGAGCGATTGACCGAAGAAGCACTCAGCGCGGTCACCGAAGCTTACCAGGAACGCCTCCATTATCTCAGTGATGACCTGGCGGAGGCGCTCGGCTGGAGTCCGCATCGCCAGCGATCCGTCGAACGGCGCCGCCTCCGTCGCGAAGCCCTGGCCGCCGAGCGCGAGCACCTCATCGCGCTCCATCGCCGGCACCGGTTAAGCAAGGAACTCCTCCACAAGCTGGAGCGGGAACTGGACCTGGAAGAGGCGCGACTGGGGTGATGCTCGGTATGCGGGCGCAGGCGGCTTACAGGAAGCGGCTTGACCCACGGGCCTGCCGGACGGAAACTTTATCCGTTATGAACGTTGAAGAACTGCGCAAGTTGACGACCAACGGGTTTCGTCCCTTCAAGCTGTTCTTATCTGATGGACGTTTCTTCAAAGTGCCTCACCCCGAATTCATCGCGTTCAGCGACCTTGCCGTGGTAGTGTTCGGGACTGACCGGCTGCCAAATATCATTGACCCGCGCCACATCGCTTCGGCCAAGCCGCTGAAGGCGAAATCAACGAGGTGAGTAACCGCCGCCTGCGGCTGGCGACGGCTGGCCGAACTCGTGCAATGAGTTCGGCCCGTTCGGTAGAATGTGGCAGCCGCAGCCGATGCTCTTGAGCGTTTCCGTCCACTTCGCCATGAGCCGGTCGAAGGCCGGCGTGTTGTTCTCGGTGTAGTCCACGACGATTTTGCCGTGAACCTGATAAAGCTTCTCGGCTTTCGTGTAGTAAGGCTCGAAATCGCAATACTTCACGGGCCACTCGGGCGAAAAGCCGCCGGCGTGCTGCACGCGCTCGGAATCGCGTTCGCTCAGCCGGAACAGGGCGGCGCCGTAGAGCTTCGTGTTGCCGCCGACGTGATAACACATGCCCGCGCGCACTTCGCCGCCGTTCTTGTCATACCAGACCTCGGGTCCGAGATAGCGCGCGGTGTTGAAAGCAATCTTGGTGTCCCAATTCTCCTTCTCACGGGGCAGGAACGGCCCGCGCTCGAGCACGAGGATACGCTTGCCGCTCGGCGCCAGCTTGTGCAGCAGCGTTCCGCCGCCCGCGCCCGTGCCGATGATGATGACGTCGTCGTGGTCGGACATACGCGGGTTGGTCGGACAGGAAGGAAGTTCCTTACACGCTGACACGGGACCGAGGGGTTCATGCCATTCCAGCGTTCGGTGGAATGGGGGGGCGTGCATCAGCCGGGACCTTCGTCCCGTCCCGAAGGGACTGGTGAGAATAGCCCGGCGTTTCAACCCCGGGTCCGATGCCCTAGCGGCAACCGTCCCGAAGGGACTGCTGAATATGGGGCGTTTGAGCCGCGATTAGTTCGGTCGTCGCTTCGGGACTTGCAAATTGTCGGCCTCGGTCCCGGCGTTGAAACGCCGGGCTATTCTCAGGATGTCCCTTCGGGACACACCTCTATCGGCCCAACTCCATTGTCACCCTTGGGGCTCCGCGCTCATGGCTGCTTGAACAGTTGGAAGTAACCCTGCTCTGCCGAAGGCGTGCCTTTGGGCACATGCGCCTGCCGGCTGGTCGAGCCAATCAGGGTAACGGCCAGGTTCGCCCAATTGGGCGGAGAGAGGTTTGGCGTGGATTGGAGCACAAAGCCGGTATCAGGCAAAGTCCACGAAACCCAGAAGCCGGCGGTGTCGGGAGTGAGCAGCTTGACGCCGGCGGGATCCGCCGCGCTGACCACCCACTTCGTCAAGTCGAGATCGGGGCCAGGAAAGTCGTCTTCGACGATGGGCGTGCCAGCCGAACTGATTTTCACCTGACTGAGACTGACACCTTTGCCGATGTTTTCCAGGCTGTTGGGCATGATGCCGAAGTAGGCGGTGAGGCTACCCGCAAAGGCCGCGGCCGTCTCGATAGGGATGCTAAAACTGTTGGTCGTGCCGTCAGGCGCGGTCAGGGTAACGTCCGTGTTGGGAAGGAACGAGACGGTCCACATGCCGCGCATACTCGGACCGGTGACCGTAGGTGTGTTCGGCGCCCAGAACTGGTTGTTTCCAGCAGGTTCGTTGACCTTCGAGTGGAAAGACGCAGTGGCGGTGCCGTTGGCATTGTTGACAATCTGAATGAAGATCACGTTGGGCTGAGTCCAGTCGGGTATGGTGTCGCTGCTCGGCCCGCCTTGCACGATGAACATGTGAGCCTGGAAGTTTGGGTTCGCCGCGCTCGGCGCGTCGTTGATGGTCATTGAGAATGTCACGTCGTCAAAGCCACCGACCCAACTGCTGATGGCCTGCGCGGAGTAGATGCTCTGGCGGTTGTACCGGTCGGTGGCGCTGCCGACGAGGTTCAGGCCGGGTTTGGCGGACCGGATGCTCATCCTGGGCGGCGGGGGCGGCCCGGTCGATTCGGTCCAGGTGAGGTTGTCGATATTGTAGATAACGGGGCCGAGTAGCCCGTTCTGGGCGAGCTTGAGGGTCAGGTGATGGACGTCGCTGGCGGGAGCGGCCACGGGGGCGGAGACGTGCGTCCAGCCCGTGCCGTTGAGAGGGACGCTGATGCGGCTGTTCCAGGTCCAATCGGGGGTGCCGCCGCGGAAAATGATCTCGAAGGTGCCGTAGTCGCCGGCCGCGCGGGGCATCGAGGTAGGATCGACCTTCACGTCCATGTTGATGAGACTGTAGAGACTCTCCGCGTTCGTCGAGGACGGGAGGGCGAGCGTGAATACACATTGTTGATACCCGCCCGGGTTGTTCGCGAAGTTGTTGACGAGACGAAGCGAACCGTTGGGGCTTCCGCCGCCGGCGTCGAGTTCGGTGTCATAGGTCAACGAACCCGGGGCGGACCAGCTCTCCCAGTACCAAAGGGTGGCGTCAGAACCATCGTTGAACTTGGTGATGAGGACTTCGCCGGCGCGCGCCGGGGCAAGCGAGAGCATCAGGGCCGCGGCCGCGGCCAGAATCCTGCGCAGGAAGTGGGTTGTTTTCATGGTGTGATTTCCTTTGGCTGTGTCGATCTAATGCCGGTGGGGCGCGGCGAGACGAAAGCGTATGGACATCGTCGGGGCCGCCGCTTTGTGGCTGGTCTCGCCTTCATGGTTTCATCGCTGCCGGCTTGTCAGCCCGGAAGCCCATCCCGGCGCGGAGCGGGCGGAACTGAGAATCCGTCCAACGGACAAGGCGCTCGCGCAGGCAGGACCGAACTCAGGCTTACCCAGGGACGTTAAGCAAAGACTCCCGGCGATGTCAGCCAAAAAAGCGTCCGGATACCGTGATGGCTTTTCGCCTCCCATTTCGCATTGGTCAGTGTATGGAAATGAAAGGCACCCCATGAAAAGCCCGATTCAACGCCAGTTGGAAATCTTCTCCGCCGCCTTGGAACATCCAGCGGGTCCGAAACGCGACGAGTTTCTGGCCCAGGCCTGCGGGGGCGACGAGACACTCCGGCGATACGTGCAGGGCTTGCTCGCCGGCCACGACAAGGCCGGTACCTTCCTGGACCAGGCCGCCGGACCGGTCGGCCCGGGTGGAACGCATCTCGTGCCCATCACAGAGAAACCGGGCGACAGAATTGGCCGTTACAAACTGCTCCAACAAATTGGCGAAGGCGGCTGCGGAGTCGTTTACATGGCCGAACAGGAGGAACCCGTCCGGCGCCGCGTCGCACTCAAGGTGATTCGGCTGGGCATGGACACCAAATCCGTCGTCGCCCGCTTCGAAGCCGAACGCCAGGCCCTCGCGCTCATGGACCATCCGAACATCGCCAGGGTCTTCGACGGTGGCGCGACGGAGAGTGGCCGGCCTTACTTCGTGATGGAACTGGTCCGCGGCATCAAGATCACCGATTACTGCGACCAGGCCCATCTTTCCACCGAACAACGCCTCGAACTCTTCATCCAGGTCTGCCAGGCCTTGCAACATGCGCACCAAAAGGGGGTCATCCACCGCGACATCAAGCCCTCGAACATCCTCGTCACCGTCAACGACGGCGTGGCGGTGCCCAAGGTCATCGATTTCGGCATCGCCAAGGCCACCGATCAGCGGTTGACCGACAAGAGCTACTTCACCGAGTTTCACGTCTTCATCGGCACGCCCGCCTACACCAGCCCAGAACAGGCGGAGATGAGCAGCCTCGACGTGGACACGCGCAGCGACATCTACAGCCTCGGTGTGCTGCTCTACGAAATGCTCACGGGGCAAACGCCGATCCCCGCCGAGCGGCTGGTTCAGTCCGGCCTCGATGAAATGCGCCGCATCATTCGTGAGGAAGAACCGCCGCGGCCCAGCACGCGCCTGACGTCGCTCGGCCTCCTCGAAGCGACCGATCTCAGCCAGAAGCGACAGGTCAAAATTCCAGCCCTCGCCAGCACCATCCGCGGCGACCTCGATTGGATCGTGATGAAGGCGCTGGAGAAGGACCGCACCCGCCGCTACTCGACGAGCCTGGAGTTGGCGGCCGACATCGAACGCCATCTCCACAATGAACCGGTTCTCGCAGCCGCCCCGAGCGGCTTCTACAAACTCCAGAAACTTGTCCGCAGAAACAAGGTCGCCTTTGCTGCAGCGGGGGCCGTTGCACTGGCCATGCTAATCGGCCTCGTGATGGCGCAGTGGCAGGCCGTCCGCGCGAGGAACGCGGAGCGCGCCGCCCGCGCCGCCCAATACGCCGAGAAAACCCAGGCCGCGCAAGCCCGCACCGATCGCGACCGCGCCGTGCGAGCCGAGAGCGACGCGCGAGTGCAGGCCGAGGCCGCAAAGGAGGGCTGGAGCGCCGCCCGCCGCAACTCTTATGCCGCCGAAATCAACGTCGCGCTCCAGGCGCTCGCCGAAAACAACCTGGGTCGCGCGCGCGATTTGCTCGACCGCCAGCGGCCCAATGCCGGCGAAGAAGACCTTCGCGGCTTCGAGTGGCGTTACCTCTGGCAACTTTGCCAGGGCGACGAACTCGAGACCTTCCATGACGACGGAGCGCACGGCGCAGCCTTCTCTCCCGATGGAAAGCTGTTCGCCTACTCCGGCGGAAAAATCTTCGTGCGCGACACGGGTTCCAGAAAGCTCGTTGCCAAGCTGGGTCGTTCCGCCACGACCTTATCCTTCTCACCAAGCGCCAAACTTCTGGCGAGCGCGCACGACTCCGGCGTGACGTTGTGGGACACGGAGATGTGGCAGGAGGTGCGCGCTCTGCCCGACACGACACAGGGGTGCCGGTTTTCCCCGGACGGCCGCTGGCTGGTGACAGGAACGCCTGAAGGCTGGCGGCTTTGGAATACGCAAACATGGGAGCCGGCGGGCGATTGTCCAGGAACGTCGCCATCGCGCTGGCACGGGCGGAACGCGGTCGCATTTTCTCCCGACAGCCAATTTCTCGTCACGGGCGCCTCGGAGGTCTTCCAAATTGTGGACCATCTGCGCGTGTGGCGACTGCCCGGTCTGGAAGAGCTTCCGGCCATCCGTTTCGGCGGGTTCGGCGGCGGCATCCCTCCCATCTCCGTGGCGTTTTCCGCGGATGGTAAGCAGCTCATCGTGGGGTATTGGACGGGGGAGATTGTGGTCTGGGATTTCGCAACTCGAAAAGTTGTGGCGACACTCCGCGAACACACTGGATCGGTCACAGCCATCGCTCTGGCAGCAGACGGCAAGATGTTTGCCACAACCAGTACCGACCGGACCGTCAATGTCTGGGACGCCGCCACGTACAAACTTCTGGTGAGGCTGCGCGGCCACGTCGGCGAGGTGTGGGCCGGGGCGATTTCGCCTGATGGAAGCATGGTGGTTTCGTGCAGCGCCGACGACGCGACGAAGCTGTGGAGCACTGGGACGCGCCACACGAACACGGTCCTGAATGGCGCGGGCCTCATGCTGGGATTCCTCGGCGGCGGACGCCACTTGGTCGGCGTCTCCACCAACAGCGTCTGTATGTGGACGCTGGAAAACGGGGCGCGAGTCGATTTTCCAGTTCCGCCCAACCTGAGGACGATCAAAGGTCTTTCAGGCAAGTCATACGACCTCAAGCCGACCGAGCAGCTCTACGCCGTGGGCCGCAGCGACGGTTCGATCGAACTCTGGCCGCTGACCGCGGGTGCCAAGGCCACCTCCTGGCCGGCGCACGACGAGGCGGTCGGAGCGGTTGCCTTTTCAGCAGACGGCAAGCGGCTCGCCACCAGCAGCGCCAATGGCGAAGTGAAGATCTGGGACTCAGCGACGCGGCGGGAAGCCGTGCGGATCGAACCAGTGGGCCGCCATCTCATTTGTCTGGCATTCTCCGCAGACGGGAAAATGCTGGCCGGATCCGGCATGAGCAGCCGGGTCTGGCTTTGGGACGTGGCCAGCGGGCGCGAACTGCTCGAACTGGGCGGCCATGGCCAGGCCGTACTCTCCGTGGCGTTCTCTCCCGATGGCAAGCTGCTGGCCACCACGACGCTCATCACCGACGAGGCGCATCTCTGGGAACTGCCTTCCGGCCGGCAAATCGCCACCCTCAAGGGGCACGTCCAGGGCGTCATTGCCGTAGAGTTTTCTCCGGACGGCAAGACGCTCGCAACGGCCAGCCACGATAGTAAAGTAAAACTGTGGAACGTGGCCACACACCAGGAATTGGTCGCGTTCCCGTTCGCCGGGCATGTCACTTCCGCGCGTTTCTCCCCGGATGGACGGGCGCTCGCCATCGACTATTTCGACGAAAGCGGCTTTCACGTTCAACTCGTGCGTGCGCCGTCGTTCGAGGAAATCGCGGCGGTGGAAGGGGGCCGGGCTGAAACTGCGATCTGGACACCTTGAGACGCTGCTAACACACGCCCCCATGAGCGACGTCACGGAAATCCTCACCGCCATTGACCAGGGCGCCCCGGCCCGCGCGGACGAATTGCTTCCGCTCGTCTACGAAGAATTGCGCAAGCTGGCCGCGGCGCGCATGGCGCAGGAATCGCCCGGCCAGACGCTGCAACCGACGGCGCTCGTCCACGAGGCCTGGCTGCGGCTCGTCGGCGATGCGAATCCGAAGTTCGACGGGCGCGCGCACTTTTTCGCGGCCGCCGCGGAGGCCATGCGCCGCATTCTCATCGACAACGCGCGGCGGAAGCGCGCGCTGCGCCACGGTGGCGGGCAGGCGCGCGTGGATATCCAGGAAGTCGAGATCGCCGCGGCCGCCAGGGATGATGAATTGCTGGCGGTGCATGAAGCGGTCGACAAGCTGGCCGCGGAGGATGCGGGGCTGGCCCAACTGGTGAAGCTGCGGTTCTTCGTTGGCCTGACGAACAAGGAAGCCGCGGAGGTTCTCGGCGTTTCCGAGCCAACCGTCGAACGGCGCTGGGCCTTTGCGCGGGCTTGGCTTTACCGGCAAATCCAATCCCCCCTCTCCACCAGCGAGTAGGACAACGTCTCTCTCCTGGCCGCGTCTATTCAATTCTGAACAGGAGAAAACAGAGGAAACGGAGGCTGGTAGCGTCAATTTACAGCTTTTTCGCTGAAGGCATTTCGGTCACCAAACAAGGAGCGGTGAGTGATCGCCAGAAATGCCCGGATTCGTTGGCCTCTGTTTTCTCCGTTTGCTCCTGTTCCAACTGAATCGTTCCGGCTTGGGAAGAGCAAACGGTCATCTGTGCATTAATATGTTCTTTAGAATTGCCCAGAGCATTATGCCTCCAAAACCAAGAAAAAAGAGAACCAGGCATGTCAGGAAAATGAGCATCACGGGGCGCGCGGCGATTTCCTTGAGGGACATCACCCGAATGTCCTGAATCATGCCCCGAAGCAACTCCCCGCCATTGGCCAAAGCCCAAACCGCAAAGCCCGATAAGAACATCAATATCCCCAGCGTTGGGACCCACCTTATCTGAAGAATGGCCCCGACCAGCGCGATCAAAAATCCGCCAATGCACAGCCAGGGAATGCTGCGGATGGCGAACTCATAGGCACGCGAGGGTTCCTGGTTCTCCTTCCGGCCCGGCGTTTCGGCTGGCGGCTCGGAAATCTTCCTTTCCACGTACTCCACCAAATCCTGGAACGTAACCAGCCGTTGCAGCGTTTTTTCAAAAGCTTCCAAATCCTCAAGACCACTTTTGATTCCGAACTCATCTTCCAGGTCCCAGAAGAAATTCGGGTTGGCCGGGCGTTCGAAACTCAAGTCCTCCTTGAATCGGTCGCTCGGCGTAAGGCCGTCCAGGGGAATCTTCAGATGGTTCGACAGCATCCGGCGAGCCCGGACTGCAATGTCCGCGCGTTTCGGGTCGCGAAAGAACCCGTGCCCGAACTGCTCGTCATTGTATTGAATTCGGGCGGCAAGCGAAGCCACGAGCCGCCTCTTCCTGAGCCAATCGCGGATCCCCGAGGTGATGAGGAATGTCATCATCAGACCGAAAGCGCTGAAAAACACCAGCTCCGAAACTTTCATGGCATCGTGCGATCGCCTCTGCTGAGACGTTTCGTTCTATCTGCGTTCATTTGCGTTTATCTGCGGTTCACCAAAACATGTCCTTCAAATTTGCGGACTTCCACAAGCCACGTTTCGCCGACGGGCACCCCTTTGCTCTCGCAATAGAAATTCCACACAGCGCCGCCCGGGAGCGTCTTGGCTTCTTCCTGTAGTGCGAGGCGGGCCGTGTTGTCGCCGGCGAGTTCGGCGGCGCGTATTGCGGGCGGTTCGAGCAGCGCGAGCAGCAGGGCGCGGAGCAGGTTGCGCCCGCCGATGACCCAGGCAGCGATGCGGTTGAGGCTTGCGTCGAAATAGTCGAGGCCGAGGTGAACACGGTCGGCGTAGCCGTTGGCGATGATTTCGCGGGCAATGGCCTGGAGGTCGTCGGTGAAGGTCACGACGTGGTCGCTATCCCAGCGGACGCCGCGGCTGACGTGCAGCAGAATCTCCGGCAGGTAGAGCAGCACGCTGGAGATCTTGTCGGCAATGGTCTCAGTGGGATGGAAATGTCCCGCGTCGAGGCAGAGCAGCTTGCGCCGCGTGATGGCGTAGCCGAGATAGAACTCGTGCGAGCCAATAGTGCAACTCTCCGCGCCGATTCCGAATAGCTTCGGCTCGACGGAATCGAGGTTGTGCTTCGCAGGGAGCGGTTTCTTGAAAACTTCGTCGAGCGATTCGGCGAGGCGTTCGCGCGGGGCGCGGCGGTCGGCAGGGGTGTCCTTGAAGCCGTCGGGAATCCACACATTAGTGACGCACGGCGTGCCGAGCGCGCGGCCCATCGCGGCGCCGATTTCGCGCGAGCGGCGGCAGTGTTCGATCCAGAACCGACGGATGGCCTTATTGAGGTGCGAAAGAGTGAAACCGTCGTCAGCCCTCACGTGTGCAAAGCACGTCGGATTGAAGTCGAGGCCGAGGCCGTGGGCTTTGGCCCAGGCAATCCAATTGCGAAAGTGCGCCGGCTCGATGTCGTCCCGGTCCACGCGCTTGCCGCCGAATTCGCCATACATCGCGTGGAGATTCACCCGATGCCGGCCGGGGATGAGCGACAACGCCTTCTCCAGATCCATCCGCAGCTCGTCGGCCGTGCGCGCCTTGCCCGAGTAATTCCCCGTGACCGCCAGGCCGCCGCCAAGCACGCCGCCGTGGTTCTCGAAGCCGCCCAAATCATCCCCCTGCCAGCAATGGAGCGAAACAGGGATTCTGGCGAGAGACTTCAACGCGCGGTCCACGTCCACGCCGAGGCCGGCATAGCGTTCCCGAGCGAGACGGAAGGAAGATTCGACGAGCCTGGCTTTCTTCGACATGACGGCGTGTTTTGTGGTCGAATGAAGCGCCGCTTGTCGAGCAAAGTCAGGGCGTGGCCGTCCAGAAAACTCGTTGCCGTGCTGGTGGATTTCCTTACTAGTACCGTGCGCAATGCCATTTGCGAACCCAACAAGACGCCCGACCCGCTCCCGCCGCCCTATCCTTAATCGACGCATCACGGAGCGTGTTCAGACTTCTCCCCGCAATTGGCCTTGAAAGAACTCTGCAAGTTTTCATCTGCCCCTCCCTGGCTGGTTTTGAGTGCCCGCTGACAAGCAACTGCTCGCGTCGGGCCGGCGGGGTCACGACGCGACCCACCGTGTCGCTTTTGAGTATGGGTGAACTATTCTCCAGATTCTCCGTAGGTGTCATAGCCCCTATGCTATGACAGTCTATCGTCACTTCAGCCAGAGGTGCTACGGGTGACGCTTACGTTGATTTCGTTCCTCGCCGCGTAAGAAACGGAGCAGGCCGAGTGATCACGGCCCCGAATCCGCAGGGCATGCATGAGTGGGGGTCCCGTTTTCAGCTTTTCCAGGCGCCCATCAGCGCCAAATACTGACGAGCGGGCGAAGATGCGCTTAGTGGCGCTGGCAATCGAGCATCACCCGCGTCAGTTAGTCGGGGTCCGGATCGCGATCTTGCTCCATGCGATCCTCATTTTTCAGATATAACGCTATCGAGAAAAATAACCCGATTAGTTGGAGTCCCAACAATGTATGCACTTAGCACCCCGGATCGGTTGCCACCTTTTTGGGACAGAATAAATGAATCTGATGAATTATATGAATGCGGAATCCACCAATTGGCCTTTGCAAGGAATTCCTCATTCTTGACGGGCGGAAAATTGCTTACCAAATCAATTCGGTTTGAGAATGATTTGACAAAGTCACTCGCGCTTGGTTCGTCCGTCACGACCCGCACTAATGAAAACGTCGTTCTGCTTCCCTCCGATAGACTTCTGCCGCCCCATTCCGTGGCATTATTCTCAATAATGTTGGTCGGCACTCGACAATTGTAGAATACCGCTAAACGCGCCAGACATTCTTGAGACATGCCATCGGCGTTTGGTGGGCCAGTCTTTGAACACGCTGTTAGAAAAAGTAAGCTAATGGTCAAAATATATGCGATCTTCATTTCAAAGATGTGCACTGAAGTCCCAATTCACTCGTTCCAAGGCCATTCTTTAGTGCGTAGGAACGGGGTCAGTCCTAACAATCGATACTCGCCCTATCCCGCCGGAACCGCACTTCATCCAAGGGTACCCCGCGGACTGCACCAGAGCGTAATTCTTGAAGGCGACGCTCGATCTCCTCGTCCCATGCGGCCTGCGCGTCCGCCGTCGGCGCGGTTTCCGATTCGGAAAGTTCGAGGAGGATGCGGGCGAGCTTCAGTTGTTCCTGCGCCGGCAATTCTGCGGCCTCCCGCGTAAGCTCAGACAATGTCTTTGGCATATCACAGGACTTTCCGGCAGAGTGCCGAGGCTGTCAATCATGCGGCAGCGATAGCTCATTCACGCGGGCGGCGCCTTGAACTTCGGGGACTGGCTCATGAAGCGAATCGGGTTCTGGTAAATCGCGCTGTTGATCTGCTTGACCGTGTCCAGAAAGACGGTCGTCACGGCTGGTGCTCGTCGTGGCGGGCGGCGACATCCGATTCACCAGACTCGTACCGTTCAGACAGCACTTCGTAAACGTCCGCCAGAGCGGCGCCGTTGTTGGCACTAGCGCCGACGAGGCGCGGCTCGAATTCCACCTCGCTATGGTCTGGCAACTCAACGCGTTCCGTGGGTTTGAACACGCCTTGTTCGTAAACGGCATGGACGGTCTTCATGGCCGTAATCGTAACAGCGTAAATTGAGATTGCCAAATCTATCTGTGCCTTGCGTTCAGGCAGGCGCCTTGAACTTCGCCGACTGTCCCATAAACCGAATCGGGTTCTGGTAGATCACGCTGTCGATCTGCTCCGCCGTCCACCCGCGGCGGCGCATTTCGAGGGCGGCGTAGGGGACGGCCAACGGCACGCTCACGCCCCAGTCGCACGCGCTGTTCATCCAGAGCCGCTCGTGACCGAAGGTCTCCAGGATGTCGGCGGCGCGGGCGGCGGTGCATTTGCTCTCGGGATAGAGCGTCATGCCGGCCCAATGTCCCCGGTCGAGCACCATCTGCACCGTGTGTTCCTCGACGTGATCGATGATGCACCGCTCGGGCCGGATGCGGCGGTCGGCCTTGAGCACGTCGAGGATCAGGCGGGTGCCCTTGAGCTTGTCTTCCAGGTGCGGGGTGTGGACGAGGATGAGCTGGCCGGCGCGCGCGGCGAGATCGACGTGCATTTCGAGCACTTTCATTTCGTTGCGCGAATTCTTGTTCAATCCGATTTCGCCGATGCCCAGCACGTTGGGCCGGTCGAGGAATTTGGGGATGATGCCCAGCACATCCTTGGCGAGGCCGACGTCCTCGGATTCCTTGGGGTTGATGCAAAGCCAGGTGTAGTGCGCGAGGCCGAATTTGGCGGCCCGCTTGGGCTCGTAATCCGTGAGCTGGCAAAAGTAGTCGTGGAAGCCCTGGACGCCGGCACGGTCGTAGCCGGCCCAGAAGGCGGGTTCGCACACGCAGGCGCAGCCGGCAGCGGCCATGTCCGTGTAATCGTCGGTCGTGCGGCTGACCATGTGGCCGTGGGGTTCGATGTAGCGCATACGTGAGGCGTAAAACGTGAAACGTAAAACGTAAAATTCACTTCGTACCTGGCCAGGCGCCGACCGCGCCCTTGCCTGGCGCTTTGTCGATTGGTTCGGTCGTTGGATCGCTCAGTGCAACCAACACCTTCATCGCCCTCTCCGGCTGTCCGCCGCCCAGTTCGCGCAGCGCCTGCTTGAAGGCGTCGAGGCGGAAATCGGCTTCGCCGCCCGCGCGGTCCACGCGGTCGAGGAACGCGGCCAGGTCGATAAGCTTGGCGCGGTTCTCCATGAAGTAGAGGTCGAGCACTTGCTGGCGTGTCATAAAGTTGTGTTCGTTGGACGCCATTCTACCGGGCGCGAATTCGGCTTCAATGCCGGTTTCCAGTGGTGAAGATCCGCAACTTTGGAGTTCAGTTCGGAGCCGCGCTGCGCCATGCTCGCCGGCGACGCGCGATTTCAGCCATGTCCAATCCAAACGACCTCCGCCGCCCGCCGCCCGACCGGAACATGCCGCCGCTCCGGTGGTGCATCACTGCTTTGATCTCCGCCGCGATCGCGATCGTGTTCGTGCTCCTGCTCAATTCGTGCAGCGAGCAAAGTCCGACCAGCGCCGCCGACTCACCGGCAAAACAGCCGAATAATGTCGCGACTCCGGTCACGAATTCCCCATTTGCGAGCACCAATGGGATCACGACGATGGAAGCCGCCCAATCCGTCGTGGTCGTAAAGGACCTCGGGTTCGGCCGCCAGCCACCGCGGCTGGAAGACGTGGTGCGTGACATCGAGCGTCACTCCCAACCCGAAGATGGACACGGCCGAACATTCGCGATCCTCGAGGCATTTACCCAACCCGATCTGGAGACGAGCAACATCAACCTTTGCTTGCGCATCAGCACCGAGAAGCCGGGTATTGGACAAATCACTTACCGGCGCACAGGCAAAGAGCTATGGAAGTGCCGCATCACACCCGCCACCCACAAGCCTCCCTTCACTGGCGGCTCGCTCACGATCTATTTCGACGTGGGCGATGGCAAGGTGTTCACCGTGGACGGCTCGACCGGCCCGTCGTCCATCCTCACCGCGATGCTCAAGGAACCGGGCGTGCAGATCGGGCCAATCTGGCCCGAAGGCGAGGTGCGCGAATTGACTTTCACCTACAGCGCCTGCGGCTGCCCCATCAAAGTCAAGTGCCGCCGCGCCGGCGAAGGGACCGCTCGCACCGACGCCACGCAGGTCATCTTCCCCGATGACCCGGCGGCGATGCAGGTCATCAACGCCTTGATGAAGTGGTGAGCAAGTCCGAACTAACCATTGCGTTCCGGCGCGGAGCGCGTAATGTTCTGTCGTGCGCGCGGCCATTGCCTTTCTGGTGGCGAGCCTGCTGATGTGGACGCAGGCGGTGGGCGCCGTGTCCCCGGTGGTTCACTTCAAGTCGGCGGCGTGCTGCTGCTGCGATTGTGGAAAGCGGGACTGCTGCGGCTCCCCTCCCCCGTCGAATCCCCAGCCTCCACCCACGGCCGCGGTCCGCCTTGCGGCGCAGGATCAGGCAAAGCTTCCCAAGCCGGCCGTCAGTGAATCCCGCACTGTTATTGTTTCGCCTGTTCGCAAGAACTTCGCTCCGCCCGTTGCCCAACGGGTCCCCGCGCTTCCGCTCTTCCGGCGGCATTGCGCGCTTCTGATCTGACCGCTCCCCGCCGGCCGCCCGCAGTGTGATCCGCGCAGGCGCACTGTGGCTTCATCGCTTCCCTGCGCTCATTGAACCATCCGTTTTGCGGTTATGAAGAGCAGTCTCATTCCGATCTTGTGGCTTGGATTTGCCGGAGTCGCGCACTCGGCCGAGCCAGCGCCGGGAGTGCCGGCGACTAACGTCGTCCGCCTCACCGCTGCCTACATCAATCAACTGGCAGACCAAGTGCGCTCGAACCACCCCGCGCTCCGCGCCGCGGCTTCGCTCGTCGTGGCCGCGCGCGCCGCAACGAACGCCGTCCGCACCTGGGAGGATCCGATGCTCAAGTTCGGCGGCAATGTGGAAGACTCG
>WNGA01003198.1_pt1 | contig 24649 bp, 28 predicted proteins | sample 5400061 | NCBI WGS metagenome assembly WNGA01 (sample SAMN13153366, study PRJNA577476) | soil metagenome | isolation source: 100 cm soil or saprolite under grassland replicate 2 | place: USA:California | collected 2016-06-15 | reverse complement strand
GGGCTGGGTTATTTGCTTTGTTGGAATGGTCGCCTGAGGTGGTGGTTGCGTATTTACTTGGGTGGGTGGTTGGGTACCTCGGACGCCTGTGGTCGGTCACCTTGGCACCGTGGTTCCGGGCGTCCGGCTGCCGCGCTCCCGGCCGGCTCGGCGCTGGCGCGCCTCACCGGCCGCGAGCTTGCCACCGGGAACCCCTACCGGATTCCCAGCCGTACCCGGCCAGCGTCCCCGGCCCGGTCCGACAAAGGCCACACCCGCCGCGGTCACCCACCGCCCGTACAGCAACCCCACCGACGAAACGCCAGACATCCCTCACCTACCAACCAGGCGAGACCCGAGCTGGAACGTAACCCCGGGACCCAACCAGTCACCCGGCCAACCCTCGTCGCCGCCTCGGTCGCCCAAGCCGGGACCGCACCAACCCGCCGATCCCGGACCAACCCGGCCGCCAAACAGACCGAGCTGGAACCCGACGCCGGGGCCCAACCAGCCACCCCCGTACCCCTCGTCGCCGCTTCGTCACCCCCAGCGGGGAACCGCACCGACCCACCGATCCCGGACCAACCCGGCCGCCAGACAGGCCGGGCTGGAACGTAACCCCGGGACCCAACCAGCCACCCCCGCACCCCTCGTCGCCGCCTCGTCACCCAACCCGGGAACCGCAACCGATCCCAGACCAACTCCGCCACCAAACAGACCACCCCAAATGCCACCCAAATGCCACCCAAATGCTCGACCGGACAGACACCATCGGCGGACGACGGGAGATGACGCGAGGAACCCCCGCGCGGTCACGATTACGTGCGCAGCGAGGTGACCGCCGTATCGCAACTACTGCGATTGACTGGCACGAGCGGTGAACACCGCAGTAATCCGGCCGTGGCCGGGCGGCGCAAACGCTGGCGACGGCTGCGCTGGCCGTGCCGGCGCTGGTGCGGGTAGCCAGCCCACGGGGCCGCGGGGCGACCGATCGGCGTAGCCTGAACGACCATGGGGGGGTATCGGGCGATCCTGGTCGGTTCGGCCGCCGTCGCGGCGGTCCTGGTGCTGGCCGGTCCGGCCGGCGGGGCCGCGGCGGCGCCCAGCGTGACACCCGGTGAGGAGATCAGGTCGTTCGTCGTCGACCTGGCGGTACAGCCGGACGGCCGGCTCAAGGTTACCGAGACGATCGACTACGATTTTGGTACGAACTCCAGGCACGGCCTGCTCGCGTACGTACCGCGGCGGGCGGCATGGGCGCCGGATCAGGACTATTACCGGGAGTGGCGGCTCCACGACCTGTCCGCCACGGCGGACGGCCAGCCAGCGCAGCACACCGAGGAGGGCAACGGCGACTTCCTCACCGCCAAGGTCGGCGACCCGGACGTCACCATCACCGGCACCCACCGGTACGTGCTCAGTTTCCTCGTCGATGGCGCGTTCGACACCTACGGCGAGCCGGACGCGCACGACGAGCTTTACTGGAACGCCGTCGGCGCGGGTTGGACGGTGCCGATCGACTCGGTGCAGGTGCGGGTCACCGGGCCGTTCCCCGTTCGCCGGGTCGCCTGTTACCAGGGTCCCAGCGGCAGCACCGAACCCTGCGGCTCGGCCAAGGCGGCCGGCACCCAGGCCTCGTTCGCCGCGCGAGCCCTGAGCGACCACGAGGCGGTGACCATCGTGGTCGCGATGCCGAGGGGCTCCATCCCGAACGCCGGCCCGATCCTGGTTGAGCGCCGCAACCTGCAGTACTACCTGGGCCTGCGCCACGGCCCGGCACCGTTACTCGCCGCACTGGGGGTGGCGGCACTGCTGGCCGCGCTGGCCGGCGTCCGGCTGTACCGCGTCGGCCGGGACCGCCGGTACGTCGGGCAGATCCCCGGCCTCGCGCCGGTGCCCGGGCAGGCCGTCGCGGCGGAGTACCGCCCGGTCGGCACCAGCCCGGAGGGGCCGGTGGAGTTCGTGCCGCCGAAGGGCGTGCGCCCGGGGCAGATCGGCGCGCTGATCACCGAGAAGGCGGCGGTCCGCGACGTCACCGCCACCGTGGTGGACCTCGCCGTGCGCGGCTACCTCCGGGTCGAGGACATCGGCGGCGACGACTGGCGACTTACCAGGCTGAAGGAGGCCGACGACACGCTGCGCCCGTACGAGCGGGCGCTGTTCGGCCGGCTGTTCCGCGGCCGCGACACGGTGACCCTGTCGGACCTGAAGAACACCTTCGCCGGCGCCAACAAAGCCGCCATCCGTGGCATCTACGACGACCTGGTCACCCAGGGGTGGTACCGGGTCCGCCCGGACCGGGCCCGGCAGGCGACCGGCTGCCTCGGCGTGCTGCTCGTGCTGGTCGCCCTCGGGCTTGGCGCGCTGCTCGGCTTCGCCCTGCACCTTGGCATCCTGGCCCTGGGCGTGGCGGTGGCCGGGCTGGTGCTGGTGTTCGGCGCCAGGGTCGCGCCGGCCCGCACCCCGGCCGGCAGCGCGGCGTACGCGCAGGCGCTCGGGTTCCGCCGCTACATCCGGGTCGCCGAGGCCGCCCAGATCCGCGCCGAGGAGCGGGAGGGCGTCTTCAGCCGGTACCTCCCGTACGCGGTGGCCTTCGGCGAGGCCAAGCGCTGGGTGGCCACCTTCGCCGCGGTGGGCGCGGCGAACCCCGCGGCGGTCGGCTGGTACGGCAACCCGGCCTACTTCGCCGCCTCGGTAGACAATTTCGGCTCCACGGCGTCCACGGCGTTCACCTCCACGCCGGCGTCCTCCGGCTCGAGCGGCTTCTCCGGCGGCTCGTCCGGCGGCGGCGGTGGCGGGGGTGGCGGCGGCTCCTGGTAACCGGTCCGCGGGCACGGCTCCGCCGCACCCGCCGCGTCGCGGCTCTGCGCAGCCCGCCCGCGCGACTGCGCCGCTGCCAGTCACATCGTCGGATCCAGAACAGTCAGGCCAGGCGGGCGACCTCGACCCTCACCTCCAGCGCGGCGGACTCGCCGCCGGAGATGATGCCCTTCAGCGGCGGCACGTCTGCGTAGTCGCGGCCGGTGGCCACCCACACGTGCCGCTCGCCGACCTCGATGGCGTTCGTCGGGTCGTACCCCCACCAGCCGCCTGTCCACGCCTCGACCCAGGCGTGGCTCTCGCCGACGACGACCTCCCGCAGCCCGGCGTCGGCCCGGGGATGCAGGTACCCGGACACGTACCGGCACGGGATCCCGGCCACCCGCAGCAGCGCCAGGGTCAGGTGCGCGAAGTCCTGGCACACCCCGGCGCGGTCCTCCCAGGCGTCCAACGCCGAGGTGTGCACCGCGGTCGCGCCCGGCTGGTAGGTCATCGTCTCGTGTACCCAGCCGGCCACCTCGATCACCGCGTCGACCGGCTGGCGGCCCCGCACCAGCGCGTGCGCCTGCGCGACGATCTCGTTGCTGCGCGACACGTACACGGTCGGCTCCAGGTACTCGACGTACCGGTCGGTCAGCGGCTGTGAGCGCACCTCCGACCAGGACGCGGTGCGCACCGGCGGCACCGGGTCGGCGGTCTCCACCACCGACGCACCGACCACCTGTAGCTCGGTGTGCGGGGCGTGCAGGTCGAACGAGGTGACGACGGTGCCCCAGTAGTCGGTATACCGGTACGACCGGCTGGACGGCGTGGTCTCCAGCCGGTCCACCACCACGTTCTGCCGCGGGTCGGTACGCGGCGTGAGCCGCACCTCGTTGTACGACTGGGTGACCGGCGCCGCGTACCGGTACCCGGTCCGGTGCACCACCCTGACCCGCCATGTCATCTGCTCGGCTCCACGCTCGCTCCGCAGCTCGGGGCCAGTTGCGTTCCAGTCGGGCGTGCGGCAGTCCAGGCCCCTGCGATGCTCACTCGCTGTCGCCTCGCGGTCATGTCGCTGCCTCCGACGCGGACCAGGCCACCCACGGGGCGGCGTGGAAGTACTGCAGCGACACCGCCTCACCGGCCTCCCGGCAGGCGTCCTGCAGGCCGACCAGCCGGCTGGGCAGGTCGTCCAGCAGGTCGCTCGGGCGGAGGAACTCCAGCTCACTACGGGCCCGGCCGAGCAGCCGCAGCGCCTCGGTCTTCGCCCCGATCCGCGCCGCCGGCCGGTGGTCGAGCCGCTCCAGGCAGCTCTCCGCCTGCCGCAGGGTGGAGAACACCGAGCGCGGGAACGACCGGTCCAGCAGCAGGAACTGCGCCACCCGGGCGGCGTCCAGCACACCCCGGTACGTCCGCAGGTACGCGTCGTGCGCGCCGCATGCCCGCAGCACGGTCAGCCACCCGGGGCTGGATGCCCGCTCGCCGACCCGGGACATCAGCAGCCGCACGGTCATGTCCACCCGCTCCACCGACCGGCCGAGCACCAGGAACCGCCAGCCGTCGTCCCGGCTCATCGTGGAGTCGGCCAACCCGGCGAACATCGCCGCCCGGTCCTCCACGTACGACAGGAACTCGTGCGGCCCGACCAGCCCGGCGTACCGCTGCTGCTCCGCCATCGCGTTGTAGGTGGCGTTCAGGCACTCCCACATCTCGGAGCTGACCACCTCGCGGGCGCCGCGGGCGTTCTCCCGCGCGGCGGTGAGCGAGCTACAGATGGAGCTCGAGTTGATGGTCGCGTACGCCACCAGCTCGGTCAGCGACCACACGTCCAGGTTGACCCCGGGCGGCGCGTCGATGCCGAGCACCCCGAGCAGGGTACGGCTGGCCCGGTCGGCGTCCACGGTGGCGTCCTCGAGGAGCTGGTGCACGCCCACGTCGAGGATCCGCGCCGTGTCGTCGGCCCGCTCGACGTACCGCCCGATCCAGTACAGGGACTCGGCGTTGCGGGCCAGCATCAGCCACCCCCGGTGCTGTCAGCCGTAACGGTGGGTAGCGCCACCGGATCCCCTGACACCACGGCTCGCTGCCGCTGCTGCCGTTGTTGTTGTTGTTGCTGCTGCTGCTGCTGTTGCTGTTGCTGGCCCACCGTCAGCTCCGGCCCCTGTTCGCTGGCCGGGCGGGCGGCGAGCCGCCCGGACAGGCCCGCCTGGCCGAGCTCCCGGTCGGCGGCACCCCGCGCGGCCAGCACCCAGGTGTCCTTGCTGCCGCCGCCCTGCGAGGAGTTGACGATCAGGCTGCCCTCCGGCAGCGCCACCCGGGTCAGCCCGCCGGGCAGCACGAACACCGACTGCCCGTCGTTCACCGCGAACGGCCGCAGGTCCACGTGCCGCGGCGCGAGCCGGTCGCCGATCTTTGTGGGCACCGTCGACAGCGACACCACCGGCTGCGCGATCCAGCGGCGCGGGTCGGCCCGCACCGCCCGCCTGGCAGCGGCCAGCTCGCGGGTGGTGGCCACCGGGCCGAAGACGATGCCGTACCCGCCCGAGCCCTCCACCGGCTTGAGCACCAGTTCGTCCAGGTGCGCCAGCACGTACGCCTTCTCCTCGGCGTCCCAGCAGCGGTAGGTGTCCACGTTCGGCAGCAGCGGCTTCTCGCCGAGGTAGTAGTCGATCATCTTCGGCAGGTACGTGTAGACCAGCTTGTCGTCGCCGACGCCGTTGCCGACCGCGTTGGCGATCACCACGTTGCGCGCCCGGGCCGCATTCAGCAGGCCGGCCACGCCCAGTACCGAGTCCGGCCGGAAGTGCAGCGGGTCGAGGAACTCGTCGTCGATCCGCCGGTAGATCACGTGCACCCGCCGCTCGCCCTCGGTGGTGCGCATGTAGACGAGGTTGTCCCGGCAGAGCAGGTCGCGACCCTCGACCAGTTCGACGCCCATCTGCCGGGCCAGCAGCGAGTGCTCGAAGTACGCCGAGTTGTGCACCCCGGGGGTGAGCACCACAACCGTCGGGTCGGCCTCGTTGGAGGCGGCCGCGGCCCGCAGCGAGCGCAGCAGGTAGGTGGCGTAGTCGCCGACCGGCCGCACCCGGTACGTGGCGAACAGGTCCGGGAAGACCCGGGCCATGGTGCGGCGGTTCTCCATCACGTACGACACCCCGGACGGGCAGCGCAGGTTGTCCTCCAGCACCCGTATGACGCCCTCGCCGTCGCGCACCAGGTCCACCCCGGCCACGTGGATGCGCACCCCGTTCGGTGGCACGATGCCGGCCGCCTCCCGGTGGAAGTGGGCGCACGAGGTGACCAGCCGCTTGGGCAGCACGCCGTCCCGGATGATCTCCGCGTCCCCGTACACGTCGGCCAGGAACCGCTCCAGCGCGGTGACCCGCTGCACGATGCCGCGCTCCAGCTTCGACCACTCGGCCGCGGTGATCACCCGCGGCACCAGGTCCAGCGGGAACGGCCGCTCCTGCCCGGACAGCGAGAATGTGATGCCCTGGTCCACGAACGCCCGGTCCAGCGCATCCGCGCGGGCCTGCAGGTCCTGCGCGGTGGCCGGCGCCAGCGCCTCGTACAGCGCCCGGTACGCCGTCCGGGCCGCGCCGGCCCGGTCGAACATCTCGTCGTACCCGCTGCGCCGGCCGTTCGGCGTGTACCCGCCGAACAGCGCCGGGACCCGACGGCGGGCCCGGTCCGGCCCGCGGACCGCGGTGTCGCTCACGGCCGCCTCCCGAGTTCTCTGGACCTGACCAGGCGGCGGGCCCGGCTTGTCATGGTCCGCGTACGTGTCATCTTGGCCCATCGGGGTGTCGGCTGTGTTGCCCAGCGCCCGTCGGACCGGCCGCAAATCGCGCGCGACGCGGCTGCCCGCGGCGTACCGTCTGCCCGGTGAGCGACCCGGTGATCGACACGGTGAGCTGGCGCCCGCCGCGCCGGGAGGAGCTGCCGGCCTGGCTGGAGCTGGTACGGGCCCAGCAGCGGGCGGACGGCGAACACGAGCTGATGGGTGCCGACGAACTGGCGGCCAGCTTCGACGACACCACCTGGGCACCGGAGACCGACGCCCGGCTCGGCTGGGCGCCGTCCGGCGAACTGGTGGGCGACGGCGTGGTGGAAATCATGGGCGCCGGCCGGGAGTTCGTCCGGGTGTTCTGCTTCGGCGGGGTGCACCCGGACCGGCGCGGCCTCGGGATCGGCCGCGCGCTGCTCGACTGGCAGGTCGAGCGGGGCATCCGGCGGTACGCCGAGTTGGGCACCGACCTGCCGGGGGTGCTGGAGGTGGTCTCCCTGGTGGACCATGCGGCCGGGCGGCTGTTCCGCCGGTCCGGGTTCGTGCCGACGCGGTACTGGTCGCACATGGAGCACGACCTGGAGAAGCCGCCCGCGGTGGACGCCGACGGGTTGCGGCTCGTGCCGTACCGGGAGGAGCTGTGCGAGCGGGTCCGGCGGGCGCACAACGAGGCGTTCATCGACCACTGGGGCAGCGCGGAGCGGGACGCCGCCACCTGGCAGGAGATGGTGGTGGGCCACCCGCGGTTCCGGCCGGAACTGTCGTTCGTGGTGCTGGACGGCGTGCCGCGCGACCCCGCGGTGGCCTCGTACCTGATGAGCTACGAGGCTGAGCAGGCCGAGCCGGGTGCGCCGCCGACCGGGTACATCGGGCAGATCGGCACCCGGCGGTCCTGGCGCGGCCGCGGGCTGGCCTCCGCGCTGGTCGGCGCCGCACTGGCCGCGATGCGGGACGTCGGGTACGAGCGGGCCGCGCTCACCGTGGACAGCGAGAACCAGACCGGCGCGCAGGGCCTGTACGAGCGGCTCGGGTTCGTGACGCGGCGGCGGTACGTGAGCCACCAGCGACCGATCACGCCGGTCACGCCGTGAGCAGGGCCGCGGTGCCGGCCCGGCCGGTCACGCCGTGAGCAGGGCCGCCGTGCCGGCCCCGACCAGCGCGAACGCCCAGACCCGGTCCAGGTTCACCCACAGTCGGCGTAGCACACCGAGCCCCACCACGCTGTAGAACACCAGCGCCACCACGCCGGCCGTGACCACCATCGCCACGGTGTGCACCAGGCCGGCCAGCAGCCCGCTGGCCGCCGCGTGCGCGACTCCGTGCTGGTGCGCCGGCGCGGACATCATCACCACCGGCAGCAGCATCAGCCCGGCGCCGTGCGCCGACGACATCAGGAACGACCAGCCGGCGAGCTGCCACCGGCCGAGCTTCATGCCGGCCCAGCGCAGGTGCCGCTCGCGTACCACCTGCCACAGCCCGAAGCCGACGAGCAGCGTGCCACCGGCGAACGCCACCACCTTCGGCGCGAGCACCGTGTCGGTGACCGCGCCGAGGGCGGCGACGGCGGTGACCGACGCCTGGTGGCCGAGCGCGATGAACGGCAGCACGCCGAGCAGCGCCCGGGCACTGCGCTCCAACATCCCGGTGGACACCGCGAACAGCCAGCCCATTCCCGGGTTGATTCCGTGGAACACCCCGAGCAGGACCAGCGCGAGGAGTTGTCCGGTGCTCACCGCGCCGGCCCCAGCGTCACGGGTGGTGGCGTCACGGGTGGCAGCGTCACGGGTAGCAGCGTCACGGGTAGCAGTAGGAGTCGCTGGACGCGTCGCCGCCCTGCAGCCGCACCTGGTGCACCCGCCGGCCGCGCCACTGCTCCTCGCCGTAGGGGAAGAACCGCTCGTCCAGGCTGATCCCGCCGGCCTGGGTGTCCGCGTCCATCTTGACCAGCCAGGAGCCGACGCCCTCGGGGTAGAACTGCTCGTCCCACGCCCCGTACAGGGAGTTGCTGGCGTAGACGCGCCTGCCGTCCCGGCTGACCTCGACCATCTGCGGGCCGCCGCGCAGCGGGGTGTCCGGCCGCGCCGGGTGCGGGGCCTGACCGACGACGCCGCCGATGCGGACCGAGCCCACCTCCCGTGGTTTGAACGGGTCCGTCACGTCGTACTGCTTCAGTTCGCCGGTGCCCCAGCAGGACACGTACAGGTACCGGTCGTCCACCGACAGGTCGATGTCGGTGACCAACGGCGGCACCGCGCCGAACCCGGCCAGCAGCGGCGGCAACTTGTCCACCGGCGCCGGCTCCGCCGGGATGCTGATCACCTTCGTCGCGGTGAACTTCCCGTTCTCCTCGTGCCACAGCCAGATCGACGCCGACAGGTCGGCCACGCTGACCACCACGCCGACGAACCCGTACTTCTTGGTCGGGTCGTGCGCCGGCCGCAGCTCCAGCACCATCTGGTGCTCGTCGCCGAGGTCCACCGACTGGACATGCTTGCGCCTGCGCAGGTCCCAGAAGTGCAGCCGGTGGCCGTACTTCCTGCCCAGCAGCAGCTCCGGCACGATCCCGTCCTCGATCATCGACGGGGTGCCCCACTCGGAGGTGACCAGCACGTCGTGCGCGATGTGCCACCAGGCGTCGTAGGCGAAGTACTGCGGCCCGCGGTCGACCTCCCACCGGCCGAGCACCTCGAAGGATGTGTGGTCAAGCAGCGCGATGCCACCGGGGCCGTCCTCGCCGTGGGCGCCGCCCAGGCAGGACACGTACAGCCCTTCGGGGCCGCAGTGCACGGTGTGCGGCCGGGAGTAGCCGGCGCGCTTGGCCAGCTCCTCCGGCTCCAGGATCTTCACGACCTTCGGCGCGGTCGGGTCGTCCTTGGTGTCCAGGAAGTAGATCCGGGAGCTGCGCAGGCCCGGTACCACCAGGTAGCGGCGCTCGACATGCGGGTGCGGCGCGTACGGGCACAGCGCCGAGGAGCAGGCGTTCCAGCCGAAGTGGTGCAACTCGTCGCCGGGGTACGGCAGCTCGGTGAAGCCGATGACGGTGCCGTACGAGCCGGACGCGGGATCGACGTCGAGCACGGCGATCGCGTCGTTGGTGTCGGCCGGGCGGGAGAACGCGGCGACGTACGCCAGCTTCTCCGGCGGAGCCGCGGCGGCGTCGCGCGGGGAGGCGTAGAACGTGGGGTCTGGCTTCCACAGGGCCATCTGCTGTCCTTCGGGTCGGCCGGTGCGCCCGCGGGGGCGGGGGGACGCGGGATCAGACCCCCGCGGGGGCTGGGGGACGCGGGAGTCAGGCCACGGCGGGACACAGCGCGCTGTCGACCCGTTGCAGATCGACGTGCAGCCGCGCTACAAGCACGGCGGCATGGGCGGCCATGGGGCTGACCCTGCCACGCAGGTCGTTGATCACGCAATGGGTTCGTTCCCGGATGTGGGATGAAGGAAGGCAGGTCGAGGCGTTACCCTTGGGTACGACCCAACAAGGGGGTGAATGGTCTCGACTCCGGACGTCGAGGCAGGGGAAGCGGGCCGAGGATCCGGGGTGATCTCGCAAACCATCCCTGGAAACCAATATCTGCCAACTCTACGCAGAATCAGTTCGCCCTCGCCGCCTGAGGCCAGGTAGCGAACTCGTCAGACCGGGTGCGCCTTCCGTCCCGGTACCTGGCGTCAGCTAGGAAGGCTCACCGGTAGTCCTGGTCACGGGGACCACCGGAACATCAAACAGTGACTGGGCCTGTCAGCGATGCGCCTGAGGAAGCGCTGGGGCCGAGCAGAACGACACGCAGGCTGCGCCCGGAGAAGCCCTGCTGAAGCGACGGAGGACGCGGGTTCGATTCCCGCCACCTCCACGCCGTGGACGGCGTGTGCTCGTGGAGAGCACTCGCCGTTCGGCGTTTCGGATGATGTTGGGGGGGCCGAGCCCCCCCATACCCCCCACGGTGCTACCGGCTCACCTACCAGCTCGGTCGCTTCGCCCTCCTCGGTACGCAGGTACACCTCGTCACCTACCAGCACGGTCGCCTGTGGCTTCCTCGGTATGCCGGGGCACCGCGTCGCCGGCCGGCGTACCAACCTCACCTTCGTGCTCGGCGCGCTGCCGGTCGTCCCTGGACATGACCGCGGTCGCGGGTTGGGTGAACCGGCTGGACAAGGGTGGCCTGTCGGACAGTCCATCCGCGACCTGCACGGGCTCCTGTCGGCCGCACTGGCCGCCGCCTTGGTTCGCGGCCAGCTCGCCGCCAACCCGCGCCGGGGCATGCGATTACCCCGCCGGGACCACCGCGACGACGAGACGGTGTTCCTGACCCTCGGCGAATGTGCTCTGCTGCTGTCGGAGATCCCCTAGTTCTGGCACCCGCTGTTCGTCACCATCGCGGGCACCGGGATCCGGTGGGGGTGAAGCTGTCGGGCTCACCGTGGGGCACGTGGACCTGCTGGCCCGGCCGCCGATGGTGCGCATCGTCCAGGCCGACCGGTGCACCCCGACCGGCCGGGAGATCGGCGCGACGAAGACACGCCGGAGCAGGCGCACGGTGAGCCTGCCCGAGCCGGTCGTGGACGTTCTGGTGCCGCTGGTCGCCAGGCCGCCCGGCGATCGGCTGTTCTGCTCCCAGCGAGGCGGCCCGCTGGCCCGCAACGTGTAGGCCGCTGCAACGGCTTCTCCAACGTGCACGAGTCCGGCCATTACGAGGGTGAAACGTGGGTCAAGGACCCGCCGGTGGGCCTGGTCGTCCTGTCGGACGAAGCGGGTGCCGCCGCATCCAGCGATGACCCGCTACCTGGTGGCGCACGAGTACGGCCACCACGTCGAGTACCAGCTGAGTATCGCCCGCGGCGCCCGGCACGCCCACGACCCAGCGCTTATGGAGGAGTACGCCAAGCTGCGCGGCCTACCCGAGCAGGTGCATGACGGCTCCGGCGGCCGGTGGCACGACTCTGCGCATGAGGTGTTCGCGTGCGACTTCCGGGTCCTGGTGGCCAGGGTGGAGATGGAGTTCTGGCCGCATCCCGGCGTGCCGGGGCCGGCGGAGCGTTTCGGCCTGGGCCGGTGGTGGGAGATGCGGATGGCCGAGTTGGCCGCTTACCGGCAGCAGGCCGCGTGACCCGGTAATCGACCGCACCGCAGCCGCCCCGGCCACCCGAAGGTGTGGCCGAGGCGGCTTTCGTCGTGACCCGGAGGACTGCTTCGCTGCCCGTGGCTAGCAACCCTCTCCCGCTTGGCGGATCACATGTTTCAGCTCTGCCGGCGGGTCCGCGTTCACGTCATAGCCAGGGTTCTCGGCCGCCAGCGCCACCTGCGTGCAGAACCCGGCGCCGGTCGGCGCGGTGCTGATCTGCCAGTCCACGCTGGTCTGGCAGGTGCTGGTCGCCTCGTTGAACACCCAGCCGCCGCCGAGCACCATCGCCGCCGGCGCAACGTTCGGGGTGACGATGCGGACGATGATGTCCCCGGACGTCGCCGTGCGCGCCCTGCACTCCGCGGCCGCCGTGTCCGTTGTCGCCGAGTCACCGGATGAGTTGGTCGGAGTCTCGCCGCTCGGCGGCGAGCTGGCCGGCGAGTTGGAGCAGCTGGCCACGGCCGAGAGAGCGGTAGCGAGGCCAACCGCGAGAAGCGTTCTTCGCACGGCAGACAGGATGCGCCCGTACCCCTACCGGGTAGGAATCGTTTGCAGTAGGTCACCCGATCGGGTGCTTCGGCCGGGAGGGACCCCGGACGCCGGCGCGGGGCACACGACCGCCCGTGCCGGCTGATGGCCCGGCGGGAGCTGGCACTCCATCTCCGAGCCTGCGCCGACCTCGGTCTGGCGTTCGACCGTACGGCTGAGGGGAACATTCGTTCGAGGCTGACCGGACTCCGGCTGTGTCACCGACCTGGTCAGCCAGTCGTTGGCGTACGCCATGACCGCCAGCGACAGGCCCACTCTTCGTCGGCGCTGGCCTACGATCGGCCTCACGCACCATCGTCGGAGCGCGAGGCTCCCGGGGACGCTCGGGAGCTGCTCCGGCGCCACCGGTGCGCACACTCCGACGAGGTGATCGGCATGCCAGGGCATCCCTTCGGCGCGCGACTGAAGCACCTGCGGGAGCGCAGGGGGTTGTCGCGGGAGGTGTTCGGCGGCCTGGTCGGTCGCTCCGCGGACTGGGTCAAGGCCGTCGAGCGGGGCAGGCTGCTGATGCCGAGGCTGCCGCTGCTGCTCGCGATCGCGGACGTGCTCCAGCTCGATGATCTCGTCGATCTCGTCGGCGACCAGTCCCTGCCGGTGGAGTCGGTGACCCGCGGCTCCCACGACCAGACAGGCGAGGTCGCCGACGCGCTGCTCACCGCACCGTCCACGGCCGCGCTCGGCCGCGAGCCGAATCTGGGCGCGCTGGCCGGCCGTATCGACGACGGCAGGCGCCGGTGGGTGACGCTGGCCGACCAGAAGACGGCGGTCGCGGACCTGCTGCCGGACCTGCTGGCCGCCGGACACGGCGCGGTGCGGGCCCTCGACGGCACGCCGCGGCGGCACGCTCTGGCCGAGTTGTCCCGGCTGTACACGCTGGCGCAGTGCTACTTCGCGTGGCAGCCCGTCGGCGAGTACGTGTGGTTGGCTGGGGATCGGGCGCGGGCTGCCGCGCAGGACGCCGACGACCCGCTAGCCATGGCCGTGGCCGCCCGGTACTACAGGGCAGGCTGAGCGGGCCGCGGCGACCGCACTGGACGCCGCGGGCCAACTCGACCCCGAGGCTGGCCCCGAGCACCGCGCTCGCTGGGGCAGCCTGTATCTGTCCGCGGCGCAAGCCGAGGCGCAACTCGGCCACGCAGGCGACGCCTGGCGGCACTGGGACGCCGCCGGCCGCGCCGCCGACGCCCTCGGTGAGCACTACGTGCACCCGTGGCTGCGGTTCGGCCGCATCGACGTGGACGCCTTCGCCCTGTGGATGACCAACCGGCTCCGGGCGAGACGCTGCGCCGCGCTGACCGGCTCGACTGGTCATCGATCCCGTCGCCCGGTCGCCGTGCAGCTCGGCTGCTGGACGTGGCTGAGGCCCACCAGCAGCGCGCGGAGCCGACCGCCGTGGTGCACATGATCGGCCGGGCGCACCGCGAGTCCGCCGAGACGGTCCGGTACAGCCTGTGGGCCCGGCAGGCGCTTCTGGAGCTCGTCGGCCGGCCGGGTGCGGTCCGGCAGGACGCCCGTGAGCTTGCCGCAGCGATCGGCCTGCCAGGGTAGACACCAGCCATGGGGACGGACTGTCCCCCGGTTCCGGGTGCTCACTGCTTACGGTCCATGTGCATGGAGTCACGGCCGGGTAACGCCGAGCACGGCCTCGTGGATGCCGCCCTGCATCCGGTCGCTGCCTGCCCCGCTGCTAGGCCGTGCACTCCGTACCCCTCCGCCGGTCATGCACTGGGTCTGCCCGGCGGGGACGAGCGCAGGCGGCCGGAAACCAGCTCGCTCCTGTCCACGGCCCCTGCACCAGCGGACCGGTCCGGCGCGGAAGGGAAAGACACGCCGACCGGTCCGCTGGCTTACTCCCGCCCCCGCTTTCGCCGTCGCTGGACGCGCGGGTCCTGGCGTTGATCCGCCGGTACGCCACGCCGGATCGGCGGGGCTGGCGGATGCCGCCCGCTGACATGTACTACCGGCTGACCGCCTGGCACCACGTCGAGATCACCCGCGAGCAGCTCGCCGAGGTGCTGCGCACGAGGCAGTACCTCCGCACCGCTCCCGGGTAGGAATCGTTGCCAGGTACTGTCGCCCGATCGGGTGCTTGGCCGGGAGGGGGCCCGGACGCCGGCGCCGCGCCGGCTAACGCGGATCTCCGCGCAACTTCCCCGTCACGGTCGCGTCGTTCCTCATCCCGGAGCTGTGGGCGCTCCCGTCCGGACAGCCGGAGAACATCCTGTCGGCGCAGGTATGGCGGCTGGAGCAGTTCGTGCCGGCGCAGGCGATCAGCGTCTGAAACTGGTTCCTCTTCCTGTTCGCTGGGCTGCTCGTGCCGCTCGATCTGTGGCTGTTCGGCCACTTCGTGGTCGGCTGGTGGCGCTAACCGCCATGTGTCGGCGGACGGCCGACGCTGCGGTCATTCGACCCACGAGGCGGCGGGTCGGATTTGGCCGCGGGATGGCCGGCGAAGACCCGCGCGGCGCCGTGACGATCCGCTCGAGACCGCCCGACCGGACCGTCCGCCAATAGCAGCAGCAGTTCCCACTGTTCCGCCTGCTACTCCTCCCTGTAGCGGTCCCGTCGTCGGCCGGCAGCACCCGCACCGCGGCAGCCACCTCCCCGACACACCCGCCCCGGCCCCGACCGGCCGGAACAACGGCAGGAGCCGTGAGATGCGCCTCCAAAGTGAGGGCGCGGTCGCTGGCGTTGGCTCGGGTGACGTCGCCGGCGCTGGAGCGGTCGGTCGAGGTCGCGGTCGAAGGTCGAGGGCGTCGGCGCTGAAGCGGGCGCGGGCGACGTCGCGGACGGGGGCGACGAAGGGGCCGTGGGCGCTCGCGAGGTTGCGGGCGCGGCGTCTGATCATGACGGGGTGCCGCAGCGCTGGCCTGCGGGCGGCTGCTGAGCCGCGCGAGCCGGTGTATCCGACGCCCGGCTCGTGCATACTCGAACCTATGTTCGAGACGCGCCGCAGTGCCCCGCGACATCCCGGCCCTGGGTCGGAGCCCTATCCTGACGGCATGGTGCTGTCCGCGCACGACGTCGCTGCCGAGCTGCGCCGCCGCATGCCCGGCCTCCCCACCGTCAAGCTCCACAAGCTGCTGTACTACTGCCAAGGGCACCACATCGCCGACCTTGGAGAGCCGCTATTCGCCGAGACGATCTCGGCGTGGGACATGGGTCCGGTGGTCGGCGAGCTGTGGTACGCGGAGAAGCGGGGGGAGACCCCTGAGCCACGGACAGACCTGGACGAGGGGGCGCTGAACACCATCGGCTATGTGCTGAGCCGGTACGGGGCCCTCACCGGCAATGACCTCAAGCACCTCACGCACGCCGAGACGCCGTGGGTGCGCGCCAACGAGCGACGAGCGGTCGGAGCCAGCGTCCGGATCGAGCCACAGTGGCTGGCGGACTACTTCCGGTCCGAGGATCCCGACCCGGACGACCCTGGCGAGATCCGACTAGACCCGGCGATAGTCGCCGAACAGCTCCGGGACGCGGCCGCGCGCCGCGCTGAGCCAGCGACACCGGATACCCGCGAGGCGCTGCTGGCGCGGCTGCGTCGGTGACCTATCCGACACAACCCTGGAAACTGATCCGCTTCGGAGAGTCCCTCGACGCCTGGATCGAACGAGACAAGCCAAGCGAAGATCTCAGCTACGTCGTCACCGAGTGGGTGTTCACCAGAGACGCCGACCCGTATCAGGGCGCGCACCGTGTGGAGGGCATCCCGAACCTGTGGCAGATGGTGGTGCCGGGTTCGGCGCACGGCACGGGAACGGGTCAGGTCGTGTTCTGTTCGTACTGGATCGAGGAATCTCAGCACATGGTCCGGTGCGACAACATCGCTACTCTCAACTGGCCTGTCTGATCCGGAGATAGTCCGGTCGCAGTAAATCCGAACTGGGCGAGGTTCGCGGTTAAGTCGCACGGCATCCACGGCCGTTGCGCGCAGCCTCGGCGCCGAGGTGAGGAACCGCGGTAGTCAGCTACTGGACCTGAAATCCAGCGTCGCACGCGAGGTCAAGTGGCGGCACGCTGCCAGGCGACGCGCGTGGCGTCGCTCGTTGGGGCGACATTGACGCGACCGGCAGCGCCGGTCATCCGCCGGGCGAGATCGTGGCCGCCGTGACGGACCAGACACCGGCGGCGCTGCCTGCGACCCCACCGAAGGCCAACTCTCGACGCAGCCTGATCATCGTGGCCGTGGCGGTCGTAGCCGTGGCCGCTGCGGTCATCGGTGTGCTGCTGAGCCGGTCCGGGCCGGCGCCCGGGCCGGATCTCAGCCAATGCCACGAGGCACAGACCGAAGAGCTGTCTGTTCAGCACCTGTACCCCTGCGCCGGCTCGAACGTGTACCCCTTCGCCTCGTCGAACTCGCGCGACCAATGGCGCACGATCGCCGAGTCGTTCGGCGCGGTCGTCCTACAGGCGGGACCGACCTGGCTGAGGGTCAAGCGCTGATCATCCGGGTACGGTGATGGGGCGCACCTTCGCCGGAGCGTGATGCCCCCGGGGACGCCCGGGGGCTGCCGGCGGCAGGGCGCGGCGTTCGGCGAGACGGGGTGTGTGTCGTGGCTGACGACACAGCGATGATCGGCGCTCGGGTGCGTGCGGCGCGCGTCAGGCAAGGTATGAGTCTGGGTGCGCTGGCCGCGGAGACCGGCTTGTCCCGCTCGTTCCTTTCGCGCGCTGAGCGCGGCGAGCGGGGGCTGGACCGCCGGTCCACGGTGCAGCGGATCGCCGAGGCGCTCCACGTGCCCTCACTGAACTGACCGGCCAGCCGTATCGGCCGCGGTCCCCCGACGATGTACGGGCGCGAGCCGCGGTAGCGGACCTGCGGGACATCCTCCACGGCCTCCGGCTCGGCGACCCGGTAGACATACCCGAGCCGTCCCTGGCGGAACTGGAGCGCACGACATGGCGCGTCCGGCAACCGCGATCGCCTCGGACTTCGGCGGCTACGGACCGCTGCTGCACGACCTCGTCCTAGCGCTCCATGCCTCCGTGGCGACCGATCGAGCAACCCGGCCGGAGGTGTCGCGGCTGCTGATGTCGGCCGCGCACGCCCGGCTGTGGCTCGCTCAATCGCTCGGCGCGGCGGATCTGGCATCGCTGGCTGCGGCTCGGGCGGCGGACGCGGCTGAGCTGCTGGAAGACGCGGCCGCCGCTGGCTACGCGCAATGGCTGGTGTGGCTGGCGTCGCTGCGGTATAGCCGACTTACCCAGGCCCGCACGCTGCGCGGCGCCGCAGCGGTCGCGGACTGTCTCCAGCCACACACCGCCGACCCCGGGCCGGCGGCGGAGATGTACGGGATGATGCACCTGGTCCGGGCGTACTCCACCATGCTCGACGGGCAGCCGGTCCGTGCCGGCGAGCACCTGGCCGAGGCGGAGGCCACCGCGCGCCGTACCGGTGAAACCACCACCTGGGATGTGTGGTTCGGCCCGACCGAGGTCGCCGCGTGGAGGGTGTCGGTGGCTGCCGAGGCCGGCGCCGACGATGACGCGATCGCCGCCGCCGCGCACGTGGATCCGCGGCGGATGGCTTCGCCGAGCCGCCGGGCCAGCCACTATCTGGATGTGGCCCGTGCTGCGGCCCACAAACGGCGGATGCGTACACGCGCGGCCGAGCTGCTGGTGGAGGCCGAGCACCTCGCCCCGCAGTACGTCCGTGCTCACCCAGCCGTCCGGGAGACGGTGTCTGAGCTGCTGGTCACTGCCGGCGGCCGGGAGTTACGCGGCCTCGCCCGTCGGGCCGGAGTGGTCCCCGCCTGACAGAGTTGCCTCCAGGGCAACAGAGGCAGGCGCGCCGCCAAATTACGGTCCGAACGCATAGGAACACTGCGCGACGCCGCCACGTACGGCACGCCCGAGGATGCCGCCTCGCATCCAACCGACAGCAATGGCGCCGCGCGGTGCCCCCGCCCTTCCGGGTCGCGCGCTGGGCTGCCCGGGGGTAGGCGGGGAGCGGCCGGCGATCGAGGCCCCGCGCCGGTCGTTCCACCGCCTGACGAGAACCCGACGCCGTGGGCACTGAATCTTTGGGACGCGGTGCAGCGCCAGGCGGACGTCGCCGTCGAGGACTTCCTGGGCGGCGACTACACCGGCGCGCGCGACCCGGGCGAGGCGCCATGACGATCAGCTACGGCGGCAGCGTGCCGCTCGATGGGGGCTCCTCGGGTCGGCGCAGTGCAGCGCAGGGCAGGTCCGGTGGCGGGTCGGCAGCCGGGGCGTTGAGGAGACAACGGGCGTCGCGGCAGGCGGCGCGGGCTGGTGGCCGCGAACAGCGTTCACCCAGCCGAAGATCGCGAACGCCAGCGCCACCGCCAGGCCGGCGGCCAGCTCGGCCAACGTCGCGGTGTAGTCCCTCCCCGGCCGACGGCGCCCGGCGCCGCTGCCCAGGCCGGTCACAGCGCCGGCTCCCCGACCTCAAGCTGGAAGATCCCATACCCCCCACGGTGGGGCCTCCTTGCGGAGCGGCACGGTGTGGTGGGGGCGGAGCCCCCATACCTCCTACGGTGAGTCTCCTGGCGGAGCGGCACCGTGCGGGGGGCGGAGGCCCCATACCTCCCACGGTGGGAACTCCTTGGGCGGCCGGGTCGGTGGGGTGGGGTGGACTGGCGAGGGTACAGGTGGCTTGGGCACTGGCGTACGGGCTCCTGCGTGTTGGGCGCCCTTGGAGGGTGGCGGCCGGTATGATTTGGGTGGAGGTTCGCCTCCTTGTGGCTCCTGGGAACGAGGGCCCCGCGATCAGCACGAGGTCGCGGGGCCCTCGGCGCGGTGGGCTCTGGCTCTAGGGTGGGGCGCATGGTTGTGGAGGTTGCTGGGGCGCGGACGGCGCGGCTGATGTGGACCCTGGTGGAGCCGGTGCACGCCGTGACGTACTTCGCGGCGCAGGCACGGGAGGCCTTCGAGGCGAGCGGGCTGCGGGGGTTCTGGCGGGGGTACTTCGCCGGGCGCGCGGCGCCGCTGGGGGCGGTGGGGCCGGGGCTGGTGACCGCGGCGTTCTTCACGTTCGCGCCGCGGATGGTGCAGCGGGCGCTGCCGGACGTGTGGGAGCGGGCCGCCCCGGCGGTGGCGCTGGCGGCGCGGATGGACGGGGCTCGGGCGGCCCTTCGTCGGGCGCTGCCCGGCGATCCCGCCGCGGCGGTGGCGTTACTGGAACGGGCCGCGGCGGCGACCGACTGCGCCGGGCGGGTGATGGCCGGGGCGAACGCGGAGCTACCGGCGGCGACCGATCCGGTGGAACGGCTGTGGCAGCTCGCGACGCTGTTCCGGGAGCACCGCGGCGACGGGCACATCGCCGCGCTGGTGGCCGCCGGGCTGGACGGCTGCGAGACGCTGGCCTGGCGGGCGTCGCTGGACCTGGACCGCGCTGTGCTGCAGCCGAGCCGTGGCTGGACGGACGAGGAGTGGGACGCCGCGCAGGCCCGGCTGGTCGAGCGCGGCTGGCTGACCGGGGACGGCGCGGCGACCGAGGCGGCCCGGACGGCACAGACCGACATCGAGTTCGCGACCGACCGCGCCGCCGCGGGGCCGTGGCGGGCGCTGTCCGAGCAGGAGTTCGCCACCCTGGTGGAGGAGCTCACGCCGCTCGCGGCCAGCGTCGGCCTGCCGCAGCCCAACCCGATCGGCGTCCCGCCCGCTGGCGCCGCGATGGCGGAAGGAGCCGCGTCGTGACCAAGCCGACCGCGGTGTGCCTGGAGGTCGGCGCCAAGAAGGTGTTCGCCAGCGCGGTGGACTGGCCGGGCTGGTGCCGCGCCGGGAAGACCGAGGAGCTGGCGCTGGAGGCGCTGGAGGCGTACGCGGAGCGGTACGCGGAGGTGGCCGACCAGGCCGGGGTGCGGTTCCCGAAGTCGGCCGGCGCGGCGTTCGAGGTGGTGGAGCGCGCGAGGGGGGACGCGACCACCGACTTCGGAGCGCCCGGGAAGATCGCGAAGGGGGACGCCGAGCCGCTGACCGCGGCGCGGGCCGGCCGGCTGGCCGGGCTCATGGGCGCGGCCTGGCAGGTGTTCGACCGGATCGCGGCGGCCACGCCAGAGGAGCTGCGCAAGGGGCCGCGCGGTGGTGGCCGCGACCGGGACAAGATGATCGACCACGTGCTGTCCGCGGAGGCGGCGTACGCCCGCAAGATCGGCGTGCGGCACCCGCCGCCCGCGCCCGGCGACTCCGCCGCGGTCAAGGCCATGCGGGACGAGATCCTCGCCGTCCTGTCCAGCGCCTCCGACGGCACCCCGCCGGTCCCCAAGGGCTGGCCGCCGCGGTACGCCATCCGCCGCATCGCCTGGCATGCCCTGGACCACGCCTGGGAGATGCAGGACCGCACCGAGCGCTGACCGGACTGTCGTACCCGGGCGCCACGATGCGGGCATGCCATCTCAACTTTCGCGCAGGGCAGTACTAAGCGGCTATACTTCGAGTATGTCCAAGGTGATGGTGTCGTTGCCCGACGACCTGCTCGCGTTGATCGACGCCGAGGCGCAGCGGCGGTCCACCAGCCGCAGCGCGCTGCTGGCGCAGGCGGCGCGGCGGGAGCTCGAGCGGCGCGACCCCGATGTGGTGTCGGAGGCGATCCGGCGGTCGCGGGAGCGCTTCCGGCGTGCCGGCCCCTTCGAATCCGGCGCCCTGGTGCGGGCCGACCGCGACGAGCGGCGATGACCGCGGTCCTCCTCGACACCTCGGTGGTCCTGAAGTGGTTCCACGAGGAGGGCGAGGCCGAGGTTGACGAGGCACGCGCGCTTCTGGCCGCACACGAGTCAGGGCGGATCGCCGCGTACCTGCTCGACCTCAGCCTGTACGAGCTCGGCAACGTGCTCGTCCGCTCGCTGCGCTGGTGCGCCACGGACACCGCCGACCAGCTCGCCGACCTGCTGGCCATCTGCGGGGACCCGCTGGTGCCCGATCTGTCCTGGCATACCGACGCCGCGAGCCTGGCCACCCTGCACGGACTCAGCTACTACGACGCGTCGTTCGCCGCGGCCGCGGTCGCGATCGGTGCCCCGCTGGTCAGCGCCGACAAGCACCTGCTCGCCGCCGGGCTGGCCGAGTCCCCGGCCGCCCTCGTCCAGCGCCTGCGGCTCTAGTCCGCGGCCACGCTGGCCGAGTCCGCGGCCGCCCTCGTCCTGCGTCCTGCGGCTCTAGCCTGCGGTGACGTCGGTGACGTCGGTGACGTCGGTGACGTCGGCGAGGGCTTCGCGGGCTTCGTCGGCGATGCCGCGGCGGGGGCCGGTGGCGTCCAGGGTGAGCACGTGCTCCAGGGCCAGCCGGTATGCACGGTGGTACGCCGCGTCGGCGGGCAGCTCGATGTCCGGAGTGACGCCGGTGCCCTCCCAGTTCGTGCCGGTGACCGGGTTGATGGCGCGGCCGGAGGGGACGGCGGCGTTCAGGTGGACGTCCACCCGGTGGCGGCCGCCGGGGTGGGCGCCGCCGCGGGTGCGCTCCCCGACGATGGTGGCGCGCCCGCGGGTCTGCAGGTTGTACGCCAGCTCCTCCGCGCCGGAGAACGTGAAGCCGCTGGTCAGCACCCAGATCGGCTTCTCGCCGCCGAACTTCTCGCCGGGCACGTACGGCAGCGTCCAGTACTGGGTCGTCTCGCCGGTGGTCCGCGAGTAGATGTCGTTCAGGTGGGTGGGGTCCTCGAAGAGGTAGCTGCAGATCAGGGCCACCTGCGCGGGGTCGCCGCCCGGACAGCGCCGCAGGTCGATGATCAGGGCGTCGGTGTGCGCCACCAGGGACAGCGCGGCGGTGGCCGCGGGCCCGGCGAGCTGCGCCGCGTACAGCCCGCGGTTGTCCAGGTAGCCGACATTGCCGGGCAGCCGCTCCACCCGGGTGAAGCCGCCGGCGTTCAGCTCGACCTCGGTGCGGTACCGGTCGAGGTCGAACTCCTCGGTCTCCGGCACCGGATCGACGCTGTACAGCAGCCGCAGGTGCTTGTCCCCGTTGACCGCCTGCAGGTCCTCGGTGACCGCCGCGGCGAACGCCTCGTCCCCGGCCAGGTCGGCGTACCGGCCGCCCGCGGCCTGCTTGCGCAGCACCGCCACCACCTGCTCGGCCACGTCCGGGAACACATAGTGCTCGGTCACGTACCCGCAGAGCGTCTCGATCTGGGCGGACCTGTCAGGTGTCGGCACGGTCGGAGAACCTACCCGCGGGTCTCGTCCGCGGCACGCCATATATCGCCCACGGTACGGACCTGCCGAGCCGATGCGGGGGGAGAAGCGCGGTACCGACTATGTCGTCGGCGGTGACGGTGAAGGCGTTCGTGGCTGAGTCGGCGTCGAGGAGATCTGCCTGGCGTACTTCGACCACTCCGCTGGCAGGTGTTCCACGGTCCGGACATTCGCCGCGTAGGAGGCCGGGTGGCACGATCGATGACGTGAGTACTCCGTTGTGGCGCGGCGTGGCCGTTGCGCTGGTGACCCTGTTCGACGCGGACCGCGAGGTGGACGCCGGGGCGACGGCGCGGCATGCGGCCCGGCTGGTGGACCTCGGCGTGCGGGCGGTGCTGGTGGGCGGCAGCACCGGGGAGTCCGAGGCGCTCACCGACGCCGAGCTTTGCGACCTGGTGGCCGCGGTGCGCGAGGCCTGCCCGGGGGTGCCGGTGCTGGCCGGTGCGGGCGGCGCGTGGACCCGGCCGGCCACCGTCCGGGCGGCCGCGGCGGTCAAGGCCGGGGCGGACGCGGTGCTGGTACCGCCACCCAGGCGCGGCACCGACCTGCCCGCCTTCTACGGCGCGGTGGCCGAGGCGGTGGCGCCGGCCACGGTGCTGGCCTACCACCTCCCCGGGGTGGCCGGCGGCGAGGTGCCGGTGGACGCGCTGGCCGCGCTGCCCGTGCACGGCCTGAAGGACTCCACCGGTGACGCCGAGCGGTTGCTCGCCGAGCTGGCCGTCTGGGACCGGCCGACGTACACCGGCTCGTCCGCGCTGGTGGCGTACGCCGGTCAGCTCGGCGCGGCGGGGGCGATCCTGGCGGCGGCCAACGTGGCGCCGGAGGACAGCGTGGCCGCCTTCGACGGCGACGCCGCCGCGCAGCACCGGCTGCTCGGGCCGCATCTGGCGATCCGGCAGCGCTTCCCGCACGGGCTGAAGGCCGCGGTGGCGGAACGCTTCGGCACCGCCGTGCACGTCCGGCTCGGCTGAGCGCAGCCCCCGCCCTCCCAGGGGGGCGACCCCACGTCCATTCATTGCGGTGAACCGCAATAATTGGGTTATGCGAGCAACGGCCGGGGAGTTTCGGAGTCGGTTTGCGGTGGGGGCGTTCAAGGGTCGGCGGGTGGTGATCTATCTGCGGATTTCGAACGACCCGTTGGGGAAGATGAAGGGGGTGCAGCGTCAGCGTAAGGTGGCGCGGCGTGTTGTTCTTGGTGATGGTGGTGTCATCGTGGAGTTGGTTGTTGAGAACGATACGTCGGCGTTTCGACAGAAGCACATTTGGTTGCCGAATGGTGACGGTAGTTACCGTCATGCGTTCCGGGTGATCCGGCCGGAGTGGGAACGGGTGCTGCGGATGATCCGCGACGGGGCCGCGGACACGTTGCTGGTGGTGGACCTGGACCGGATGGTCCGTGACCCGCGGGACCTGGAAGACGCGGTTGAGCTGGTGGAGCACTTCGGGGCGGCGGTGCTGGACCTGTCGGGGGCGTTGGACCTGTCGTCCGACCACGGGATCATGCACGCGCGGCAGATGGTCGCGCACGCGAACCAGTCCAGCCGCGACACCTCCCGGCGGGTGCGGACGCAGAAGCTGGCGGACGCGCAGGCTGGCAAGGCGAACATCGGCACCCGGGCCTTCGGTTACAAGAAGGGCGGGAAGAAGGTCAAGCCGTCGGAGGCAGAGCTGGTCCGGGGGGCGGTTGAGCGGCTGCTGGGTGGGGCGTCGTCGTATGCGGTCGTGGCGGACTGGAACGCCCGGGGGCTGCGCACGGTGCGGGGGAACCTGTGGACGCCTACCACGTTGCAGATCGTGGTCACCAACCCGCGGATCGCGGGGTACCGGTCGTGCAACAGCCGGTCTCCGGGCGCGACGGCTGGGCGGAAGTCGTCGAAGAACGGCAAGAAGCACGCCGCGCAACCTGCCTCCGGCACTGCCTCTGTCCATGCGGTCGACTCCGCGGTCGGTTCGGTGGCTGGGCGGTCGCCGCGGCGGCGGGGGACGTGGGCGATCGTGTTGGGGCCGGATGGGCGGAAGGTGCGGGGGAAGTGGCCGGCGATCGTGGCGGAGGGCGACTGGTTGGCGGTGTGCCGGTTGTATGAGGAGCGGAAGGACTCCGTGGGTGGTCGGAACACCCGGCGGGGCTGCTGGTGATCGCCAGAGCGATTTCCTTACTGATCGCGACGCCGGCGAGGTCGAAGACGTCGCGGCGGATGCAGGCGAGCTGCGCCGCGTACGGGAAGTCGATACCGGCGGCGGTGGTCCATGTCGACCAG
>WNGA01005952.1_pt1 | contig 24651 bp, 21 predicted proteins | sample 5400061 | NCBI WGS metagenome assembly WNGA01 (sample SAMN13153366, study PRJNA577476) | soil metagenome | isolation source: 100 cm soil or saprolite under grassland replicate 2 | place: USA:California | collected 2016-06-15 | reverse complement strand
TCGCGCCGGCGTGGATCGCCATAGCCACCGCCGCCCGCGCTTTGCAACAGGAAGCGGTCGCCGGCTTGCATCTCGTAACGACCCGAGGACGGCGTCACGTATTCCTGCGCGGTGTCGAGCCGGATGACGAAGCGCGCCCCGCTTCCAGCCTCGCCGCCCGCGATGCCGGCGGGCGGGAAACGGCTCTTGTCGTAGCGGCGAATCACAGTCGCATTTTCCAGAAGCTCGTATTCGCGAAGGAGACTCAAGCCGCCGCGCCATTGGCCGGCGCCGCCCGTGTCCGGGATGAGCTCGAAGCGGGCGATGCGGCAGGGAAACTCGGATTCGAGAATTTCGATCGGGGTGATGTGCAGGTTGCTTAGATGCGTCGCCGTGGCGGAGGCGCCGTCGTGGCCCATGCCGCCGCCGTAGGCCGAGCCCATGATCTCGTATTGCATGGTGGACTGTCCGGGACGGCCCTTGGCCCAGGCGATGGTTAGCGCGCTCGATGACCCGGAATTGGCGATGGCGCGCGCAGGATAAAATCGGGCAAGCGCCTCGAGAATGACGTCCACCAGCTTGAGGTTGACCATCTGGTAATTGGAGACGGGGGCGGGCGGCTCGGCATTGGTGACGGTGCGGGGCGCGAATGTCAGGCGCACCACCTCGCGCATGCCGTCGTTGAAATGCAGGTTGGGCCCGAGGCAGCCGATCAGCGAGTAGAACACGCACGCTTCGACCATCGAGGGCCGCAGATTGACCGGACCGCGCGCCTGCGGATCGCTAGCGGAGAAGTCGAAGCTCGCGATCCCGTCCTTGATGGCGACGGCGACGGCGAGCTTCACCGGCTTGTCGATCACGACGCCGTCGCTGTCGAGCAACCCCTCGGCCGACGATTCTCCGTCCGGCAATTTGGCAATGGCCGCGCGCAATTCGTCGGCGGCGCCCTTGAGGATGGCCGCGAACGCATCAGTAACCGTAAGTGCGCCGAAACGTTCGCACAGCTCTTTGATGCGCTGCGCGCCCATTTGCGTCACTGCGATCTGCGCCTGGATATCCCCGCGCATGAGCGCCGGCTGCCGGCTATTGGAGAGGATGATGCGTTCCACGTCCGTCTGCGCGATGCCGGCGTCCACGATCTTGATCGGCGGCACTAAAAGTCCCTCCTGGAACATCTCGGTGGCGTCGGCCGAGGTCGAGCCCGCGACGGTGCCGCCCACGTCCGCCTTGTGCGCGATCGAGCCTGAAAACGCCACGATCTCGCCGGCCGCGAAAACCGGCGCGACAAAAGCCATGTCGGAGACGTGCGGGAGACCGCCCTCATAGGGATGATTGGAGACGAACACGTCGCCGTCCTTGATCACATCGCTGCCGCCATAGCCCTTGAGGATGCGGCCGACGAGATGGCGATAGACGGGCGCGTGGAAGAACATCGGTGGCGCCACGATCAAGCGTCCGTCGCGATCGAGGATCACGCAGCTGAAGTCGCGCGATTCGCGTATGATGGTCGAGTAGCCGGAGCGATAGAAGTGGTAGTGCATTTCATCGACCAGGCTCGCGACCTTGTTGCGCAGGATTTGGACCGTGATGGCGTCCATGCTCACGCCCTCGCCAGGATCAGATTGCCTTGACCATCGACCCGCCCGTTCCACCCCCGCGGAATGAGGGTCGTGGCGTCGAACTGCTCGACGATCGTAGGCCCCGCAACTGTCGCGCCGACGCCCAGGCGGTCGCGCTCATAGAGCGTCGCCTGCAGGCTCGTTCCGTTGAGCGATATCGTGCGTCGTCCCTTGACCGCGCCAGCGCTCTCCGGCGAAGGCGATGTCTCGCGCGGCTCGTATTTGGGGACGGCCACGCGCACGCGCAGGCGATAGCTCACCAATTCGACCGGCCGCTCCTTGGCCGCATGGCCGTGGATGTGGGCGTGGCGTTCATCGAACCTCTCCCGCGCCGCCTGCAGCGACGCAGCCGTCAGCCGATCGAGGAATAATCCTTCGAGCGGCGTGCGTAGCTCGTAGCCTTGGCCGGTGTAGCGCAGATCGAGCTCGCGCACGAAACGCGCGTCGGCAGGGTTGATGCCTTCGGCGGCGAGCTCCGCGCGCGCCGCGTCTTCCAGTTGCCGGAAGACGGCTTCGGCATGCTCGGCGGTGACCTCGGCCAACGTGCGCAACTCGGAGCGGATATAATCGTGCACGACGTCGGTGCAGAGCAGGCCGAGCGCCGAGAATGCGCCCGGGCGCGGCGGCACTAGAATCCGCCGCATGCCGAGCTCTTCGGCGACCGCGGCGGCATGCACCGCGCCGGCACCGCCGAACGGCAACAGCGTGAAGGCGGAGAGATCGACGCCGCGCTTGGCCGCAAAGACGCGCACCTCGTCCGCCATGCGCATGTCGACGATGCGCTGAATGCCGGCGGCGGCCGCGGTCACGTCCATCCCCAAGGGAGCGCCGACATGCGTCTCCAGCGCTGCGCGCGCTGCCGCAGGATCGAGCTTCTGCGCGCCGCCGAGGAAATAGTCCGGATTGAGATACCCGCACACGAGGTCGGCATCGGTGACGGTCGGGCGCAGACCGCCGCGTCCGTAGCAGGCCGGTCCGGGATCGGCACCGGCGCTCTGCGGGCCGACATTGAGGAAGCCGCCGCCGTCGATCCAAGCAATCGAGCCGCCGCCGGCGGAAATGGTCACCATGTCGAGCGCGGGCACGTCGACCTGCCGTCGCGCAATCACGCCTTCGGTGACTTCGAGCGCAGCGCCGCCTTCGATGAAGGCGATGTCGGCGCTGGTGCCGCCCATGTCGAGCGTAACCAGGCCACGCCGCGCCTCCTCGCGCGCGAGATGGGCGCTCGCTTGCGCCCCCGCCGCGGGACCGGAGAAGAGCGTCTGCACGGTGCGGCCGCCCGCAATCGCTGCCGAAAACGGCATGACGCCGCCATTCGATTGCATCAGGAAGCGCTGCTGTGTGCGCAAGCCCGCCGCGTCCAATCCTCGATTGAGGTGATCCACATAGTGGACGATCACCGGTTCGAGGTAGGCATTCAGCAGGGTCGTCGAGAGGCGCGCCCATTCGCGAATGCGCGGCAGCACCTCGCTCGACAGCGAGACATGTACGCCGGCAAATTCCTCGCGGATCAGTGCGCGCGTTTCCTGCTCGTGCATCGGATTCATGAACGAGAATAGAAAACAGACGGCGATCGACTCGACGCCGGCATCCTTGAGCTCGCGCGCGGCGCGGCGAACGGCATCTTTATCGAGCGGTCGCAGCACGCGTCCGGCATAGTCGCAGCGCTCGGGAATTTCCTTGGTGAGGCGTTGCGGCGCGATGGGAGCGGGCTTGGCAAAAAAATAATCGAATAGGTTGCCGTCGCGCGCTTGGTTCTGAACTTCCTGCACCGCGCGATAGCCCTTGGTGATGAGCAACCCGACCTTGGCGCCGCGCATCTCCAACAGCGCGTTGGTGGTGATGGTGGTGCCGTGAGCGAAAAACCCGATCTGCGACGGCGGGATGCCTTTGGCAACGAAGTTGGCGATGCCTTCGAGCACGCCGAGCGCGGGATTTTTCGGCGTGCTCGCGACCTTCTCGACCGAAAGCTCGCCCGTTGTCGTATCGAGCAGAACCAGATCGGTGTGGGTGCCGCCCACATCAACGCCGAGTCGATAACGTGCGGTACTCATGCTACGCGATTCTCATCTGCGCAGCTTGCTCGCGAAAGCGGCGATAAAGTCAAGGCGGCGGACGCGGATTCTTTGCACCGTCCGCACTCGCCTGATCATGACTGCGTCAACCGTAGGTCTTGAGCACGTGGCGGGCGATGACCATCTTCATCACCTCACTCGCGCCTTCGGTAATGCGGAAGCTGCGCTGCTGGCGCCAGATCTTCTCAATCGGGAGATCGGTGGTGAGCGCAATGCCGCCGTGGATCTGCATGCACGCATCGGCGGCTTTGAATGCCATTTCATCAGCGTAATATTTGGCCACATAGGACTCCTCGCGCGCCTCTTCGCCTTGATCGAGGCGTGTCGCCGTCTTGTAGACGAGCAGTCGCGCGGCCTGCGATTCGATGAACATTTCGGCGAGCATCCACTGCACCGCCTGGCGTTCGGCGAGCGGGCGGCCGAAGGTCGAACGCTGTTTGGCGTAGGACGTCGCCATTTCCAGGCAGCGCTCGGCCACCCCGAGCGCATGCGCACCATGCTTGAGGCGGCCGATATTGAGCCATTGTTGGCCGTACCGCATCCCTTCGCCTTCCGCCCCGACGCGGTGGCTCGTGGGCACGCGCACGTTCTCGAGGACGATTTCCCAGGGCTTGTCGCCCATCATGGTCTCGTAGCACGCGCCGAGCTTCACGCCCGGCGTATCCATATCCACGATGAAGCAGGAGATGCCCGCCGAGCTTCACGCCCGGCGTATCCATATCCACGATGAAGCAGGAGATGCCGCCGCGCGAGCCTTTGGCGCGATCGGTCGCGACCATGAGCTGCATGAAATCGGCGTCGTCGGCGCCGGTGATGAAGCGCTTGACGCCGTTGATCACGTAGTGGTCGCCGTCGCGCACGGCGGTGGTGCGCATGCTGCCGGGATCGGAGCCGGCATCGGGCTCGGTTTGCGCGAAGCAAGCCTTCTTCTCCCCGCGCAGCAGCGATAGCAGGTACTTCTCCTTCATCTCGCCCTGAAGCGAGTAGAGAATTCCCCGCGCGGACGGACCGGTAATGCCGTCCCCGCGCGCTGGTATGGCGATGGTGCGCGAGAGCTCTTCCCACACCACGGTGCGGGCAAGGACCGACATGCCGCCGCCGCCGTATTCGGTCGGCACGTCGAGCTGCCAGATGCCGAGCTCTCGCGCGCGCCCTTCGAAGCGTTTGAGATATTCCGGCTTGATCTGTTCGCCGTCGGTCGACTGCCGCTCGATCGGGATCAGCTCGTTGTCGACGAAGCGCCGCAGGGTGGCTTTGAGGATCCGCAGCTCTTCCGGCAATTCGAAATCCATTGCTCTATGCTTCCTCCGTGCGCTCCTGCCATAGCACCCGTACGTCGACGCCGATCGCGCCCGCTTTGACCGAGTTCGATGCGGTGGAGCGCCGATCGCGGTCAGGCGTCCTGTCGTGGGCCCGCACGATCAGCGGATTGATCTCGATCTCCTTTATCCTGGCGCGATGATCCAGGAAGAACCGGCCAAGCGCGAGTACGGTGGCTTCGAGCGCAGCGCGATCGGCGGCGGGGGCGCCGCGAAAGCCGGCGAGGCGGCGCGCCAATTTCAGGCCATCGATCATCGCACCCACCTCTTCGGCGGCTACTGGCAGCAGGCGCAATGCTGCGTCCTCGACGAGCTCGACCAGCACGCCGCCCGAGCCGACGAGCAGCAGCGAGCCATAGAGCGGGTCGTCGCGCGCGCCGACGATCGCCTCGATGCCGACGACCATCTCCTGAACGAGAAAGCCCTCGATCCGCGCGGAAGCCTGCGCGGCACGGGTCGACAGCGCGTCGGCGGCCGCTTCAACTGCATCGCGGTCATGCAAATCGAGCGCAACGCCGCCAACTTCGGTCTTGTGCAGAATATCGCGCGAGCGAATCTTCAGCGCGACGGGAAAGCCGATACGCTCGGCCGCCCTCGCGGCCTCGGCTGCAGTGGCAACGGCCTGGCTTTTCGGCAGGGCGATGCCGTAGCGCGCAAGCGTCGCCTCGAACGTCGCTGGTGAAAGATCGCTAGGCGGCGCCGGCGGCGGCGCCGGCGGCAGGCGGCCTCGCCGCGCAGCGTGAAACCACAAGCCACGCAGCGCGCGGATGGTCGGTTCGATTCCCTGCAGAAATGGAAATCCGGCGGCCCGGTGATCCGCGAGCTGCTCCTCGCTCAGCTGCTGAATCACGCGGCCGAAGGCCACGATCGGTTTGTCGGTCTTACCCAGTATCTGGCGCAGCGCGGCCGGATCGCCCCACGGCTCGCCCTTTCGCGGCATCGGCGCGGTCCATGCCACCATGTCGATATTGGGGTCGCGCGCCGCGGTCTCGCAGAGTTTGGCAGCCACTTCGAGAGATCGTCGAGCGAGCGGAAATTGACGATGCCGTAACGCTCGCACATGGCGAGATAGGCGGCGTAGTCGCCGGCAATGGCGCCGGTGTGGGACTGCGAAGCGGCGCGCGACGGCGCGGTGGCGCCGGTCTTGATGGCGAGGATCGGCTTGCCCATGGCAAGCGCGCGGCCCGCCGCATGCATGAAGGCCTGCGGCCGGCGGATGCCCTCGATGAACAGGATGACCTGTCGCGTGTGTGGATCGTCGATGACGAAATTGAGGTAGTCGGCAAGACTGAGATCGGGTTCGTTGCCCGAGGTGATACAATAGGAATAGCGCAGCCCCCGCTCGGCTGCCGCCTTCATCCAGAACTGGATCAGTCCGCCGGATTGAAAGATGCAGGCGACCGACCCTGGCGCAAGCCGGCATAAATCAGTGTTCGGATAGCCGAACAGGCGCTCGCGGTAGGAATAAGCGCCCATGCAATTCGGCCCGGCCACACGCAGGCGGCTGTTCGCGGTGAAATCCTTGAGCCATGCGCCGCGCGCCTTCGATTCCGGGTCATCGCCGTCGCCCAGCATGGAGGCGTACACGGTGGCGGATGCGACGCCGGTTTCCTCCGCGGCGACCAGCACGTCGGCGACCGCGGGCGCCGGCACGATCACCAGCGCATGGTCGACCGGCTCGGGCAGATCGCGCAACGAGGGAAAGCAGCGTTCACCATAGACTTCCTTCTGCCGGGGATTGATGAGCGCGACGCGGCCGCCATAGCCGAACTGGCGCAGGTTCCTGAAAATCTCGCTCGGCCAGCGTGCGCGCTCGGAGGCGCCGACGATGGCGAGCGACTTGGCCTGAAGCGTGCTGACGGCCGAACGGAACAAGCTCTTCGCAGCACTTGCTGCCTCCGCGCCCGCTAAATCCCGCTCCCGCGCCTGCATGCGTTTTTCTTAGGACCTCGTTGCCATGGGGTCAAAGACCGCGCCTTGTTCTGTCGCTACACCGAAGGAATCGCCTTCAGCGCTGGGAACCACTGGCCGATCAGAGTGGGCGGCCAGGGAACGGCCATGAAATAATCGAAGGCAAGAAAGATGAAGAGCACGAGCACGGCGGCGTAGGGGAGGACGAGCGTCCAGCGCTCCTTTGCCTCGTATCGCATGAAATGACGGCCATCACCGCCATGAAGCCGATGAGGTAGCCGAAGAACAATGCCGCGCGTGCGGCGATTTCGCGCACCGGCAGATGGCCGGTGTCGGACACCAAATCCATGTGGATCTTTTCCGTGACCTCGTGCTGGGCATGTTGCGCCAACCCTTCGGCCGCGGGCGCTGCCGGTTTGCGGCACATCTCGTTGAATAGGCTGAGCGCCGCCGCAGACAAGGCGACGGTACCCACGACCAGCGGCACGATCTTGGCACTGAAATCCCACCGCAGGGCTGCAATCACCGCGCCGCCGATGAGTGCGATCATGAACATCGTGAACAGCTGCGAGGGATGGAACCTCGGCCGCTGGAAGCTCGTCAGCATCCTCATCACGCCGCCTTGGCTGCGGATATCCTGCAGGAACGGCCGGATCAGGCCGAGAAGGGCGAGCGCGAACAGCAACACCACAATCGGCCGAAGCATCCAGCTCAATCCGTAGCGCTCGATCGAGATGAACAGGTAACGCTCGATGATGTCGCCCAGCACGACGCCGAGGATGAGCGGCGGGCGCGGCCATTTGAGCTGCTTCATGATCCAGCCGACCAGACCAAAAAACAGCAAGGTAAAAAGATCGCCCCATTGCCGGGTGGCCTCGAACGCGCCGATATAGATGATGCCGAGCACGGCCGGCAGGATGAGCGTGTAGCGCAGCGTCGCGAGTTTGGCGAATTGCGGACTGAACGCGTAGCACAGGCCGGCGCCCAACACGTTTGCCAGCGCCACCGACCACACCATCGAGTAGGTGATGCTGAGGTTCTTGGTTAGCATGTCGGGTCCGGGGACCAGACCATGGATCAGGAACGCGCCGAGCAGGATCGCCATGGTGGCGCTGCCGGGGACGCCGAAGGCGACGGTCGGAACGAGCGCGCCGCCCTCCTTGGCATTGTTGGAGCTCTCGGACGCAATCACGCCCCGCACGTCGCCCTTGCCGAAGGTCGCGCTCGCACCCTTCTCGGTCTTGAGCGCATGGCCGTAAGCGAGCCAGTCCACGACCGAGGCGCTGATGCCGGGAATGGAGCCGATGCCGCCCCCGATCCACGAGCATCGCATGATCAGCCACCAGTGCGTGAAGCAGTCCTTCACCCCTTGCCACTGGCCTTTGTAGATGTTGGCCGTGCCGGTGTTCGCCGCGATCGCGACACGGGCGATCAACAGGTCGCACAGCTCAGGCAGCGCGAAGACGCCGAGCAACAGCGGCGTAAGCGGCAAGCCGTCCCAGAGATAAAGGCTGTCGAAGGTCCAGCGCAGCGTGCCGGTTTGCGGATCCGTCCCGATCATCGCGATCATGACGCCGAGGCAGCCGGCGGTAATCCCGCGCAGCGGCGCATTGCCGGACAATACCGCGACCATGGAGATGCCGAGCACGGCAAAAGCCAGAAGCTCCGGTGATCCGATGAACAGCATCACCGGGCGCAGGATCGGAATGCTGATGGCCATCAGCAGCGCGCCGAAGATGCCTCCCATGAGCGAAGACATGTAGGCTGCGCTGAGCGCGCGTCCTGCCTCGCCCTTCTTCGCCATCGGGAAGCCGTCGAGCACCGTGGCGGCCGAAGCGGCGCCTCCGGGCACGCCGAACAGGATCGCCGGAATGGGGTCGCCGGTTGCGGTGGTCGCGCCGAGACCGAGCAGCAGCGCGAAGGCAGCATACGGGTCCATGTTGAAGGTGAACGGCAACAGCATCGCCGTTCCGGTGAGGCCGCCGATCCCGGGAATGATGCCCAGCACGAGGCCCATGAGGCAGCCGAGCGCGAGGAACATCAGGCGGTGCGGCTCCATAAGCAGGAGGAAGGCTTTTCCCGCGGAGGCGGCCATGAAGCCGAGTTCCCCCCCGATCATGTCCATTTCAGCCTCCCTGGCGCGCGCCCCCGCGACGAATGGAATTCGCGCAGGCGCGCTCGACCCTGCATTGAGCCTTGCAAGGTCAGATCAACACATCGCGAGGAAACCGCGCATCCCGCCGGATCGCGTTTGCGTCTGACTGTCGCCCCTCGCCGAATTCGCTTGCGACCAATCAGCGTCCCATGGCCGCCCCGTTCGGTTATTTTGGCATCATGTAAGCAGAAGATCAGATGACGGGAAAGGCGTCTGCTGCGCCGCCTGGGCGTTCGCCGTGGCTGTGCTTCGACGGCTATCGGGCGCGGCCGGCGTGGTCTAATTTCACGTCTAACAGTCTCCTGAAGCAGGAGGTCGACATGAGCGAAGCAGCGTCGAAGCCTTGGCCGACCGAACTGCGTTTGCACAAGGACCGCAAGACGCTGACCATCACTTTCGATAGCGGCGAGACCTTCGACCTGAGCGCCGAATATCTGCGCGTCAAGAGTCCGAGCGCGGAGGTGCAGGGCCATTCACCGGACCAGCGCAAGACCGTCGCAGGCAAGCAGGATGTCGCCATTCTCGAAGTCAATCCGATCGGCAATTACGCGGTGCGCCTCGTCTTCGACGACATGCATTCTACCGGCATCTACAGCTGGGATTACTTTCTCGCGCTTGGTCGAAACCGGGACGCTTACTGGCAGGACTATCTGGATGATCTGGCCGGCAAGGGCCTCACGCGCTGATGCCAGACGAGCAACGACGAACCATCTCCGTCGCCCCCGCCTCGTCGCCCCTCTGCTACTGCACGATCACGGTCGCGCCGATCGGGACCCGGTTGTAGAGATCGATCACGTCCTCATTGGTCAAGCGGATGCAGCCCGACGACACCGCCTGCCCGATCGTGTCCGGCTCGTTCGACCCGTGAATACGGTAAAGGCTCGCGCCGAGATAGATCGCGCGCGCGCCGAGCGGATTGTCGGGTCCGCCGGCCATATGACGCGGCAGATCGGGCTTGCGGTGCAGCATCTGCTCGGGCGGCGTCCAGTCCGGCCATTCACGCTTGGCGGTGACCTGGGTGATGCCGCTCCAGGCAGCGCCCGCGCGGCCGACGCCGATGCCATAGCTCAACGCCTGGCCGTTGCCGAGCACGAGATAGAGGCGCCGCTGCGCCGTGCTGACCACGATGGTGCCGGGCTTGTAATTGCTAGGATAGCTGACCAGCGTGCGCGCGATCGAGGGCCCGAATAAAGCGCCGAAAAACGAGCGGCCGCGAATGTACTGGTCGTAGGGATGGGCCGCGGCCGGCGTGACACAGACGGACGCAAGCAACCCAACGGCGCACGCGCCGCCGGCAAGGAAGCGTGCAAACATGACGACCCCCCGCATCATCGAGCGCAGAATGTCGAAGCCCGAACCCGTGAGCTGGAGAGTCTACAAGCTGCGGGACGACTGTCGACCGGTCCGGTACGTCCGCGCGCAAATTTGCCGCGCAGTGTTGCCGAAAAGCCGCGGCGGTGTCTCAGCGGCGATGCTCCCGGCTATTGAGCCGAACTCGCGCTCGTCGCGCACCCTTGCGAAGATGGTAGTATTGGGATGCAAGGCGGAAAGTCGACGATGCAGGATGCAGGGACGAGATGCTGAGGGACGACAGTGGTAATGGAGGCGGTCGGCCGGACGCGCCGCGCAACGTGCTCGGTGAGCGGCTCGAAGCCTGCTCCATAACTCCCATGACGGGGTTTTTTCGAGACGGCTGCTGCAATACCGGTCCGGAGGACATCGGCAGCCACACGGTGTGCGCCGTCATGACCGCCACTTTTCTCGCGTTCTCGAAATCGCGCGGCAACGATCTTTCGACACCGATGCCGGAATTCGGCTTTCCCGGCCTCAAGCCCGGCGACCGTTGGTGTCTTTGCGCACCGAGATGGCAGGAAGCCCTCGAGGCGGGCCAAGCGCCCCGCGTGGTCTTGCGCGCTACGCACGAAGGCGCTTTGAGCTACTGCTCGCTTGCCGATCTCAAACGCTTCGCGGTGGACTTGGCCTGACCTCCGTCGCATCCGCCGATCATCAATTTACAAGGGCCAGCAGTGGCCTTGGTGCCCCAATAGTTATCTTAAGCGCTTATTGGCAAACGCCCGGCCAGAGGCACTCTTCAAATAGCGTTCGAATTCGACGGCCTTGCGCTCGTCGGAGAATGCGACGTACGTAACCAGGCGCCACGGCTTATACTTAGCTGTATGGGGTGAGTGTCCCGCGTTGTGTGAACTGAAACGATCTCGTAAATCGTCGGTCAGTCCAATGTAGGTTTCGTCCGGAAAATCGATGCTTTGCAGCAAATAGACGTACTTCATGTTTCTCAGCCCGTCTTCGCCCTGCGGGCTTCGACGGGCAGCCTTCGCTGCTTCGCCACGAAGGTGCACAGGCTGGCTTGCCAGCCGTAGCTGCGAAGCAGCGAAGGCTGTACTTCATGTTTCTCAGCTCGTCTTCGCCCTGCGGGCTTCGACGGGCAGCCTTCGCTGCTTCGCCACGAAGGTGCACAGGCTGGCTTGCCAGCCGTAGCTGCGAAGCAGCGAAGGCTGGTGGGCGCTGTAGGGATTGAACCTACGACCTCTCCCGTGTGAAGGGAACGCTCTGCAAAAAACCCCAGTGAATACAAAGCACGTTTGTCGCTTTCGCCCCGTTTTGACACGCTTTGTTCCAGGGTTTCCGGGGCGAAATCGGGGCGGTTGCCGTTATGGTCTGGCAGGTCGAATCCGCAGGGCCGGGTCGCCATTCTCCATCCTCCTCCGTTCCGCAACTACGGGTTCGATGATCGTGCTGCGATGGAATGTCCGGGCTACGCGCTCTCACGGCGAAAACAGGGGTTCGAGTCCCCTAGGGAGCGCCATAAAATCAATGGTTTAGTCAAGAGACCCAGCGGCTGATCGAAAATCGATCGAAAATAATGACCGTCTCGCAGGCCGCGCGGACATGCGTTCGCTGTCGGAGGGTACGGGCTAAAATGCAGGGGGCGAATTTCGCGCAAAAATTCCTTTGTCGTTTCCATCACTTCTCGGAGTGCCCAAAAATTCGGATACGCGAGTGAATGCGCGCAGGTTTGCGCGGGTTCATGGCGCTGTGCAATTTGAACTCAACGCATTGCTGAAGGAGGATCGTTCATCTCACAACGAGGTGAACCATGGATTGGAAAATCATCATCGACAACGACGAGCTCATCATCTGTTCGGCGCAAGAGGCGCAGGCCAAAGGTGTGTATCCGAACCGACTCGGATGGTGGAAGAAGGACCCAAAGATCGGCGCAGTGATCGTGTTTCAATCCGAGACTGACTTCGCACTCGGCAAGGCCAGTCTTGACTATGTCACTAAGCCCAAAGCGGAGGGACGGCTCAAGGAAGCTTTTGTCTTGTTGTTGCGCGGAGGCATCAACGGCCAGAACGAGTTTGTCAACGCTGCGACGATCGAAGAGGTCAAAGCGTTGCTGCGCAACATCACGCCACGCGAGGGCAAGTGGGGGTTATTCTGGTGGCTCTGCGCTGAATTGTGCCATCCGAATGCTGTGCCGTTTTGATCGGACCACAAAACGCGAACTCCAAGAGGAGAGTGCAACTCATGGCCAAACAAACCGGGCATGCGCGCCGGGTCGGGAGGTCCCTTCGGTCGCTTCCGGTCGAAAACCACGCGGGCGCAGGCGCCCGCGCCGGGAAACTGCCTTCGAGAAGGTGGGGCTGGCCTGGCGCAAGTGTAGAGGGGCCGCCCACGGGTCCCCAAAAGATTTTTTTCTGCGCCAAGGAATCGCACGCCCCAGGGAAGGCTTGCTATGTGGCCTTTTGCTGAGCCAGTGCCGGCGCCAAACACTACCAGGCTTTCTTCATGATGATCGTCTTCCGACAAACAACAAACGCAAAATGGCCCCGGAAGTCGGGGCCATTTTTGTTGCAAGACGCCACGAAGCGACGCCCCATTTAATCTCCCGTCAGTCGACAGGTTTACGCCCTAGTCGACGTATGATCTCGCTCAGCAGGGGCTCCTGCACCGTTTCGGCTGCTTGTTTGATCGAGAGCCACTTGACGTCACGTTCCTCTTTTTCTGGCCATTGCTTACTTTGACGCGTCACTTTCAGGGGGAAGACGTGCACTTCACAGACCATAACGCCGCCGCTCTTGAGGCGCTTCTGGTACGGAAATGATCCAACGGAGCGCCTGCCGACCGCTCCAACCACCCCGGCCTCTTCGAAGGCTTCACGTGCGGCCAAATCGTAGGGTGCTCTGCCTCGCTGTGGCCAGTGATGCAGGAGGATATACCGTTAGGCATCAATTCGATGGCTGCTCCGAACTTTCCACTGCATGACGGGCTGATCGGTGGACGGAGGGACGCGGGGTCAACGTCCGTGCAACCTCGCGGGCGTGATCCGCGTTGCGCGCAATTTCGTCCAGGTAGGGCCGCACCATGCGCCCGAGCCCTGTCAACGCGATTGAAGGTTTTCGGTGAAACAGCGCTCCGCCCAGCTCCCGCTCCAGCGCGCTGATGGCGTTGCTTAGCGAAGGTTGCGAGACGCCGCAGCGGCGGGCTGCGCAGGTGAAATTGAGCTCTTCGCACAGCGCCATGAAGTAGTGGACCTGCTGGATTTGCAATGTCGCCTCCCGTTTGCTGACCAGTGCAAGCGCCAGCCCAAATGGCTCTGATGGCTGGTCGTGTTCCAATGCTTAGCCTGTCACAGGTTGATCGACCGGTCCTTGGGGCAGACCTGAATTGTTCTGAATCGGAAGGCGCTGCTGCGCCCCTGTGCTTCTAACGAAGGATGGGACCCAGGCCACGGCGACCCCCGTATTGGTGCGACCCGGTTCCAACGCGCTATCGAGCGCCGGTCTCAGCCACCGTGCGGGCCACGAAGTTTCCATGTATTGAGTATGTCTTCTACTTCGTCGAGGGTAAGGCCGTCATGCCGTACCGGCTCTGGTACGTCTACATCTCTGTAAAGAGCAAAGCGAAAACCCTGATTTTGGAGAGTGAAAAATAACTTTGATGCCAATTCTCGTAAGCGTGCTTCGCGGTCGGCTTCGTTCTCTTGCATGGTCGTCGGCAAAGGAAGGGCGAACGTGATCCTGGACTATCAAGCAAACGCCCCATGGGCTGCTATGGTTGGTCGCCCTAGAGAGCGACTTTCTTTATCGTTTTGATGGCCTTGGCCGGTCCGCGCCAGCCCAGAAATTGCAATTTCTTCGATTCGAGCGCGTTGGTCGCCTCGAAGAATCTCTCCAGCTCCTCGATCGCTCTCGCCGGCAGCCGCCGTATGTCCTGCAGGTCGCCTTCGAAGGGCGAACGACCGGGCACGACAAACACACGATCGTTGCGCTCCTTCTTGCCCTTCGATGATTGGACGACTTCGAGTACCCCGATCGGTTTGCATTTCAGCACGAGGCCGGGATAGGTCGCGGCGTCATGGATGATGAGGACATCGAGCGGATCGCCGTCTTGGGCTTTAGTGGACGGGATGAAGCCCCAATCGTAGGGATAGGTCAGCCCCGCGAGCAGCGGCTTCGCGAGCGTGAACGCACCGAGTTGGGGATCAAACTCCAACTTGGCGCGACTGCCGCGCGGTGTTTCAACCACGGCATAGACATGGTCACCATCGGCCCACGTCGGCAGTTTGGCGTAATTGGTCATATCGCTGCAACGGTTTACCCGCTGTATCCACCGACGATCGGCAGCACTTCCCCGGTGATGTAGCTGGCGCAGCTCGGCGCCGCCATGAACACGAAAGCGGGGGCGATCTCCTCGGGCTGGGCGGCGCGTTTCATGGCGGTACCGCTGCCGAACTTGGCGACCTGCTCGGCCTGCTTGTCGGCGGGATTGAGCGGCGTCCAAACGGGGCCGGGGGCGACCGCGTTGACGCGAATGCCCTTGTCGACAAGATGCGCCGCGAGCGAGCGGGTAAAGGCATGAATGCCGCCCTTGGTCATGGAATAATCGAGCAGATGCTTGCTTCCGTCGATGCCCGTGACCGAGCCCGTCATCACGATCGCGGCGCCGGCCTTCATGTGCGGCACGGCCGCCTTGGCCATGTGAAAGTAGCCATAGAGGTTGGTCTTGATGGTGCGGTCGAAATGCTCTTCGGTCAGATCCTCGAGGCGGGAGACGTGCTCCTGGAACGCGGCGTTGTTGACCAGGATGTCGAGCTTGCCGAACTCCGCGATGGTTTGCTCTACAGCCGCCTTGCAGAATCGAAAATCCGTGACGTCGCCGGCGATCGTAATGCACCGCCGTCCTTCTCTTTCCACCAGGCGCTTGGTTTCTTCGGCATCGACGTGCTCGTCGAGATAGATAATCGCCACGTCGGCGCCTTCGCGGGCATAAAGGATCGCCACCGCGCGGCCGATGCCCGAATCGCCCCCCGTGATCAACGCCACCATGTCGAGCAGCTTGTCGGACCCCCTGTAGTCGGGCGCTTCAGACATTGGCTGCGGCTTGAGCTCCGCCTCAAGGCCCGGCTTGCGCAAATGCTGCGTGGGAAACGAGCTGGGATAGGCCCGGGCACCCGCTTGCATCGCTCGGGACTTCTTGTCCTTTATGCCAGTGGCGGCCTTATCGGCGCGATCGACCTCCTTCTGGATGTCCCGCTGTCGGCGCGCGGTTTGTTCGGCATTCTCGGCGAACGTCTGCAGGCGCTGGTCAGATTTACGCATGGGTCTAACGTGCGAGCTGTTTCGCCCGCGCGATTGCGTCCATGCACTGAGCCTCTTGGCCAGCGCGATCATAGCTGCGCGCCTGCTCAAGTGCGGCCTCAGCCGAGGCGAGTTGGTCGGACGCGGGCCTGCGGGCACCTTCCGCTTGCTGCACTGCCGTGGGCCCGCCCCGAGTTTGGCTCTGCACGTCCTGGGGCGAAGCCGCCCCTCCCTGCGTTGCCTGACTCATGGCAGCGGTCGGCGGATGCTGCGCAGGGGCGGTATTGCCAGGTTGCGCTGACGCGCCGCCCCCCTGAGTTGCCTCGTTCATTGCCGCGGTCGGCGGATGCTGCGGGCGGGCCGATTGCGCTGCGGTTGAGGATGCCGCCGTACTCGGATCCGCGGCACCCATGGCCGCAGTCGGAGGATGTTCTCCACTGGTGGTGCTGGTGGCCCCCGCAGTCGGTCCCGCGCCTGCGTCGCGCGCGGCCATGAACTTGGTAAGACTCTCAATCTCCGTGCTACACGGCCCGGCCGCAGCCGTTCCAAGCGAGATTAGCAGGGCGCTCGCTCCAAACATAAATGTGATGGTTTTCATGACGTCTTCCTCCAGCTCCACCCTTCGAAAAAGGTGAGGCGTCCAACTCCGACATTTCGATACCAACCTGGGAAACGAACCAACGTTCCGTGGACCGGGAAGATTTCGGAAGCTGCGTTGCGACCAGATCGGTCTTTGGGAGTTGTCGTGTCAGCCCCCGCCGCCATGCGAACCGCCATGCCCGATCTCGACGCTTCGGCCGTAGCCAAATTGCTTGGCGAATTTGGCCAGCGCAGCGCTCTGCGCGGCGGCAACCCTTACCGGGCTCGCGCCTACCGCCGGGCGGCGGAAAACTTGCTCGCACTCACGACTCCACTTTCCGACATGATCGCTCAGGATCGCCTTCACGACATTCCGGGCGTGGGCACGGCCATTGCCGACATCATCTGCAAGCTCCACGCGACCGGATCGCACCCGACGCTCGACGCCATGCGAAAGGAGATTCCCGAAGGCGTGCTCGAAATGCTCACGATACCCGGCCTGCGCCCGGACAAGGTCGCAAAGATCTACAAGGAGCTCGGAATTGCCTCGATCGAAGAGCTGGAGAAGGCGGCAACCGAGGATCGGCTCAAGGGCATCAAGGGCCTGGGCCCGGCGCTGCAGCGAAAAATCCTGCAGGGTCTCGAGCTGCGCCGGCGCGGTCACGGACGTCGGCATCTCCATCGGGCGGCCGCCCTCCTCGAGGCCGCAGAGGAAAATTTGCGCGCCTCGCATCTGGGACTCAAGCGGATTACACCGGCAGGAAGCTTCCGACGCGGATGCGAACTGGTCGATGACTTGATTCTGGTGGCGGAGGCGCCCGCCCTCGAAGGAACTCCCCAGATTCTACAGGCGAGCACCGAACTTTCGGTGCATCTCGCCGGCTCTCGCACCTACGGCATCACGCTGCTTCATGCGACCGGCTCGGCGAGCCACATCGAAGCCTTGCAGGCGCTCGCACAGACCAAAGGCCTGTCCTTGGACAAGGACGGATTGCGCCTCGGTGCCAAGGTCGTCGCCAGCAAGACCGAAGCGGACGTTTACGCAGCGCTCGGCCTGCCGTTCATAGAACCCGAATTGCGCGAGGGTGGCGACGAGATCGAACTGGCCCTGGCCGGTCGATTGCCCCGCCTGGTCAGTGATGGCGACATTCGCGGCATCCTCCACGCCCACACTGACCTCTCAGATGGCGTCAACACCCTCGCGCAGATGGCTGACGCGGTGCGGCAGCGCGGCTACGGATATTTCGGCGTTGCTGACCATTCGCAGTCGGCACACTACGCTGGCGGACTTTCGCTCGAAGAAATCGCGGAGCAGCACGCCGAGATCGATCGATTGAATGCCCGATACAATGGGATGTTCCGGATCTTCAAAGGGGTCGAAGCGGATATCCTGGCCGACGGCTCCCTAGACTACGTCGACGATGTGCTCGGTCGCTTCGACTTTGTGATCGCCAGCGTGCACAGCCGATTTCGTCTCGATCGTGAGGCGCAAACCGCACGTATCCTTCGCGCCGTCACCAACCCCTATACGACCATTCTCGGCCACATGACCGGACGCCAGTTGTTGCGTCGGCCGGGTTACGATTTGGACATCGAGAAGATCCTCGCCGCGTGCGCGGCCCATGGAGTCGCGGTCGAAATCAACGCCAATCCATGGCGCCTCGACCTCGATTGGCGCTGGCATCGCCGCGCCGTGGAGCTTGGATGTTGGATGAGCATCAATCCTGACGCCCATTCAATTGCGGAGATCGACCTCACGCATTGGGGCGTGGAGATGGTCCGCAAGGGCGGCTTGCCTAAGGAGCGGGTGCTCAACTGCCTCGACCTCGGGTGTTTCATGGCGCATCTCGAGCAGCGCTCGCCTGCAAGGGGCATGACGACAACCGCGCTCTCGCCGTGGATCGATTCGGCACGCGCCGAGTCAGTGCTCAGGCGCGCATGCCGGGACGACGCCGCCCATAAGGTGCGACGCCGGTCGAAGCCGGCCCAGGCTGTAGAGGCGCCAGGGCGGGGGCTTCGCACGCGTCCCTCTGAAAAGCGCAAGGCGCCCTCACCTTGAGAAGGGCCAAATTAGGCGGGCCAACGTGGCCTTCAAAGTAGTCCTCGGGCGCTGGGGCGGTGATCGAGTATTCAGCCCAGATGTCGGAACTTCCTCGATTTAGGCGATGATATCCGACAATCTCGGCGCTCTCCGGTAGGAGTCGCTTAGACGCAGCGCTCAGCGCATTGATTGCTTCGATTTCAATCCCATCCGTCGCAGCCCGGGAGGCGGCAAGTCACCGACCATCGGTCCATCGGACTATCCTCCGACGATGCCGCGACCTAGCCTTAGGGACGACCGCCCGCCCGTCCCGACACAACCCGTAGAAGAGAGCCTTCCCAATTCGTTTCAAGCCCTCATCCTCTCTACATTCAGCTGGCAGGAGGTAAAAGACCGAGCCGTTGAAGGCGCAATTCGATGGCACGTGGCGAGCGTTGATGTGCTCGCGCGATGTGTTGCATCTTCTCTACCTGTTCAAACCTCCTCTTAACCTCCTGGTCTTCTTGCTTTGTCCACGGAGCGAATGCCTGCGGATTTCTCTCGCGCGTCTGCGCGACGACTGCCTCCCAGTCTTCGTCACGCGGACGCTGACCGATCGCATGTCGATTCTCGGCGAAGGGTGTCTCGGCTGCGGCGTCGGCTGTCTCCACTACGAGCACCAACCTCGCTTGCATCAGTCCTGTCCCTGGGCGCGGCGAACTGGCATCGCGTTCGTCGGATAGATGACCAATGCGCCGCCGTCTTCGGCTCCCGGAAGAACAAACGGTCGTGCACGTCCGGAACCGCGTGCGGCATTTCGAATTGATGGGACAGACGCTCGGCGGAATATTCGTCTTCCTCCTCCGCCAGGAATCTCAGACCCCGATCGAGCGCGCGCGTTCGGTCGGGGTTTGTGCAATCAGGATTCTGCATCAATGGCGCATTACTGCCGTGACGAAGGCTATTTGCGAGGAGCGAGTTGAAAGACAATGCCCGCGTGGCTTACTCCGCTTCGAGATACGGTCAGCCGCTGGTCCGAGCACAAGGATGCGCGGCTCGGCGCGGCGCTTGCCTATTATTCCGTGTTCTCGCTCGGGCCTTTGATTCTCATAGCGATTGCGGTTGCCGGTCTCGTCTTCGGCGCCGAGGCCGTGCAAGGCCAGGTTCTAGGCACGTTGAAGGGGCTCGTCGGCGACACCGGCACTCAGGCCATCGAAGCCATGCTCAAGGGCGCGGACCGGCCGCGCGAAGGCATGGTCGCGACCGCAATAGGGATTGGCACCCTAGTCTTTGCCGCCATCGGCGTCGTGGTTCAGCTCAAGGACGCCCTAAACACGGTCTGGGAGGTGGAAAGCACGCCGGGATCGGGGGTCTGGCGGTTTGTGCGCAGCTACATCCTGTCCCTGGCTGGGGTGCTGGCACTCGGTTTCTTGCTCCTGACCTCGATGCTGCTGACGGCGGCGCTGGCCGCCGCGGGAAAATATGTCGCAGCCTACCTGCCGGAGGCGACGCTGCAGGTCGCGGGCTTCGCCGCGTCGTTCGCGGTGATCTCCCTGCTTTTCGCCATGATATTCAAATGGCTTCCTGACACCACGGTGGAGTGGGGCGACGTCTGGCTCGGCGCCGTCCTGACTGCGGCGCTGTTCGAGGTGGGAAAATTTCTCATAGGCCTCTACATCGGCAAGCAGGGCCTCGAATCGACCTATGGGGCCGCGGCTTCGATCATCGTGGTGCTGATCTGGGTCTATTACTCCGCCCAGCTCGTCCTGATGGGCGCTGAATTCACCAGTGTCTACGCCCACCGTTACGGCTCGCGCAAGCATGCGGGTTCCGCCGATCGTCAGTCATCGGAAGCGAAGGCAGTTGCTATGAGGGGAGCGCATCCGGCGTAGCAGGACGCGCGCGAGGGGCCGCTGCAATTGCGGCGGTCCTCGTAACAGTTCTGCAGCGCGAAACGATTTCGCGGCTCAAGCCGCCCGGCTTTGGGCTCCCTGGTTCACGACCGATTCGGCGATCTGCGTCAGCGTCTCGTCGGTGGCCTTTTCCTCGCGCAGCGTGGCTTCCAGAAGCTCCGCGGCGTCCGACAAGCCGAGCTCCTCCGCCCATGTCCGAAGCGTGCCATAGCGCGAGATTTCGTAATGCTCCACCGCCTGCGCTGCCGCGAGAAGGCCAGCGTCCAGGGCGGGCGAGCCCTTGTAGTCCGCCATGATCTCCTGGCCCTCTTCGATGATCCCCAGGATGGCATCACAGGTTTTGCCCTGCGGCTTCGCATCGATCGCGTCGAACACCTGCTCCAGGCGCGACACGTGGGTTTCGGTCTCGCCGTGATGCTTCTCGAAGGCCGCCTGGAGCTTCTCGTCCTGTGCTGCCTTCGCCATCTTCGGCAGCGCGCTCAGGATCTTCTTCTCGGCGAAGTAGATGTCCTTCAGCGTGTCGTGAAATAGATCGTCCAGCTTCTTTGTTGCTTTAGCCATCGTCGTCTCCTTTGAACCATGGGCCGTTCCCTGGGCTAACGCCGCCCCTGCTCGAAAGGTCCTCTCGCTCCTGGAAAACAGACGCTTCGCCGCAGAGCATAAGCCGCAAAGCCCGGCGCCGCGCCACGGCCCTAATCCGGGATGAACCAGCCCACAACCATTCCGTCGACACAGGCAGCCATCGCGATCGTCGAACTCGGGCCGCCGGACGCGCGATAGCCCTAATTGAGCACCGTGGAGTGCGAAGCGGCAAGCGTCGCACGCCGCCAGTCGCATCATTGGAGATGATCGAGGAGAGCGACCCACTCTCCATGAGCTCTGGACTTTGCATGGCGTGCTTTCGCCGCGCACAGCTTAGGCGCAGGCGAAGCTGTTCAGTCTCGCAGTTGTCGGCGGGCTTGCATGCGAGTTGCTGCACCACTTGGCTGCCCTTGAGCCCGCCGCCCGCCGGGCACCTCAAGGATGTTTCAAAAAGGACGGCGTCGCCTTTCCCCCGCGCCGTGAGATGGACGCGCGCGGAAGACCCACTCACGAACTCCATATCCGAGTGCGAACCCGACGATCAGAGTGATTGCAATTTCCAGCATCACCGGGGCCTGGGATTTACGAGAAACCTGAAGCTCAAAGGCGGGGTCTCGGGAACGTCCTCCTTTTGCACTTGCCCTTAGCGGAGACGAGGTGAGGAGCGATTTTGATTTCTCCGCTCAGTCGGGCGGTTCGGGTCGGCGGTGCTGCTGGAGTCAGGGTTGGCGTTCGGGTTGCCCATGGCACTAGGATTGGCGCCGCTCCCCGTCGTATTTCCGGGACTAGTTGTGGAATTAGTAGGACCGCCTGAGCTGCTGCCGCTTGCTCCGGCGGCACTGCCCGCGCCAGCGCCTCCACCGGCACCGCCAGCACCACCGCCCCCGCCACCCCCGCCCTGGGCAAACACGGCTGTACTCAGCAACAAGGCGGATACCAGTGCGAGAGGAAAAAGCCTCGTGCGGAACATAAGTGATCTCCCTTCCTGTCACGGCGCTCTCCACACAAAAGCGCCCGCCCAGGAATCGTTCCGAATATTTCGAATGCGCAGCGAAAGGTAGCGGAGCCTTGCTGCCCCTCATGTTCGGGCGTTTGCTAAACTGAGATTTGTAAATCAATGCGTAGGCGGTGGCGCAGCCGGATCAACGTCTCGACGATCCGTGGAAAACGATGCGGAGGTCGTTGCCGGGAGCGGCTGTAGAGCCGCACGCGCGGTCCTTTCTTGCGGGCAATCCCGAAACCCATCGTGCTTGATTTCGTGCAGCCAATTGATCGGCCCCCACTGAGTGGTCCAGGTGGAATGTTAGTTTAAGGTTTGCGGTTGCGCCGAATCAAATGGCAATGCTGAGGGACAGATCGCGCTGCTCGGGCTTCACTCGGAGGCTTCACATGTTCATGCTGTCTCGCATTCTCATCAGCTTCGTGACCCTGGTCACGCTAATTGGCTCGAATATCGCGGATTGGAACAGCACCCACATCTTCAGCGAGCTGTGGTCGCCGCATGCGCACTTTCATGGGGCCTGGTTCGTCATCGCTATGAGCCTGCTGTCGCTGCTGTGTCTTTGGCTTGTCTGGTCCCCGGCGAGCCAGGTGGACCGTAGCAGGATCGCGGCGCTGATCCAGGGCTGCATCTGGCTCGCCTTCTTTTCCGCCATGCTGGTGCCCGACACCGCGCTGGCCGATCCTGGCAAGCAGTTCGTGCCGATAGCCGGGCTCGATCTCAATCTCGTTGGTGCGGTCGGCCACATCGTGCTGTTGGCCATCGCGCTCGCGCTGCTACAGCCCAGGGCGCGGACCTAGTCTCATGCTTCCTCGCGGGCACAGGCGCCGACTGCCACGGCCGGCCGGCATTCGGCAGCTTTGCGGCCGCCCGGGGCGATCCAGACGGAAGCCGACATTTATAAAGCACTGGGCTTGCAATACATCGAGCCGGAATTGCGCGAGGGTCGCGGTGAGATCGCGCTCGGCGCAAGCATCTCATTCCCAAGCTGATCGAACTCAGGGACCTGCGCGGAATTCTCCACGCAAAACACGGACTAGTCGGATGGAGGCAATTCGCTCGAGGAGATGGCAGAAGCGATGCAAGCGCGGCTATGAATATCGTCGCCGACCACTCACAGTCCGTCCGTTACGGGGCCTCAGCGTCGAGCAAATCCGCCAACAGCATGCCGCCGAGCGCGAAGATCGGAGCAAGCGCCCATCCTGCCCCTGTCCGCTCTGGCCAATTTGCTGCAATCCGGCCAACGCGTCAAAACGGTAACCGAGCGCGATCCGCGTGATCGCCCTGAGCGCCTGTCATTCAGCGGGGCGCTGATCTCCTTGCTGGTGCCCTCTTGGTGTAAACGCCTGACCAAAGCGCGCTGCTGGATCAACCGCGCGCGGTCTTCGATATGCGCCTCGGCCTCTTCAAGATGACAGCGACGGTAAGATGTGGCTTGAAAAACACACTCCTTCCGGAAAAAGAGTATGCGATGCCAAGGATATATTTTTTCTGGCCCGACCAACCACAAGATGCCACTCGCCACGTGTCCGAGGGTGCACTTATGGAGGCCGTTCTCGCTCTGGAGTCCCTTGAAGGTCACGTTCGTGCCTCGTCACGTGCTCTGGCGCTGGCGCTCTTGATCTTCTTATTTGCTCCTCTCGCGCAAGCCTTCGCGGCGAGGCTGGGCGGCGCATATTACGTCGACGATGCGGAGATCGGAAAACCAGGAGCTTGCGAGATCGAATCCTGGAGCTCGTTTGCCGCTAACGGCGATCGCATCGCGGTATTTAGCCCGGCTTGCGTGGTGAATCCCGGCAGGCCCGTCGAGGTGGGCACGAACTTAGTCGATCTGCGTTCCACTGGCCAAGAAGACGTGCTTGCGACGCTAACCGCGAAGACTGTTCCGATACCGATCGGCCGGAACGGTTTCGGATTGGCGATTGCTGGCGCGCTTGTTTATGACCCCCTCAACCAGACGGGCAGCGGCCTCATCATCAACATCCCGCTGAGCTTCGAGTTCAGCAAACAGCTTCGCGTCAACATTAATTTTGGCGCACAGTATTACAGCGGCGGTGAACCTAATGGGTTATTCGCCACCGCGGGCGCAGGCGTGTCCTGGAATTTCGTGCCGCACTGGAGCGTCATCTCGGAGATGTTCGCACTTATGGGTCCCGGCCAAACCAACCCGCGCTTTCAAAGCGGATTGCGCTATAGTCCCACGAAGGACATCGACTGGGATCTGATCTACGGCCGCAATCTGACCGGCGAAGGTGCCAACTGGATCACCGTGGGGCTCACCGTGCGGATAGGAGACAACTGATGAATGATATTGCGATCCTGGTCGTCCCGAACGCCAGATGCGCGGCGAAAGCTCGTGCGAAATAGACTGCGGGTAGACGAACGCGGCGCGATTGCCGGTTCACGGGCACTGGGCTCCGGTGTCGATCCACGCCTGGATCAAGTCGCCGAGCAACGCCTGCGAGCCGGGAGCTGGGTCGCGTCCGGCGCCCGGCTGCCAGCCCCACGCCACCAGATCATCGTGCGCCAGGTGCTCGTGCAGCAGCGAAAGATTGCGGCCGCCATTGCGATCGGGATCCTTGATCTGGCGGCAAATCTCGCCGACCGACTTGCCCTCCCACGCCATCTCGATGGGTGCTGCCATCCAGCGCGGATGCCCCGGGATGCTGCGATATGATGCGCGCTCAAGGAGCGTGACGTTGCGGTCGATGTGACAGGTTACACACGGGGTGTCCCGCGTCGCCACCGGCTGATGGGGATGTTTGTCATTCCCCTGCAGCACACGGTCGGTCGCGGGGTGACAGTTCATGCAGCGCGGATGGGTGAGCACCTTGGCCGCCTCGGCAAAAATAGCGCGTGAGCGCTCTGATGGATCGGAGATCGCTGCGAAGGCGGAC
>WNGA01005441.1_pt1 | contig 24664 bp, 24 predicted proteins | sample 5400061 | NCBI WGS metagenome assembly WNGA01 (sample SAMN13153366, study PRJNA577476) | soil metagenome | isolation source: 100 cm soil or saprolite under grassland replicate 2 | place: USA:California | collected 2016-06-15 | reverse complement strand
GCAGCTCCGCCACGCCGGAGCCTGCCGCTGCGACCGTCCCGGCCGCCTCCGTCCCGAGCGCCATCGGAGCCGGGCCGCCGATCTGCCAGCTGCCGATCCTGACAAGCTCGTCCCAGTTGCCGATGCCGGCGGCGGCGACGTCGATGAGGACCTCGCCTGCGGCAGGCGTCGCCAGCTCGTCCACCTCGAAGATCTCGACGGGCTCGCCAAGTGCTGTGATTCCGGCCGCTAGCATCCTATTCGGTGCATGTTACTGGCGTCGGTGATGCGGCGCGGGCCGCTCTGGCACCTCGCCAGAGGAGTGCGACGCGATCAGGTGACAGATGACTTGCCTGGCCCAGTGTTGGGGAATGTCACCTGACTATCGCTGGTCGTCCTGCGTCGGCGCCGGGCGTTACTCGATCAGCACGAAGAAGAGAGACGCTGCACCTGCGATAGAGAGAACGACGCCGGCGTAGAACGTGAGGCGGATGTCCATCTCCTCACTCATCAAGGGCCCGAACGACTTCTTCACGCGACCGAACGTGAGCCACCGAATCGAACGGTCCGCCCATAGGTTCCGAGACCTGATCGCCTTCTCCGGCGCGACGATCCCGAAGAGACCTACTCCGAAGGCCAGTAGCCCCCAGCCGAGGAAGAACCATTCGTTCTCACTCATACTGTTTCGGGCAGTGTCACGGTCTCGGACGTCCGGAGCGTACGGCACAGCGTGGTGAGCGAGCGTTCGGGAATGTCGCCGGGGCCATCGTGCGATGATGCGTCGCGATGAAGCGTGCTGCGTGCTCCTGGTCATGATGGTGATGGCATCGTGCGCCGCCCTCCACATCCTCGATGGGATCTCCCTTGCCCCATCGCGGCGTGCGGCGACCGCGGGTGAGGGGGCATGATGACCCGCCACCCCTCGCGCGGGCCGCCCTCGCCGATCCCCTCCGGGCGCTCAAGCGCCAATCACCGTTCAGGCCGAACATGGAGACGGGCTGGCCACTCGACACGGAACCTCTCCGTGGCTGAATGACCTGCTGGAGGAGCGGGCTGAGAAGTGATAGGCGAGGCGTCGGCCGTGCCTGCGACCAGTCGTGCCGCGGCGGTGCTGCTGTGGATCGTTGCGGGCGGATGGGGACTTCCAGCGCCGTGGCTGATGTGGTGGGTGCTGGTGCGCGGTCGATTGCCCGTGTTGCCGATCATCGGCGAGCCCAATGGTGGCCCGTTCTACTTCAACTTCTCTCGCGGCACGTTCGTCGCGTTGCTGGGCGCATCGTTAATGCTGGCATTCGTCCAGGGGTGGGCGGCCTGGCTACTGTGGGATGGCAAACGCTCGGGAGCCCTGCTGCAGTTTGCGTTGTTCCCAGTCGAGGCGACCTTCTGGTACGGCTTCGCTCTGCCAATCCCTCCGTTGCTCGCCATCGCTCGGCTGGTTCTCACTGCCATGGCCTGGCGGGGTCTCAGGTAGGCGACCTCGAAGGGAGGATCGACCAGGCCATCGCCCCGCCCGCTGCAATCTTCTCGAGCCGCCCCTTCCGCTCCACGTAGACGTCGTCGGGCCCGTTCATCATCACCTCGGTGACTTCACGTCTCCTTGCACTGACCACTATGGGTATGGTCAGGTAGCGCCGCTCCGACCGAACGACGACCAACCCGACGAGAAGGGAGCCGCGACCATGAAACTGACGACCACCACGATGGTCACCGTCGACGGAGTGATGCAGGGCCTCGGCGGGCCGGACGAGGACCGCAGGGGCGGATTCGAGCGCGGCGGATGGGTCACGCCGTACGCCGACAACGAGGGCATGGCGTTCCTGAACGAGGTCTATGGGCGCGCGGACGTGTTCCTGTTCGGCCGGCGGACCTACGAGATCTTCGCCGGCTCCTGGGGAACGTGGCCAGATCCGGGCGACAGCCCGATCTGGACGGCGTTGAACACGCGGCCCAAGTACGTGGCATCGACCACACCCTTCGACCCCAAGTGGGCGAACACGACCGTCCTCTCCGGTGACGTCGCGGCTGCCATTCGCGAGTTGAAGGCCAAGGCGGGGGGCGAGCTGCAGGTGCATGGCAGCGGCGTCCTGGTCCGGTGGCTGCTCGACAACGACCTCGTCGACGAGATCAACCTGCTCACCATCCCTGTGGTCGTCGGCCAGGGCACGCGGCTGTTCCCCGACACCGGAAGGGACATCGCGCTCGAGCTGGTCGGATCGCAGGCGGTCACCCCCAGCGGAGCGACGATCCACGTCTACCACCCCGCCGGGCGCCCGCAGTACGGAACGGCCACGGTCGACATGAACACGTGACATAGATCATCGGGGGCCGGAGGAACAATCCGCTCGATCACGTGCAGGACGGCATCCTCCCCCTCGAATAGGCCGTTCGCCACCCCTCTCGATCCGCGGAGAATGATTCTTCAGGCGCACACTTTGAGTACTGTCTACGGGGGTACAGCCGGTAGGGGGAATCGCTTGCCCGCGTCCCCTCGGACTACGGGCCCGCCGGGCAGTCTCGTACCGCCTTCGACCGACTCGAAGATATATGCGCCTATCGGCCTGAGGGGACCGACCTTCCCGTCGAATCCAATCTTCCTGTTGGGGTCGATCGACGTGAAACGGGTGATCGCCTCTCCTCCGCGCGACCCCACACGGAGATGGAACGTCGTCCCAACCCCCGTCGGCCCTTCCGGTTCCTTCACAACGGAATCGATCCCCAGAGAACCCGCATTCTTGTCGAACTCGAAGAAGAACCGGTACACATCCTCGACCGGACGAGCAATCGTCACCGTGGACTCGAAAGTGGCCACCTGCAGGACCCCCCGTCCAGAAGCAATCCTAAGGCTTCCGGTCGTCCGTACCTGGTGCTGATCCAGAGGAAGACCGACGGGGCGCATACGGTAACGCAGTCGTCGGATGAGGTGCCCCCTTCGCTCCCCGCTTCCCCGGGACGAATACGGGTGCCAAGAAATTGGGTCTGCGCTCCAGTTGCAGCCTGATTCCGTCGACCGCGCCCATGGCCGCATCCTGGCATGCGCCATCCGCGCGGAAAGCGGCCCACCTGGAGTTCGCCTAACGCCGAGGAAGCGCCACGACCGTCGCCAGAGCGAAGATCATCAAGCTTCCGGCCACGATGAGGACCCCAATGCGGAAGTTCGGAACTTTGAGACGCTGCGAGAGCGCAAGCAGGAAGAGCACTGTCGCGAGCACGAGGGTCGTCCGAACGTAGTCGTCGGCGTGGCTTCGTGCTTCGGTGCCCTCGTCGAAGATCCGGCTCGCCTGATGGTTCAGAGCGGAACCCCGCACGATCTGAGGATTGACGTACTCAGGCATGAAGCTCGGCCCGGGTGGCGCGCTCGGATTCGTGAATGGATGGGTCTGGATCCACGCATCGAAGGCGACCCTGAACTCGGGGCTGAACCTGCGCACGTACAACGCTGCGAGCTCCGTCCGCCCTTCGGCCTTCGCTTGAATCCACGTGTTGAACGTCGAAACGTCGAGAAGACGCTGCTGCCCACCGAGTGTCAGGAGCTGGTCGGCGTCGATCCTCGTGGTCGAAGCTTTCCCGTACAGCTCCGCCTGCAAGCCGTCCCACCTGGCCGCCTGATATCCGCTCCAGGCGATCGAGATTGCGACGACCGCGAGAACCACGACCTCGAGGATCTCGACCGGCTCGTCCCAGCGAGACTGCGGCCTATCCGTCGTGCCGTGCCGACCCTGACCCAATTCCCGTGCGATCTCGATGCCAACCTCGTCGGACACAACCCACTCCTGGGGAAGTCTATGCAGGTCTCTCCATCGGTGCCGAGCCGGGTCGCCAAATCCTGGTTGCAGTGATCCTGGAAGCAGCGATACCCGTAGCCCCCTTAGGTGCGGTGCCGGCTGCTGAAGGCTCGCTACTCGAGAACAACCCGAGCATCAACACGATCTATGCTTCGAACGATTTGGACGAGGAACAGGATTTCATTCCCGTGATCGATGCCATCCAGGGTGAGGAATTCAATCCCTTGTGGCATCAAGTCCTCATCGTCTTCAACGAAGGATTTGCGCCCCACCAGTTCGTTTCTGAAGCGCAGGTCCTGGCGGCTGCGGCCGGAACCAATCCTGAAATCACTCTCGTCGAGACGGACGAGGTGTATCGCTGTTCGGTTGTTGGCTCAAGATAGAAGGACGATGAAGGGTCGCCTCTGGTGATCACCCACGCCGCAGGGGCAGTGGCTTCATGCCGAACAGGAGACGGGCGAGGCGGAACCGTCGGACGAGTCCTTCGTAGAGAGCGAGCGTCCCAACGAACGACGCCAAGACCAACGCGAGGTACTTCCCGACGATCGGCGCGTTCCAGCGGACGATGACCCAGGCGGCGGCCACGATGACCGGCTCGTGGAGGACATAGAAAGGCAGCACGGCCTCGTTCGCGTACCGGGCGGCGCGACGCCAACGCTGGTCATTCATTGAGGATGAGCCAACCGCAACCGGGGATCCCCGTGGTCGGCGATCGACCACCGACCCGGCGAACCCCAGGATGGACACGATCCACGACCAGCCGGCCAGGCCCTGTAGGGCACTCCAGTCGCGCACGCTCCCGGTCATCACGTCAAGGCCTTGCCCGCGAAGAAGGCCCGCCCACACAATGAGGCCCGCGGTGGCCACGAGCGCGCAGGCCAGGGTCAGTCGGCGCTGGCGTCGCATCGCCGTCTCGAAACGGGGATCCGATGCGATCAGATACCCATAGAGAAGGGGGAAGAGGTACGCCAGGCGCTCCCACCCACCGGTATTGACGTCCGGGCCGATACCCGCCTCCACGAGCACGAGGGGAATCGCCGCCGCACTGAGCACGAGGACGCCATGGCGATCGGTGAAGCGGCCCAGACGCTCGATGAACCGGTGCCCAGGGGTGCTTCGAAGGAAAAGGAACAGGGGCAGGAGCGCGATCGAGAACAACAGGAGGACGTAGAGGAACCACAGGTGGGCCGGGTCGAACTCGATGCCTCCCGACGTCCACGACCCGCGCGGTAGCAGCCCCCAAGCGATGGCGGGGAGGTTCAGGAAGGTGAGCCAGAATCGCCAGTACGGCTCGTGGAAGCCGGGCTTGCCGAGCTGTCCGATATAGAACATGGGCGGGACCAGGACTGCCAGGCCCACGGCGAACGGAACGAGCAGCCGGGACAACCGTTCCCGTGCGAACCCGGTCCCTGAGCGAGTCCGGAGTGCGTACCGAACGCCCATCCCGGAGACCAGGAACAGCAGCGGCATCCCCCACAACGACCCCCACAAGAGGAAGACGGTGAACCCGAGGCTTGGTCGTGGGTCTTTCACGAACCAGGAAGCGCCCGAAGCGAACACGACCGCAGAGTGGAAGACCACCAGCCCGGCCACGACGAACGCCCTCATGAAGTCCAGCTCCGGCCGGCGCTCCGGGCGAGACAACGACGGGGCTAGTCCAGCCGGACGTGCGCGTTCGGTCACGGGTCGCACCTCCGGAATGCCCCGCTCTGTATCCCCCGACCGGGCCGACCGGGGCTCGTTGCTGCCAGTGGGACCCGCGACCCCGGCGGGATCCTGTTCACGGCCAGGGCCCGAGGGTTCGGGGCCCATCTCAGATCTCGGTCGACATGGAAAACACGGATCCCCAAATCATTCCCAAACTCGCCAGGCGATGATTGTCCCGCGATCGTGCAGGAGTGGGGGAATGGCGGGGTGCATCGCTTTTCCACGTCTCCGTCCGTCCCAGATTGTCCAGGCGATTGCCGCGATCGAGGACTCCCTGACTACTTAGGCGAGCTGCCGAAGAGGTAGGGCAGCTTGAACCTGACGGACCCCCACGCGGCTTGAGGAGTGTCCTCGATCGATATCGCCGGTCGAGGTGATCTCGTAGGGTCGGCAGCGGACGCCACGAGTGCTCATCCGACCGAGAGTCTCTTCACTCTTGTGTATGTCTAGAGCCGCGCGTCTGCTCAAGCTCGTTGCCGGCTCGATCTAAAGGCTGCGGATCTTGGTCCCGATTGGTTAGAGGTCGGTTTTCGCGTTGGGACATCCATCAGCGCGGAGTTGGGAGAGGGATGGAGCCCAGGGACGCAAACCAGACGTGGGGTACGCAGGGGACTCTGTCCGGGACCGATGTCCCGCCCCGTCCTGAAGTGCCCCTTCCTCCCTGGCCTCTGCCCGCGGGCACCGCATACGCGGGCCTGGGCATCCGCGCGCTGGCGTTGGTCATCGATGCGCTCGCCTCGTTGGTGGTGGCGATCCCCCTTGCCGCGTCGCAGGGCGGGCTGCAGGCATCAAACGGCTCGAGCGGACGGCGGCAGACTCACCGTCGCCGGCGCCGTGGTCCGCAATCTCCTCCGCCTGATCGACGCCCTTCCCTACTTCATCCCCTACCTCGTCGGGGGCGTCGCGGTCGCCCGCTCGTCGCAGCGGCAGCGGCTGGGCGATCGAGCGGCTGGCACCGTGGTCGTGCGGGCTCGCTCGGTGCCGGTGGGAGGCGACCTGGAAACCTCCGCGCCATGGGGACCGCGACTCGTGCTGTGCTTGGGGTTGGTCCTCATCCTCGCTGCGACCTACGGATTCGCTGCGATGGCCGGGCATTGCGACATCGGGAACGGCCTCTATGACTGCCACCACGTGCGTTTCGAGTACCCGGGCTCGTGGCCAGTGGTCAGAGACGTGAGGGTCATGACCACCGGGAACCTGGAGTTCGCGGACATCGTGGGCCTGGACCCCGTGAACAACGTGGAGCTCCAGGCGTACCGGCTCAACCAGTCAATCGATCGCGGCAACATCGCTCAGTCGCAGGAGGAGGTCTCAGCGGTCGCGAAGCAGCTCGCCGAAACCCTTTCGGGAACGGTCGCCGATGGGCCCAGGCGGATCGAGATGGGAGGGCTGCCCGGCTTCTCGATCCGCATCGAGGGAAACTACGGAGGGCAGCCCCTCACCCTCGAGGGCGTCGTCCTCCCCCGAGGAACGACCCAGTACTTCCTGGAGTGCCAGTACACGCCTGACCACGCCGGCGAGATCCGGTCGGGATGCGAGCAGGTCATGCGCACATTCCGCCCCACGTGATCCGATGCGAGCACGGACACGGTCATGCCTGGAACGCCGTGCCCAGGACGGGCAGCGTTCGCGCATAGTCTCGACGGACCGATACTCTCTTCGAGCTGACGCATGACCATGGAAGCGCGCTTCCCGACGATCCTGGCCGCGGCGAGGGCGGGGGCCGAGTGGGCCCTCGCGGAGCTGTATCGCGATCTGCATCCGCGGATCTTGCGCTACCTGCGAGCCCTCGAGCCGTCCGAAGCCGAGGATCTCGCCTCTGAGGTCTGGCTGGACGTCGCGCGAGGCCTGGAGCGGTTCGCGGGTGACGACCGGGCCTTTCGGGCCTGGGCGTTCACGATCGCCCGGCGGCGCCTCGTCGATCTTCGACGGCAGCGGACTCGACGACCAGCGATCCCCGCCCCCGTGGAGCGCCTCGTCGAGCGGGGCGGCATCGGGGACGTCGAGGAGGAAGCCATGGCCGGCCTGACCACCGAGGCGGCGATCGCCCGCATCGCGACCCTTCCTCCGGACCAGGCCGAGATGGTCCTCTTCCGTATCCTCGGCGGGCTCAGCGTGCGGGAGGTGGCAGCGATCACGGGGAAGCGGCCCGGGACCGTACGCGTGCTCCAGCACCGAGCGCTGAGGCGCCTGGCCCGAGAGGTTCGGCGGGAGGCTGTAACGAAATGACCCCCTGGGACGATTCCGAGGACGAGATGCGTGGGCCGTTCCTCGATCGGGACACCGCCGACCGGCTGCTGGCCGGCGCCGTCGAGCCGGACGATGCTCCCCCCGGCTACGCCGAGGTCGCTCGCCTGCTCCGGGCGGCCGGCGCGCCGCCCGCCCCCGCCGAACTCATGGCAGAGGAGCAGGCGGTGGCCGCGGCGGCACGAGTGGTGAGCCCCACGACCCCGCACTCGCCCGGTCCCTCGACCAGGAGGTCAGCCGTGAGATCGAGATTCTTCCGCGTCAAGATCGCCGGCCTGGTCGTGGCCGGCACCGTTCTCGGCACCTCAGGCCTCGCCGCCGCCGGCGTCCTGCCGGACGCTGCGCAGAACGCGGCATCGAGCGTGCTGTCCTCGATCGGGATCTCGGTCCCCGCTGCCGATGAGCATCCCGCCAGCACCGGAACCGACATCTCCGGGATCGCCACCACGACCGGCGCGACCGGCGTCGACAAGGGAGCGGAGATCTCGTCTATTGCGAGCGGCGGCATGAGCCAGGCGGGCGTCAACGGCGGGACGGCCGGCACGTCGGGTTCCGCTCCGGTGACGACCCCCAACACCGGTGGAACGGGCACCGGCGACACGGCGAGCGGTGGCGCGGCCGACACGGGCACCGCAACCGCCGACGAGGCGAGCCAGGGACACAGCGCTTCCGGGTCGGGGAACGCCGCGGGCCACACCCCGTAAGCGGCGCACCGGACTCCTCGGCGACGCGTATCGGGGTCGAGCTGCGGGTCCGCTTTCAGGCTCTCAGCTGAGGAGGGCTGGGGCGACCTGCTTTGCGAAGAGCTCCATCGTGAGCTCGTCGACGGGTGGCCGGGCAAGCATCAAGAAGTCTCCCACGCCCATCTCCCGGAACGGCCGCAGCACGTCGGCGAACCGCTCCGGCGTCGTCGCCATGAACCGTCCCCTGAGCAGGTCCTCGTCGATCCCGGTGGTGGCCGCGCGTTCCTTCACCCGGTCCTCCGCTTCGGCCTCGGTCTGGCCCAGGATCACCGAGGAGCTGAGCTGCTTCCTGATGTCCCCCGCCTCCCGTCCGAAGTCCTCGCAGTGCCCGGCCAGCACGTCGAGCTTGTGCCGGTACTCCTCCTCGGACATCAGGAACGTGTTCCACCCGTCGGCCACCTCGGCCACCACCCGGAGCGTCCGGCGCTCTCCCATCCCGCCCACCCACAGCGGGATCGACGGTGACTGCACCGGCTTCGGCTCGCACAGCGCGTCCTTCAGCCGGTAGTGCTTGCCCTCGAACGTCGTCCGCGTGTTCGTCCACATCGACTTCAGGATCAGGCAGGCCTCGCGCAACATCTCCGCCCGGGTCCGAAACGGCGGGAACGGGATGCCGTACTGCTCGTGCTCGAGTTCGAACCATGCGGCGCCCATCCCGAGCTCGAGCCGGCCGCCCGAGATGTGGTCGATGGTGACGGCCATGTTCGCCAGCACGGCCGGATGGCGATAGGTCACCCCGGTCACGACCACCCCGCACCGCAGGCGCGAGGTGTGCGCGGCCGTCGCGGCGAGCAGGGTCTGGGACTCGAAGCAGGGCCCCTCGGGGTCGGAGAAGATCGGCAGGAAATGGTCGAAGCACGAGGCCCAATCCAGGCCGAGGTCCTCGGCCTTCCTCCAGGTGGCGAGATAGTTCGGGAAGTCGGTGTTCTGCTGGCCGGCCTGGATCCCGAATCGGAGCCGTCCCTCGAAGATCTGCACGAGCCATGCTATCTCGCTCGAACCCGGATGAACGCCCCGGAAAGATGCTCGGTGCGTGTTCCGAGCGGGGTCAGTCCACGAACGATCCCGTGACGATCTCGCCTGCCGGCTCGTACGTACCGATCACGACGCCAGTGGTGGAGACCTTGCTGTCCACGAGCTTCAGTGCGGACGGGATGGTGCCGTCGGAGAACAGGCGTTTGCCCGATCCGATGACGAGGGGGAAGACCCACAGACGGTACTCGTCGACGAGGTTGTGGCGCATCAGCGTTTGGATCAGGTTTCCGCTGCCGTGCACCTGCAGCTCCAGCCCATCTCCCTTCTTGAGCTGCGCGATGCCTTCGGCCGCGTCTCCCTCGATCAGGACCGACCTGTCCCACTCCAGCCTGGGACGACTCCCCGACGCGACGTACTTGGTGGCGTTGTTCAATGGCTTGGCGCCGGCTTCCTCCGGGGCGTGAGGCCAGTACGCGGCGAAGATCTCGTACGTCCTGCGTCCGAGAACGAGGTCGAACGGCGCGCTCATCGCCTCGGTCATGACCTGACGCATCTGGTCGTCCCAATAGTTCACCGACCAGCCGCCGTACGCGAACCCGCCACTGTCGTCCTCTTCAGGTCCGCCCGGGGCCTGCATGACTCCGTCGAGGGTCAAGAAGGTGCTCACGATCAGCTTTCTCATCTCCCGTGTCCTTCCCTGGCTTGCATTAAGCCCACCGCAGCATAGGACGGCCCAGTGGGGCAAAACTCATCGCGAGACGTACCCCACGGGCTGTACGGGTTTTACGGTCGGCGTCGCATGCCTCCTGGGAACGCCGCGACTAGCGTCAGGATCGCTAGAGGGGCGCCGTCCTGTGATCGGGTTTCCCCCGGGCCGAGGAAGGGTGAAAGCCCCGGAAGGCTTGGCTACCCGGATCATGGGCCGGCGCCCCATGCGTCCCTTCGCGCCTTGCACTTCACCGATCTCGCGGCCGAGGACTAGCCCGGCCCGAGAAGGGGCAACCCCGGCACCAGGAGCACGAGCGCGCTGGCAAGGATCAGGCCGGCGCCGATCGGCAGCACCCCTCGATCTCCGCCACGGCCGGTCTTCTCGAAGACCATCAGCGCGGTAAGCGCGGCCATCCACCACAGGTTGGCCACCCCGGCGGCGAACCCCACAAGCATCAACGCCCAACAGCAACCGAGACAGAACAGCCCGTGGATCCGCCCGATCCGGAACGCCGCGGCCGTGCCGCGTCCGTAGTGCTGAATCAGGAACGGCCCCGGGTGCCGGCACTCGGTCAGGCACCGCTCCTTGAGCTCCGAGAACTGGAACGAGCCCGCCAGGGCCAGGACCGAGCCCGCGATCAGCTGTGGGTGGGCCGCCAGCCACGGCGAGGCGTGGACGAGCTTGTGGAGGCCGACGTCCCCGACGAACGCGAGGACCCCGAACGCCGTCCACACCGTCGCGTATCCGGCGATGAGCGCCGCGGTGGCTTGCCCGGGCCTCTGCTGGCCCTCGGCCGCGACGCGGAACAGCCGGATCAGCGGGAGGGTCGACGGGAGCATCATCGCGGCGATCATCAGCTGCCACGCGAGGACGAAGACGGCGAGGGCGCCCACGATCGGCAGGCCGCTGTGGATCAGCGCGCTGTGGCCGAGGAGCTTGGCCTCTCCGGTGGCCTCGGCCGCGATCGCGACGGCCCAGGCCGTCGCGATCGCCCCGATCACCACCATCGGCACCCCAGGCTTGCGGGTTCCGATGCCGGCGACGGTGCCGATCATGCGGTGTACTCCATCTTCCAGTCGGACTGGATCGCGTTCCGGCCCTCGAATTCCCACTCCATCCCGTACTCGGGCAACGTCACGCGGTGCACCGACGCCTTCGAGATCCAGGCCGGCGAACCCGGGACGGTCGAGAAAACGGAGTCCCGGAGCGTGGTCACGCTGCCGTCCGGGCCGCGGTACGGCTCCATCACGGTCTCGACCTTTCCGGGGATGGTGAGCGTTCCCACGCCCCCCCGGACCTGATGAGACAACGGCACGCTCTCGACTCCCTTCACCGTGCCGAACAGCTGCGCGAGGTCGGCCATGGGGCCACCGAGCTGCCCGCCGAGCGCAGCCACGAGGGCGTCGCGCTGTTCGGGCGTGGCACGGTCATCAACGAGCACGACGATCTCCCAGTTCCCGGCAAGGACGTTGCCCGGGATGTAGGCCACCGCCACCACCGACAGTCCGGAGACGTCGATCCCCTGGATCCGCCCCTCGTCGATGTGGTACGAGATGAAACTGCGGCAGTCGCCCTGGTCCGGATCCTCGCCGATCCAGCAGGGGCACAGGACGTTGCACGAGCAGGCTTCGATCATCGTCCCCGTGAGGGAGTACACCTCTCCGGCCCCCTGAAGCTTCTCCTCGGTCTTGGCCATCGCTCCTCCTCTCCCGGGCGCCGGGCGGTCGCCGGGCGCCCGCTCCTACTCGGATGGCGTGAATCCGGGGGGAACAACTGTTCCTGCCGGACTCGAACTCAGAGATCCCAGACCGGCGGCTCGTGCCCGGGAGGGGCGTACGAGCAGAACCGGCCCGTGCGGATGGACGCGGCGAGGTGCTCCCCGAGCGCCGGGCAGTCATCGGAGACCGCCCGGACGGCCGCCTTGATGGCCTTCGTGACGCTCACACGGGCTCGCTCGGCCGGTGACGGCATCCCTCGGTCCCGCCCCCCCAAGCCGAGCGACCGCTCCAGCTCCGACGTGAGGGCGTCGATCTCGGCCTCGACCCGCGCTGTCCGTTCGGGGTCGTTCCAAGACCGTGCCTCCTCCAGCTCCTCCCCCAGCTCGGCCAGGCGCCGCCGGAAGACGTCCTTCGCCTGCTGGTCCAGCACTGCTTCGGTTCCCCCCAGCCGCGACGGGTGGAGCCCTTCAGTGCCGGCGTGGTCATCGGAGAGGGGTTCGGCGGCTTGCGCTCCCGCCAGCTCCAGTACGTGAACGTCTCGGCCCGGCGCGGCCAGGAGCAGACCGATGTATCGGAGGCCTTTCAGGTCGTGCAGCCGGGCCATCTCGCCTCGGTACGCCACCGTCCAGATCTGGCCCTCGCGACGAAAGGTCCCTCGATCGGCGGCGCCCCTGGCCGCCCCGGCGTCGGCCCCCACCTCGGCAAGTGCGGACGCGCGCTCGGCGATGCCGGGGAGATCGAGCTTCTGGCAGGTAGCGGTGGCGCGGGCCAGGAGTTCGCCGGCTCGCTCGTCGTCGCCCGCGCTCCTGCGGGCCAGGAGCATCCGTGCGTGCTCGACCAGGACCCTGGCCTCGATGGCTCGGGCTCCCATGACCTCGCACAGCTCCATCGCCCGGTCGAAGTGCTTCTCCGCTTCCTCCCATCGCTCGAGCAGCGCCGCCACCATCCCCAGCCGCATCGCGACTGGTCCGAACGGCATCGTGGAGATCGAGATGGCGTTCCGGTCGGCAAACGGCGCGAGCAGCTCGTAGAGCTCGGCCGCCCTCGGCTCGTCCCGAAGCAGCACCGACGCCTCCGCCAGCCCACACAGATGCAGGATCCACAGCCCATCGCGGGGAAGATCGGCGAAGCCGTTGAGGGCGTGCCGCTCGACCTCGGCCCTCGCCGACCGTTCGTCGCCGAGCTCGGCCGCCGCCAGCGCGTCCCGCCACCGAGGGATGCCTCGGAACCGCTCGCCGTGCTGCTCGATCCGGTCGCGGACCTCTTCCATCCGGCCTTGCGTCCACCGGAGCGCCAGGAGTTGCGCGTACTCGAACATGTAGAAGACGTACTCGCTCTCGCGAACCCTGGCGATCTCGAGGGCCTCGCGCATCTGGCGCTCCGCGTGGGCCAGCCTGCCCTCGAGCAGTGACCGCACGCCTCGGAGGCAGGCCGTGTGCCAGAGATAGAAGGGCTGCCGGATCCGTTCGGCGAGCTGCGCCATAGCCTCGAGCTCGGCGTCGATCCCCGGGACGTCGCACAGCTCCAAGAAGCAGTGCACGCGGATGTGGCGCGCCAAGAAGGCGGCCTCCTCGTCGCCGGCGCCGGTGGCCGCGACCAACATCTGCTGGGCGTTCGACAGGCGATCGCCCACCGAATCCGGGGCGAGCGTCGCCCAGTGCCGGCCGCGCAGCGCCTCGACCAGCGCCTCCGAGTCACCCAGCCGGAGCGCCATGTCGATGGCCTCCTGGCTGAGCGAAAGGCGCGGGTCGCGGAACTCGGTGGGGTACAGCTGGGTCGCCAGCCTGGCCAGCGCGCGGGCTCGGAGCGGGCCATCGCCTTTGGGGAGGGCATCGAGCGCCTCCTCGAGGAGCGAGATGCCTCTCGTCCCGGCTTCGAATCGGGCCGTGAGGAGCAGGCCGCCGAACCCCAGATACGGGACCGCACCGGTCACGTACCCGAGTGCGGCGCGCGTCAGGATCTCGTGATCGCCCGCCCGCCGGGCGACGGCCGCCGCCTGTTCGAAGCTCCGTCGCGCGTCCTCGGTGTCGCCCGCCCGCGATTGGACATCGCCAAGTCGGAGGAGGATGTCCGCGCTTCGCTCCGACGCGGCCTCGGTCGGTCCCAGCAACTGCAAGGCTCGCTTGTAGAGCCCGACGGCGTCCTCGTAAGCGAGCACTGCTCTCGCCCGGTCAGCCGCCCGCACCGCGTAATCCACGGCTCGCTTCGATTCTCCGATCGGGGCCGCCTGGGCAAGGTGGTGCGCGATCTCGGCCAGGTGCGGTTCCAGATCGTCGCGGAACAGCTCCTCGAGCTCGCCGCCGACCGTTCGATGAAGCTCCATCCGACGGGTTGGGGGGAGATCCTCGTACAGCGTCTCGCGAACGAGGTCGTGAGCGAAGGCGTACGTGCCGGGCTGGTTCCGATATTCGGCGATCACGCCCCCGCGCTCGCTCTCCGCGAGGACGTCGATGATCCGTTCGGGGCTGAGCGTCGTGGTGGGCGCGATCACCCGCAGGTCGAAGTCGCGCCCGATGACCGCGGCGACGCGTAGCAGGTTCACAGCCTCCGGGGAGAGCCCCGCCAGCCGCCGCCGGATGAGCGCGCGGACCTCTTCGGGCAGGGGGAGCGTGGCCTCGTCCGCACCGGCCAGCCGGCCCTCCGCCACCAGGATCCGGACGACCTCCCCGATGAAGAACGGATTGCCGCCGGTGACGTCGCTGACCCGGATCGCCACCGCGTCCGAGGGCTCGTCCCCGGACGCGAGCGCGATGTAGCGGGCAACCTCGGTGGTGCTGAGTCCCCGCAGCGGGATCCGTCGACCCAGCCTGGCCAGATCGCCGAACAGGTCGGCCAACTCGCGCACCCGGAGCTCGCCCTCCCGGTACGAGCCCAGGGCAACGATCGGATGCTCCGGGACTGTGGTCGCCAGGAACCGCAGGAGCAGCAGCGACGGCTCGTCGGCGGCATGAAGGTCGTCGAGCACGATCAGAGTCGGCCGTTCACGCGCGGAATCCGTCAGGAACCGCCCAACCTGGTCGAAGAGCTGGAACCGATCGGCCTCGGGGTCGACCGACTCCGACACGGCGAAACGACGCCCTCCCTCCGATCCACCGCCGGCCGCTTCCGGAACGGGCGCGAGCTCGGCGAACTCGCCGCCGGCCCCCCGGACGATCTGGATCCACGGCCAGTAGGCCGGAGCGCCCCCGCCCTCCCAGCACCGTCCGGTCAGAACACGCCAGCCCCGCTCCTCAGCGTGCTCGGCAACCGTGCCCATCAGGCGGCTCTTCCCGATCCCCGGCTCGCCCGAGATCAGGAACAGCGACCCGTGACCGGCGGATGCCGTGGGGAGTGCCGACAGCACCTCGTCGAGCTCGCGGGTCCGACCGACGAAGGGCCGGGCCTGCTCCCCCGGTGCCGCATCGCCTGACGGCCGCTCGGCGGGCATGCCCGTACCGATCACCGGACTGCGACCTTCTCCCGCCATCGTGCGACAAGTCTGTCCCTCGGAGGATGAGCGAGTCCAGACGGGGACGTGTTTTGAGCCGGATGGCGGGCGCCGACGCCGTTCAGGACGCCTTGAGGTGGGCGATCACGGCCAGCACCCGCCGGTGCACCTCCGGCTCGGGCAGCAGGTCGAGCTTCGTGAAGATGTTGCCCACATGCGTCTCGATCGTCTTCTCGGTGAGGAACAGCTCCTCCGCGATCGCCTGGTTGGACCGGCCCTCCGCCATCAGTGCCAGCACCTCGCGCTCCCGGGGCGAGAGCCGCTCGAGGGGATCCACGGCCCGGCGGCGCCCCACGAGCTGCGCCACTACGGCCGGATCGACCGCCGAACCGCCCGATCCCACCCGGCGCACCGCATCGGCCAGGGCGTCCAGGTCCGCTACGCGATCCTTCAGCAAGTACCCCGTGCCGGCCTCCCCAACGAGTTCCACCGCGTGCTGGGTCTCCACGTACTGGGAGAGCACGAGCACGCCGGTATCCGGGAAGTCCCGACGGATCGCGAGTGCCGCCTGAAGCCCCTCGTCCGTGTGCGTCGGCGGCATTCGGATGTCGGCGATGGCCACGTCGGGTCGCTCCGCCTCGACCAGCTCGATGAGCTCGGCAGCGTCGGCGCCGCGCCCCACCACCTCGAACCCGGCATCCTCCAGGACCCTGGCCAGCCCCTCGCGGAACAGCACCGAATCGTCCGCGATCACGACCCGCACGGCAGTTCCGCGACGATCGTGGTCCCGGCGCGGTTCGGGCTGCTCACTGTGAATCGCCCACCGATCGCGGCCACGCGGTCCGCCAATCCCCGGAGCCCCGAGCCCGTCGAGGTCGCGCCGCCACAGCCGTCGTCGCGCACCTCCAGGTGCAAGAGGCCGTCGCGCTGCTCGACGCGCACCACCACCTCGCTCGCGCCGGCGTGCTTCGCGGCGTTCGCCAGGGCCTCGGAGGCTACGAAGTAGGCGGTGGCCTCGACCGCCGCCGGCAGCCGGCCGTCGAGTGACCCCTCGACGCGAGCGGGGACTGAGGATCGCTCGGCCAGGGATTCGAGGGCCGCGCCGAGACCGCTCTCGGTAAGGATCGCCGGGTGGATCCCTCGTGCCAGCTCGCGCAGCTCCTCGAGCGAACGGCGGAGCTCGGACTCCACCTGAGCGAGCGTCGCGACCAGCTCGGGATCGTCTGAGGCGCGGCGGGTCGCACGCTGCAACGAGATGGCCAGCGTCACCAGGCGCTGTTGGGCCCCATCGTGGAGATCCCGCTCCAGCCTGCGACGGGCATCGTCCGCCGCCGCGACGATGCGCTCCCGCGACGACCGGACCTCGGCGAGCTGCGCCCGAACCTCCGCTTGCAGCCGCTCGTTCTCCAGGGCCATGTGCGCCGCCGCCCCAACGGAGCGAACGAGCTCTCGCTCATCGTCGAGCGCTGGGTCGTGCACGAGGACGGCGAACGGGCCGCCATCTGCCTCGAGGATCGTCGCCGACCGCCGCGCTCCTGCCGGTGGGAGCTCGAGTGGTCTGCCGTCGCCGGCCATCCACGTGCCCGGGTCGGAAACCCAGAAGCCGACGTCGAGCTCGGGGTCCCCGAGGGATCGAGCCAGCAGGTCCCGAAGGCCGCCGATCGGAACGCCCCGTTCCAGCTCGAGCACCAGGTCACCCACGGACGCCCGATCGAGCCGGGCACGCATCAGCGCCGCGAGGAACCCGATCGGAAAGACCACCAGGACCAGGGGGCCGACCTGGAGCAACGCCCACACCACCCAGGACGGAGGGTGGTCGAGGGCGGCTGCGACGTTCTGTCCGACGATCACGACGGCGGCCGGCAACGCCGCCCAGGCCACAGGGGCCAGCGCCCGTCGGCTCCGGGCCGACGCGGCGCGCCAGTGGCCACGGATCAATACCAGCACGATCACCGTGAGGGCGATGCCCACGGCCAGGAAGGGCAGGCTCAGGGCGTCCCTGAGGGACGGCGAGTCCGATATCAGGAGGGGATTCGCCGGGCACTCAGGGCACCCGTGAGCTCGAGGGTCGAACAGCAGGACGTCCATGACACTCGTGTTCAGCGGGATCCACACGTAGATCGCGACCACAACGATCCGTTCGGTTCGGGACCGCAGCCGCCCCGTGGGGAACGCCAGCGCCAGGTGAACGAGGAACGCCTGGTACCAGTTGACCGTCGCTACGCCCACGACCGCCGCGATGGGGTTGCGGGTCCACCAGACCACTGGGAGGAAGAACGCGAGGCCGACGCCGATCATGAGCGGCCCGATCCGGTTGCCCGGCCGGCGGATCCATGCGACGAGTCCCGCTCCCATGAACGAGGCGCCGACCGCCGTGTACACGATCGCGGACAAGATCGTCGGCTTCATCCGGTAGGAGCTCAGGAAAGGGCCGATCGCGTGGAGCACGGTGGCGGCCAGGCAGGCCGCGCCGACCGCGAACACCGCGCGGCGGGACGGCGCGGCGACCGAACCCCTCTCCGCGAGCGACATGGTCGCCACGATGGCATCGAAGCACGCCGCCGGCCTCGGGGCCAGCCCTGAATCAGGTTCCGGGCCGGCCCCGATGGCCGCCGCCATCCCCGTGGCTACGGTCGAAATTCGAGCAAAGGAGGCCCAAGGTGGACGGAACGATGCACATGGAAGCCGGAGGCCGGGCGTCACGTCGGATCGGTCGGTCACCGGTTACCTGGCTCCTGGCCGCGGTCGTGGTCCTTTTCATCGTGATCGCCCTCGCGGCCGGGCCCGCCGCCTCGGCCGTCCGAGCTCCGGCCGGTACCCCCACGCCGGGCCCCACCGTCTGCACGGCAGACGGGGTGTCCGGTCCGTGCTCGTAGGAATCGACGAACTGCGACGAGAGGAGGCAACGATGACCACCGCAACCCTGGAGCAGAAGCAGGTGCTGGGCATGTCTCGCGGTCTGGAGTTCCTGGCGTACGGGGCCGCGGCCGGCCTGGTGGTCGCGGCCGCCTGGTACGCCCTGATCTCCCGTCACGTGACGGTGGCGGCGCCTCCAACCCTCCAGGCGGGTGTGCCCATTGGGATCGTGCACCATCGCTACTACCCCTGGCTCGTCCCGACGCTTCAACAGGAACGGATCGACACGGCCATCGCCATCGTCTCGTTCGTCTGCCTGGTCCCGATCGCCTCGTCGCTCCGTGACCGCCTAGGGGGACGAACCTGGCTGACGCGGATCGGCGCGACCGGCGTCGCGCTGGGAGCGTTCACGTGGGTGACCGGGAACGTCCTGGCGCTCGGCGGCCACCGGGCGGTCGGCCTGATGGCCACCCACGGCAACCCCATCGAGACGGTGAACGCCATCGGGTTCACGATCGACGCCGTCGACGACGCTTTCGAGCTGGCGGCCTTCGCGCTGATCGGCGCGGGCATCCTCGCGTTCGGGTGGGTGGGGTTGCATGACCGGATGGCAACCGTTGGATGGGGATGGTTCTCGCTCGCCGTGGGGGTCGTCACCCTGACGCTCAGCGGCGCGTACGCTGCCGGCGACGGGAACCTCGTCGACCTGCTCCTGGTGACCGGCGGGGTCGTCCTGCTGCCGGCGTGGCTCGTCTGGTCGGGGCGACTTCTTGGTCGAACGATCCCGGTGGAGCGCTAAAGCTAAGACTGCGGGCGCCGGATCCGGACCGTCAGGATGTCCCGGAGGCTCACGATGCCCAGGAGGGTCGTTCCATCGACGACCGGCAGATGCCGGAAGCCCTGGCCCATCATGATCTCGGCGGCATCATCGGCGTCCACGTCGGGGCCGGCGGTCACCGGGTCGCGGGTCATCCACTCGGAGACCGGCGACGTAGTCAGGTCGGCCCCCGAAGCCGCAGCACGTAGCACATCACGTTCCGTGAAGATGCCGACGAGCCAGGAGCCTTCCATGACGACGGCAGATCCGAACCGGCCCTTCACCATGCTGTTGGCCACATCGGCGACCGAGACGTCCCCCGTGGTCGTGAAGACCTCGCGCGACATGATTTCATTCAGCGTGGCCATGCCCGGTCCTCGATGAGCGGTGTCAACCTCCCTCCCCCCCGACCTCGTGGAACTCCGAGTCCTCGAGCGGCTTCGCGGGGTCGGCGAGATCCTCGTTGAGCCGGCGCCAAAGGGCGCCTGCCCACGAGCTGACGTTGGGCCAGCGTTGCCAGAAGACCTGGAGCGTCGCCTCGTCGAACGTGCGTGCGGCCTCATCGGGCGTCGCGGCCTGGGCAACGCGCTCGCACTCGTCGAGGGCCTTCAGCAGGTGCTCGGAGACTTCGTCCATGGGACCCCCTTTTTCCCGGCGAAGTCTAGTCCGGACGTGACGCGGGTTGCGCGTTTGGGGACGGGCTGACAGACTCTCCGGTGCAGCGTTGACCAGCGCCCACGGGAGGCAGCGTGGGAACTCTCCCAGCTTGGTTCGCCGCGACCGCGGAGCCGCTGCGTTGCACCGATCGCGCACCCCCGCCGCTTCGACGGTAAGGACCCTCGTCCGTCACCCGGCGAGGGACGCGTTTCCATCTGCCTGAAGGAGCCGCGAATGAGAGCCGTTGTGAAACGACCGCTTCTGGTTTTGGCCACCGCGGGAAGCCTGATCGCGAGCCTGTCGCTGGTGGGCCTGCCCCAGGCCCACGGCGCGGGGGTTCAGGCCCTGGTGAGCACTGGGAGCCCGCAGACCACACACCCTCAGAACGCGCAGAACGAGCCGGCGCTGGCCGTCGATCCCCTCCATCCGAGCACCCTGGTGGCCGGCGCGAACGACCTCGTGGACATGCAGCCCTGCTCGAGAGACGCTGCCACCAAGCACGCCGCCTGTTCGTACCCGCTGGGAACGTTCAACCTCGGCGTCGGGCTGCAGGGCGTGTACTTCTCGTTCGATCGGGGCCACAACTGGATCCAGCCCACGTACCAGGGGCTCACCGCCGTAGGCTGTGATCCCACTGCGGATTCGATAACGAGCCCGTGCCAGCCGACCGCGGGGCCGATCCACACCGTCCCCAACTTCTACGAGAACGGCCTGCGGTCCCGGAGCGACCCCGGCGTGGCGTTCGGTCCCAAGCCCGCGGCCGACGGCACGTTCTCCTGGAGCAATGGCACGCGCCTGTACTACTCGACGCTGGCCACGAACCTCACCGACACGACGATCGGGACCGAGGGGCAGAACACCACCACGGGCGTGGTGGTCTCCCACTTCGACGATCTTTCCGCGGCCAACTACCAGGATCAGTCGAGGTGGTCACGCCCCTTCTTCGTCGACAAGAACGTCGGCCCGACCGCCGGGCTGGACAAGGAGCAGGTGTGGGCAGACAACGCCGCCACGAGCGACTTCTTCGGCAACGTGTACGTCTGCTACACGGACTTCCACAGCCTCAGCGGCGGTCTCAACTTCCCGCTCAAGCCCATGGTCGCGGTGTCCCGGGACGGCGGGACGACCTGGACCTCGCGGCAGGTGGCACCGCCGACGACCGCCACTCCCACCGGCTCCCACCAGGGCTGCACCATCCGGACCGACAGCCATGGGGTCGTATACGTGTTCTTCACCCACTTCTTCGCCGGGACGCCCGGTCACGGGTTCCACCAGATGATCAAGTCGGTCGACGGGGGACGCTCTTGGGGCCCGCCCCAGGACGTCCTGCCGATGAACGACGCCTGCTGGTTCGTCGAGCAGCTCGAGGGCCGGTGTGTCTACGACGGGATCGCGGGAGCGCGGACGGACCTCGCGGCTATGCCCAGCGTGGATATCGCGAACGGCGCCCCGACCGGGGAGGACGCGACGAACGAGATCGTGGACGCCTGGAGCGACGGTCGTGACGGGTTGAACCACGAGAAGACCTTCTTCTCCTACTCGACGGACGGCGGGGATACCTGGTCGACGCCGACCGCGATCTCGAACTTCGGAGACCGGTCTGCGTACTCGGCCCCGTCCATCGCGCCCGACGGGTCGAGGGTGTACGTGGTGTACCAGGCGGTCTCGGCGCCGATCGACACGACCTCGACCGCGACGGCGCGGCCTGAGTTCGGGGTGCTGCTGTCCGCGCCGATCCCCGATGCCACCACCGGTACCCCGGGCGTGTGGACGACCGAGTTCTCGGGAGCCACTCCCGGCGACCTCCGCGGCACGTCGCAGGGACGGCTCCTCTACAACGAGTTCTTCGGGGACTATGTCTATGCCATCGCCACGCGCGATTACGGGGCCGGCGTGTGGACCGACACGCAGAGGACGGCGGACTGCCCCGCCATGGACGCCTGGCGGAAGGCCTCGTTCGATGCCGGCCACCGGGTGTTCCCGGCTCCGTGGCCACTCGGAGGGGTTGGCGACTGCCCTGCGAACTTCGGGAACAACGACATCTTCAGCGCCACCACGGGCTAGGGATCGGATCGATCGGGAGGGGAGGGCGGCGAGGGCCGCCCTCCCCTCCAGGCGACGCCCCGCCGGTGACCGTTTGAGATTCGTCTGACGCAGCGGTACACGGCTGCGGCCCGAGCCGGGGCGATGATGCTTTCCCGGCCCCCGGCGGACGGTCTAAGGTGACGAGCGTCAATGATGGAAGTGGTGCAGCGATGCAACGTCTGAACCGGCGATCGCGACGGGAGACGACCGCTCGGGCCCTCAGGGTCCTGGTCGCCGCCCATCAACCGCTCCACCGAGAGCTGGTGCGCTTCTTCCTCGAGGAGGCAGGGTGCCAGGTGGTGGCGTTGGTTGCGTCGGGCGAGGATACGATCAGCCTGGTCACCTCGAAGCGACCCGATGCGGTGATCCTTGACGAGAGCCTTGTGGCCATGGTGGGCGCGGGCTTCATCCACCGGGTCCGTCAGGGTTCGACGTCCACGAAGATCGTGGTCGTCACGCCCCAACCCGAACGGTCATGGAGTGGTCCGTCCCGCGGGGCCGATGCGTTCGTTGAAGAGTGGGTCGGGATCCAGGAGCTGGGGATCGTCCTGCAACGGCTGTGCCGGGGCGCGCCCGTCCCGGTGCAACCGGCTCGGGTGCAAGCGAAGCGGGCGACGGCGGGCTCGTCTCCAGCCGCCGGGCAGTTCGAAGGGCTTCCCCCATCTGCTCGAGCCGTTCACCTGCCGAGGGGGTTGAGGGACCGTTGGTCCGAGCGCCTACGGGGCGCGGCAGCCGCCTCCGTCATCCTCATCTTGCTGCTCCTCGGCCGGGGGCTGTTGCTACCCGCATCCTCTGAGGGCCCGGGATCTGCGGCGTCGGCGTACCTCACGAATGCCTACTCGACCCTCGAGCTCCTCGCTGCGAGCATGCGCCCGGGAAGGTCTGCGGTAGCCATCGCCGAGACCGCACGCCGGCTCATCGCAGAGCGTGCAGCCGCGCTCGCTTCAGGGGCGGACACCTCTCGCCTCGACGCGGCGATCGATGCCAAGGTGTCCCCACTGCTGTCGAACGTCACGGACAGGGGGGCCGCCGCGATCGAATACGTCCTCGGAGACCTGTTGAGCATCCAGGGTCCGCCTGCCAAGTCCGGAGCCTTGCCCGGCCGAGGTGCCGAGTCCAGAGCCCAGGCCAACGGAAAGGTCCCCCCTCAAGCGGTCGCCCACCCCGGAAGAATCGTCGACCGCCGAAGCGTCCCGACGCCCGGAGCCCAGCGAGACTCCACGCCCGGAGCCGAGCGAAACCCCAAGCCCCGAGCCCGGCGCCACGGAGATGCCGACCCCGGAGCCCAGCGGGTTCCAGTCACCGAACACACCCGGCCCGACAGCGGTCCCAGCCATTCCGGCCGCAGCGGGCCTCGAGCTCAGGAGTCTGCCCCTCCTGTCGTGGATGCGGGGCCCGGCCCGGAAGCGATCCTGCCGCCTGCCGGAAGAGTCAAGACCTGAATTGGATCGACGATCCTGGGTACCTTTCGCTCCGAAGGACGTTTGAGTAATAGGAGGAGTGCGCCGCGAAGGTCCCCGCTGCGCTCAAGATCGATCGAAGGACGCGGAGGGCCCGAAATGCGTTGGTACGTGCTCGAGAACTCACAGGAAGCCGACATCCCCGCCCACATCGTGGCCGAGGTGGTCGCGGAGCTCGGCGACGACGGAACCTCCATGCTTCGGGAAAGCCCGGTGCTCTGCGACGACCGCACCCTCTTGTCGCGGGATGAGCTCCTGACGACCGACGAGGGGCGGCGCGCCCTGGGGGCATGGGAATCGGGGGAGGACTCCGCATTCGAGGAAGCCACCCGCCGCCTCATCGCGACCGCCATCGCGGAGGACGAGCGGCTCTTCTCGACCGGCTCGGCCGGAACCATCGGCGCCTAGTTCCCTGCTCGGCGATTGGCGGGGGAAGCCCCGGGCGTGGCACCATCCCCGAATGCTTGCCGCCTCCGTTCGACGGGTCGGGCCGTGGCGGCGCTCCATTGCGGCGCTCGGGCTGCTCCCGGTGCTCGCGCTCGCTCTCTACGCACGGCCGGCGAGGGCGCAAATGGCGCCGCTCCCACCGCTTCGGCTCAAGGTCCTGGAGTTCAATATCGAGTACGGCGGCGTTCACGTCAGCTTCGACAAGGTCGTGGAAGCGATCCGGAGGAGCGGCGCCGACGTGGTCGCCATCGAGGAGGCCCAAGGCCATACCCTGGCCCTTCGGCGCGCGCTGGGATGGCCGTACGCGAGCGGACGGCTCCAGGTCCTGTCGAAGTACCCGCTGATCGACCCCCCCGGCGCGGACGGCGTCTACCTCTTCGTCCAGCTCGCGCCGGGGCAGGTGGTGGCCATCGAGAACGTGCACCTGCCCTCGAACCCCTACGGCCCCTTCGAGGTCAAGCAGGGCGAGACCAGGCGCTCCGTGCTCGAGCTGGAGCGCAGGCTCCGACTCCCGGCCATCCAGCCGTTCCTCCAGGCCGCTGAGGGCCTTGGGGCCCAGGACATCCCGGTGTTCCTGACCGGCGACTTCAACGCTCCGTCCTGGCGGGACTGGACACCGGAGATGGTGGGCCAGCGGTTCCAGATCCGCTACTCGGTCAAGTGGCCGGTGAGCGTCGCGGTGGAGGAGGCCGGGTTCGTGGATTCGTACCGGCAGGTGTACCCGAGCCCCACGCGCCATCCCGGCCTGACGTGGTGGGCGGCCCGGCCGCACCTTCCGTTCTGGAACCCGGGGAAGTATGCGCCGCAGGACCGAATCGACATCATCTACGCGCTCGGCGAGGCGAAGGCCACGGCCGCGGAGGTCATCGGCGAGGCCGGAGGGCCCGTGGACCTGAGCGTGACGCCCTGGCCCTCCGACCACCGGGCCACCGCCTCGACATTCACCGTCACCCCGGGCGCGCCGCCGGTCATGGTGGCGGCCGATGAGCGGTTGGTGGCCATCGGCGACGACGTGCACATGACGTTCCACTCGCCGGGAGCGGGCGGGGAACACG
>WNGA01003192.1_pt1 | contig 24672 bp, 13 predicted proteins | sample 5400061 | NCBI WGS metagenome assembly WNGA01 (sample SAMN13153366, study PRJNA577476) | soil metagenome | isolation source: 100 cm soil or saprolite under grassland replicate 2 | place: USA:California | collected 2016-06-15 | reverse complement strand
GGTGAGGAGCTCGCCGCGGTTGATGATGAAGTACCCGGTGGGCGGAAGCGCACCGCTCCCGCGCGCCATCTCGGCGTAGAGCGCGACCTGGAGCGCCTCGCCGCTCTCGAGCTTCTCGCGGAAGCGCCTCGGATTCGAGAGCTTGAGATCGAGGACGGCCTTACGCCCGCCCTTCTCGAGGACGAGGTCCGCCGAGCCGGCGAGGTCGGCGCCCTCGAAGCGGCCGGAGAGGTCCTCCTCGACCGCCCGCGCGCTCCAGCCGCCGGCCTGGAGGAGCGCGAAGAGCGAGCGCGCGGCCTCCGACACGACCTCCCGGGCGCGGTGGCGCTCCACCTCCGCGCCTCGCGCCACGAGCGGCGCCGCCTCGAAGGCGACCCGCGCGTCGAACGCGCGCGCCGCCCACGCCGCGGCGTCGTCCTGGGTGGCCGTGCCGAGGTCGAGCCGCTCGGGTCCGAGGAGCAGGTCCTCGAGGATGGCGTGGGCGAACGTGCCGAGGAGCCGGCTGCCGCTCGGGATCCGCGCCATGCCGCGCCGGCGCAGCCCCGCGGCGTACTCGAGCACCCAGGCGACGGGGCAGCCGAGAAGCTTCTCGAGGCTCGACGGCGAGAGCCGGTCCGTCGAGATGGTCTCCGGCGGAATGCGGAAGAGCGCGCGCGGGGCGATCTCGGGCGCGGGCGCGCGGTCCGAGCAGGGAACGGCGAGGCGCGGCGCCGAGCGCGCCAGGGCGGCCTCGGACGTGACGGTGCACGGCGCGAGCGCCCGGAGGAAGCGGGCGGCGATCTCGTCGGCGAGCGGGTGCGCCGTCGTCGCGCCCGCGCCCTCGAGCCGCCAGCGGACGAGGACGAGCCGCTCCGACGCGGCGAGCACCGGCTGGCGCCAGGCGCGTGCCTCGGCGCCGCGCCGCGCTCCCGGCTCCGGGACGCGCACGCCCCGTGCGGCGAGCGCATCGCGCTCGGCGGCCGTCCACGGCTCCGGTGCCGCGCCGGGTTCGCCGCCGAGGAACCCCCACCAGACGACCTCGCGCGTGCCGTCCTGGACCGCGCCCGGCTCGGGCGCCACCGCGGGACGCCCGGCCTGTCCGGCGATGCCGCCGCCGTCGAGACCGTCGCCCGCTGCGAGGTCGTGGAGCTGCTCGATCTCGACGGGGGAGAGGCGCGCACCCGGCGGCTGCTCGGCGAGCATCCGCGCGAGGGTCCGCGCGACGTGCGCGGCGCCCTGAAGGAGCGGGTCGAAATCGTCGCCGGCTCGCGCGCGCCCCTCGGCCCAGCGCGCGACCGTCTCGCAGATCCGGACCGCCTCCGGCGCGGGGAGGCCCTGCTGCGGATCGTGCGCGGTGCCGCCGAACCAGGTCTCGATCTTCTCGCGGAGCTGGGCATCTTCCCCTCTCCCCCTCCGGGGAAGAGGGTGGGGGTGAGGGGGCGCGTGCTCGCGATTCTCCCCTCTCCCCCACCGGGGGAGAGGGTCAGGGTGAGGGGGCGCGTGCTCGCCCCGCGCGCTCTCCGCCTCGTCGGCCGCGGCTTCTTCGACGGCCTTTCGCCAGGCGGGGCCGTCGATCCCCGGCTGCTCGACGAGCGCGTCGAGCAGGCGCCGGCGAGCGCCCCACGGGATGGGGGTGACGGGCAGCATCAGCAGCTCGGCGGCGCGGAACGGGTCGCGCGGCGCGAACGCGAGGGCGAGCCTGAGTGGCAAGATCTGGAGGGCGGGGCGCCAGCGGGACTGCTCCGCGACGCCGATGGCGGGGAGTCCGTGGCGCGCGAGCGCCGCCTCGAGCGCGCCGAGGTCCTGGCCCGTGACGAGCGTCGCGGCGTCGAGGGGGCGCGAGCGGGCGTAGGCGGCGGCGAGCTCCGCCACCTCGAGCGGCGTGTCGGCCTCGAGGACGAGGACCGAGCCGTCGCCGGCGAGGGCCGGCCCGGGTTCGGCTTTGCCGGAAGAGACGAGTGCCCGTTGCAGCCGGCCGAGGTCGGTCGTCGCGGGTGCGGCCGGCGCCTCCGCCCCGGGGCGCTCCACCGTCGCGCCCTTCGCGACGAGCGCGGCGAGGAGACGCAGGAGGAGCGGATCGAACGCGGCGTCGGGCGCCGCGACCCGGATCGAGAGCGGCTCGGGAACGGAGGGGGCGCGCTCGATCTCGGCGAGCAGGAGCGCAAGCAGATCGGCGAGCCCGGGCGGGATGGCCGGGAGCCCGGGCGCGTCGAGCCGCTCGAGCGCGGCGAGGTCCGCGAGGCGGGGCGAGCCGTCGAGGTCGCCGCCGTTCCACTCCGATGCGCGGAGCAGATCGCGCAGGCCGAGGAGGAAGGCGGCCACGCCCCAGGGATCGTTCGCGCGAGAGCGGGAGAAGGAGCGCGCGCCGTCGTCTTGGAGGGCGAGGCGGGCGGCGTAGGCGGAGACGCGCTCCGGATGCGGCGCCGGACCGCCGCGCAGGCCGTAGAGGCGCCCGAGCCGCTTCGCCAGGCCGAGCGGGCCGACGCACTCCCACCCGGCGCGGGCTTCGCCCGGCGCGAGGTGGTGGCGCCAGGCCGTGCCGCCGTCCCTGGCGGTGAGGAGAAGCTCGAGCATCTGGTCTCGATCGCGACGACGCCATCATAGGGCGTGGGCGGACATCTTACGGAACGCCGGGTCCCGCGCAGTGCCGCGGACGTGTCCGCAGGGGAGCGAAAGTACCTCCAAGCACGCGGAGGTGGAGGATGGCCGGCACGGAGGTGACGGTGCTTCACGACACGCCCGCGGTGAGGGAGGTGATGGACGAGGTCCTGGCAGGGCTCGCGCGGCTCGGCGAATGGGAGGCGCGGCGCCGCGCCGCGGGCTGCTCTTCCTCGACCGTGCGAAGTATCCGGCGCTGCGCGCCCGCATCGATCGGGTCCTGGATGAGGCGGAGCGGGAGCTCGAGCGGATGGTCATCCGCGTGAAGCCGGGCGACTGGGCCGAGATTGGCGGGCATCCCTTCCGCGCGGCGAGCTCGGGCCGGAAGGGCTTCGTCCAGACGGAGCGGCTCGACGAGGAGGGGTTCGTGGTGTCGAGCGTGCCGGGGTGGGCGGGGGGCTCCTGCCGCTCGAGGCGGAGCGGGTGGAGGAGCTGCGAAGGAGCGAGCGGAAGGGGAGGACGAGCCGACGCTGAGTTGATCGGCCAGGGGGAACCTCATGCTGCACAAGCGACTGCTGGGCGAGCGGCAGCTGGGGTGAGGGAATGTGGCGCCGACGAGGGTTGGAAGACGTACATGTTCGGGGCAAGTCGCGGCTGTCCTATGCTGCAAGTATGATGGCCCGCTGATGGGAATCGCCCGCCTGCCCGAGCTGACGCCTCCGCAGCGCCGCCTCGTCGACGAGATCCACTCCTACTGGACGAGGGATCGGCGGTTCCCCAGGACAGTCGCCCTGTCCGTTCGTTTGCGGAAGGAACTCGATGTCAGGGCGGTCGCCAAGAGCATGCCTCCGGACGTCATCGGCCGCGCCAGCGCTCACTCAGACGATGAGGAGGTGCTGAAGCTCCAGATTCTGGGGCTCGCGCTGTGCTCGGGCGAGGAGAGGATCGTCGACGCGTTCCTTGAGTTGCTGCGAGATGCAGCACGCCAGGCCATTAGCGCCCCCAACTCCAGGCCGGTGGTGACCCGAACGATGTTGCGGGCCGTACTCAAGGATGTGCCACAGGAGGAGTTCGACCTCGTTGCGCCAGTAGTGAGGGACAGTCTCCTGTGGGGAGGAACCGAACCGACAACCGGCGAATGGACGCGCGAGCCGTCACTGGACGTCATTCGTTTCGAGAACGTTCGGACGATGGGGGAGTACCTCGAGCTGGCTTCGGTCCAACCGCAAGAGGTTGGCGTTCTCGGGCAACAACACATAGCGCTGCTCGGGGAGGTCTACACCCAATGGTGCAGGGGCGGAGAGTGGCCCGGGTCGCGGGAATTCATCGTTGGTTACAGAGGCAAAGGTGACGCACTCCGCCTACTGAAGGAGATCCCGACTCGATATCGCAGCGAGGTGCAGTGGAGCAGCATCGAGAGCAAGCGGTTTTCTCTTACGCTCGATGGCATCGCGTTTTCCGGGCGGGCTGACGCCGATTTGACCGCGTTCGTGGCGATGGTGCACGTGCTCGTGGAGCAGCTTGAATCCTCGCCGGAGGACGCGCGCATCACAATCCCGGAACTCGCACGCAGAGCGAGCGTACTCGAGCCGACCGCCAGCCGAATGGCTGAGGTCATGGCCCACGACTGGGCCCTTGGTGTCAGTTTAGGTCACGACGACTCACGGTCGACCATGAGGGTCCGTGACACCATCCTGACGTACGAAGGGATTCGCACGTTCGAGGACTTCCTGAGCCGACGAGAGGATCGCGCTAGGAGCAACAAGATGCGCGAGAACGACGAAGTGGACGACGCTGCGATCAGGAAGGGCATCCTTGAGATGTTCGCCGAGCTCCCCGAGGACGCCTCCAGGCACCTGAATAGATCGAATGTGCTTGGACGCCCGACGCAGCCTGGGGGCTTGGAGCATCACCTGAATCACACCTTCACCATCGAGGAGCGTGGCCGCGCTGATCGACTCATGCGGCAGCTCGAGTCAGAGGGACTCTTGGCTCCGACGTGGAGTGACATGGTCGCCCCTCCGGACTGGCTCATCATTACGAGCCCAGGGCGGGAGGTTCTTCGGGAGGGTCTAGCGCCTCGTCGCGAGTCAGTAGCCCCGGCGCGGAGCCAGGATCAAGAGTTTGATGCCTTCCTGTGTCATGCCTCCGAGGACAAGACGGCTGTGGTGACCCCATTCGCGTCGCTGATGGAGAAGCACGGTCTGAAGCCGTGGTGGGATGCCGGCCAAATCGGATGGGGTGATTCCCTCATCAGGACCATCGAGCGCGGCCTGACGCAGTCGCGCTTCGTCATCGTCTTCATTTCAGAAACGTCGCTCAGGAAGACGTGGCCGGAGAAAGAACTTCGCGCTGCGCTTAACCTGGAAGTGTCCGGCTCGAAAAAGGTACTCCCGGTCATTATGGGTATCGACCACGCCAGTCTTGAGAACAACCATCCGTTCCTTGCCGAGAAGCGTTACCTCACGATTCAGCCCTATGACCCTTCGCGTGAAGTCGCCGCCGAGGACCTGCATCATCTTCTCGACGCGCTCAAGGCCGAACTGTCGAGGCTGCGGGAGTGACGCCATGTGGCCTGGCAGAGCGGTCGAAGTAACCAGGCCGGCTAGACACCTCGCATAGTTGTCATCCGGGGTGTCGTGGAGACGCGGCAAGTGCTTCGGACCGCCGCGGCTGCAGTTACGCTCCCTCTGCGCAACTCGATGCTCCACATGACGGCGCACCTGCTCAAGGCGTTCCTGGCCGCAACGCCGACGTGCGCTGCACGTTTGTGCCGTGACTTCTACGGAAGTCGAGAGGGCAACAGCCGCTATCCCGCCTAGAAGTACTTTGACTCGCGATTCAGGAACGCGGGTCGCGTCCCCTCCAGCACATTGAGTACTGCCGTGTTAAGTTCAGGATTCTCGATGGCACCGGAACGGTATTCGACCTTGTTCCCGCCGTCAGAGGTGTGGCGCGCGCAGATGATTTGTTCAGCATCGCACGCAACAGCAAGATTCGGATTGTGAGTTACCATGATCAACTGCCGCCGTGTTTTTGCGGACCGTATACACGTGCCGAGTAGGGTATACACAGTCTCGTTGTCGAGATTCTCCTCCGGTTGATCGATGATCAGGGGCGTGTCGGTCTGATCAATGAGTAGGTAAAACGCCAAGAGCAGGGCTCCGCGTTCGCCGGGCGATAGTTGACCTAGGTCCTTACTCCCAAGCTGCAATGAGTAAGTAGGGACAAGGAAGGATAGCCCAAACACGACATCGTATACGGCCTCGGGGCTGTGATTCTTACGGAGTTGACTCGGGAGCAGCGCAGGAGGCTTTCCCGGAACTCTGAAATCTCGGTGAAGGTGGTCGTCCGTATCTTGGAGAAATCCGACGACTCCGACCGTTGAATTGAGATCGTGTCGCGCAAGCAAGGACTGCAGCATGCGCGCGCCTTCCTCGACGCCAGCAAATGATCCTGTTGCACCTCGGTTTAGATGCGTGAACAGCGCATCCTCAAGGCCGGACTCGCGAATGGCGACACTGAAACTGAGAGGGAACTCCCGAAGAAGGTCTTTTCGCTCTGCTGCGAACCGCTGCACGGGTTCGTAGACCTCTTGGTACATTGCCGCAATCGATCGAATCGTTTCAAAGATCTGTTGCGAAAGCACGAGGCGCTGTTGCTGAGCGTCGGCGAGAAGCGCTGGGATCAGGTCGATTGCAACAAGCTGCGAACGTTCGAACTCGAGCGAGCCTGGGACTTCTGGTGCCCCGATGAGCACAGCTCTTTGCGCCTCCCAGACAGTCAGCGCTGTTCGATAGCGCTCATAATCCCTGGCGGGTCCCGCGAGCTGAGCCTGCAGTTGGGGAAGCAACTGCTCTTCGGCAGCGCGACGGGCAGCAAGAGACCCTGGATGAGCAACGTCCAGAGCTTGCTGGAGCTGGACGGCGACTGTCGTGAGAGCCTGTGCCTTCTCATCGAGAGAAGTGAACGAAATGCGTAATTCAACGACTGAATCCAGTTGCAGCCCGAGGGCTCCCAAATCGCCAGCAACAGAGTTCACCAACGTCTGAAACTGCCGCTGAAACGTTTCGAGCCGAGCCCTAACTTGCCGCACCCTTTCTAACGAGCCCTGTGCTTCGGTGAGGCTGGCAGTTGCGGCGCGGATTTCGAGTTCAAGTGCACCCAACTTCTCGCGCGACGCCTGTATGTCAGAATCCAACTTCGCAATCGCGGCTTGTGCCGCGGGGTCCGCTTCCGGTGCCTGGATGGGCGCCGGCTTGGACGCGTCGTGTGCGTCGACTTCGCGCTGCTTGGCTTCGAGACGCTTCTGAACTGACGCGCGGTATGCGGGCGTCAGCAACATCTCATGCCGAGCGATGCGCTCGTTCAGCGGGGTCAACTGTATGCGAAGCTGCTGCAACCGATCCTCAAGCGGCCCCTTCCGGTTCCCGAGTAGCTCATCGAGCGACTTGGCGCCGAGACGCTTCTCGCGAGGAATGTGCGAGAAGATCACCGACTTGAGTTCACAATCGAAGGCGCTGCCGAGCCCCGCGTTGAGTTCGTTGCAGATTTCCTCAATTCTGCTCTGCGGCAGGTACGTGACGCGCTCGACCTCGCCGGGTCCGACCGAAGTATCAAGAGTGCGGGTCGCTCTTTCGCGAGAGGCCCATTCGGCCGTAGCCTCGAAGCTGCGTGCTTTATTGTCCTTCGGACTCCGAAACTTGAGGTCGTTCAGAAACGAAAAATGGTTCTCGTTGTGGGAGGACCCCAGTAGGCCGAGGACGTCTGCAAGAGCGCTCTTGCCGCTACCTTTGTTGCCGATGATCGCGACCAACTCGTGATTTAGTGGCAGCGACGCATCGAACCAAGGATCAGGCTCAGTAGCCTTCGTCGCCTTCCGGATCTGAACCGAGGACAGGAAGCGAGTCGGCCGTCGATGTACCTCCGTGAGAAGCCGCGGTTCTTCCCCGATGTAGGTGCGCGCTGCAGGTTCGTTCACCGTCTGAAGAAGGCCGAGAAAGCTCGGGTCCGCTTTGATCCAGCAGCAGCGGCCCCCCGGGAACACTCCGTAGTTGGCAATAGCGTGCGCATCGCTCCCGCAGACAACCGGCTTTGGGCGACCTCCGATGGCTTTAAGGAAATTGTTTAGAAAGTGCTGGTTCTGTGGCGTTTCGGCACCGTGGAAGAGCTCGACTGAGCTCTGATCGCGCGTCTCGAACGCATCCGCAAAATGCAGGAAGATGTCGTCTAAGAGCGGCTCGGCTTTCCAGTCAAGTTTCTCGACTCCTCCCGAGGTGTCGTACGGCTGAACCACCAATGCCCGGCCCGCGCTCCGGAATGGTGCGATCGCATTCTTCAACGACTCCCTCGTTACACGAGCGGCTTTCGAACCGAGCAGCAGGCGGCCCTCGTCGGTCGCGAGTAAAGCTTCCGTCGCGCCGAGCGCTGTGAGTTTGTCTGTGCCAAGCGAATGAGTGAGCCCAATCAACGCTTCGTCAGACAGCGATCGGTTCTGGCCGTTTGGAAAGGGTACTTGCAGCGCGGCCTTGAAATCGTGGAGTTCCTGCCGTGAGATCGCGTCAGTGAATATGACCTGCGCGTTGAGTCGGTACGCCGTCGGCGCCTCTACGCGAAGTTCGATTCCCGGAAACAGCGTCTTGGCGAGGGGAGCGTGTGCCGTGTCCTCATAGTCACGGATGCGCAGGTAGCCGTCGAATGTCCAGTAGTCAACGATCGCAAACACCGCGACGTCTGAGCCGTTGACCTTCTCGATGATCGCCTTGGTAGCCGCGTCGGCTTGCGCCGGCGGCATCACCGGGTAGCGCGCGCCTGTCCAATGGAAGGACGCGGGAGTGTGAATGTGCAGATCCCATTTGCGCCACAGCGAGCCGCGCGGGTCGTTCATGTCGGTCCCCCTCCCCGTGAGCCATCATCGCATCATCACGCAGCGTACGGAACTGACTTTCGATCGCAAGCGCGTAGTGACCACTCATCGTGTAAGCTCGCCTACGCGGGGCGACGCGGGCAGCCGCCGTCAAAGGTGCGGCTCGCGCGACGGTGGTGGACGTGGCAGACGCGGGCCGCGGGTGGCCGAACGTCGATCCCCTCCCCAGCGTGCGCGGTTCACAACGCGACGCGCGCGTCGGCGCGCGTCGGTAAATCCCCCTTCGGCAGCACCACCCTGCTCCGTCCGGCGCTCACGCGTTCGACCGTGACCCGCACGCCGATCCGCTCGTGCAGCTCGGGGACGTGCGAGATAACCCCGATGGTGCGCCCCGTGGCGCGGAGGCTGTCGAGCGCCACCATCGCGTTCTCGAGCGTGTCGCGATCGAGCGTCCCGAACCCCTCGTCGATGAAGAGCGTGCGCGCCTGGGTGACACGGGTCGAGAGCGATGCGAGCCCGAGCGCCAGAGCGAGCGAGACGAGGAACGTCTCGCCGCCGGAGAGGCCGTTCACGCTGCGCACCTCGTCCCCGAGGTCGTGGTCGACCACTTGAAGCTCGAGGTCCGCCCCCGGCACGCGCATGAGCCCGTAGCGCGGCGCGAGGCATCGGAGGTGATGGCTCGCGTGTTGGAGGAGCGCGTCGAGCGCGAGCCCTTGCGCGAAGGTGCGGAACCGCTTGCCGTCTGACGACCCGATGACGTCCGCGAGCCGGCGCCAGCGCTCGGCGACTGCGCGCTGCGCATCCCGCTCGCCAGCGAGCTTCGCCACCTCGGCGCGGCTTCGCTCGTCCTCACGCAGGCGGACCTGCACCTCAGTAAGGGCAGCAGCCGCCTCGCGCTCCCGAGCCTCGGCGGACGCCGCGCGCTGCGCGGCTTCATTCTTCGAGATGGAGGGACGACCGGTGGCGTCATGCTCGCCGAGCTTGCGCTGGCGCTCGGCGACGCGCGTGGTCGCCTCGTGGAGCGCCTTGTCGAGCGCTGCGAGCGATCCGCGCGTGCCCTCGATCCATCCGAGGTCCCGGGCGAGGAGCGCCGCCAGGCGCGCCCGGTCCATCCCGCGCGCGCCCAGCGCTGCCGCAAGGAGACCCTCCGCGGCCGCCGCCGCGTTGCCGGCCGCCTCCACGCGCTCCGTAGCCCCGCGCCGCTCCTGGTCTGCTGCGGCGAGATGCTGTTCCGCCTGGGCAACGCCGCGCCGTGCGGTCTCGAGGCCACCCTGCGCCGCCTGCTCGGCGCGGCGGAGATCATTCTCGACTGCGTCGGCGGAAAGCCCGCCGAGAACCTTCGCGCGCGACTCGCGAATGGAATCGAGCGCGGCCGTCTCGCGGCCCGCCTCGGCGATCGCGTCATCGGCTTGACGGCGCTTCTCCTCCGCACGCGCCGACGCGCCCGCGAGCGACTGCCGGAGCAACCCGAGCTGCTCCTCGGCGTTCTTCCGCTCCGCTTCGCGCTCGGCGTGACCCAGAGCGACCTCGCCGCATTCGCGGGAGAACGCCGCAGGATCGTTCCGGGCAGTGGCGCGCCAGTCCTTCCGGAATGCGAGGGCCGAATCGAGCCCCGTCTCGAGGCCGTCGCGACGCGTCGCGAGACCCCGGACGGCGTCCTCGTGCTTCTCAGCGCCCTTCGCGCCGCGGTCGGCTTCGCGGTCCGCGGCGATGAGCGCCTTCCGTGCGCTTTCGAGCTCGCGCCGCGCATCGTCCACGGCCTTGCGCGCCGTGTCGGCCGCCTGTTTGCGCGCGATCGCGCGGTCGTGTTCCTTTCGCGCAGCGGAGACCTCCGCGTTCGCGGCCGCGAGCATGGCGGCGAGCTTGTCGCCGGCATCCGCGGCGCGCGCCGGCACGCCCGCGATCCCCGCGCCGTCGCGGAGCTTCGAGTACCTCTCCTGCGCCTTCTCGAGCGCGTCCGCCTGCCGCCCCCCCTCCTTGCGAGCGTTTTCCGCGCTGGTCTCGAGCTTCGCGACGCTCTTCGCCGCGTCTGCGCCCGTCTTCCGGAACCGCTTCAGCTCCGACTCGGCGCTCGCGACCGCCTCGGCCTGCCTGCGGTGGAGCGACTCGGACGGCGCCTTCTTCGCGTACGGGTGAGCGGTCGCGCCGCAGAGCGGGCACGGCTCGCCGTCGACCAACGTGTCGCGGTGGTCCTCGAGTCTGAACGCCGCGGCGATGCGTTCGAGCGCGTCCCGCGCGGCCGTGAGCGACGCCTCCGAAGCGGTGATCTTCTTGTCGAGCGCGTCCACCTCGCGCCGACCGGCATCGACCGCGGCAGCGTCGCTCCGGGCCGCTTCCGCGGCCTCATCGCGCGCCGCCCGCGCGTTCGCCGCGTGTTCCGCCTGGGTCGCCAGCTCCTTGAGAGCCTCCCGTCGATCGGCGAGCTCATCCGTGTGCTTCCCGAGCGCCCTCGGGTCGTCCTTTGCCGCCGCCTCGCTCGCCGCATGCGAGCGCTCCTCGAGATCCGAGAATCCGGCCTCGAGCTTCCGCGTGCTTCGCTCGAGCTCGGCTTTCCGCGCCTCTGCGGAGTGGAGTGTGTCTCGCGCGGCCGCGAGTGCCGCCGCGCTCCGCGCGAGATCCGCGACGATCGAGGCGTGGTCACCGAGCGCCGCCTGCCACCGTGGCCACTCCGAGGCGAGGACCTGTCGGTCCGCGTGGTCCCGGAGCCACTCGACCGCCCGATCTCGCACGGCCTCGTGCTCAACGATCGATCGCCGGGCGTGCGTCAAAGCTTTGTCCGACTTCTGCGCGTCCGCGCGCGCGAGGGCGAGCGCCGCGCTCGAAGCGTCCGTCCGGCGCTTCGCCTCCGCGATCCGGACGTCCAGCTCGCGCGCGCGGGCGAGCTCCGGGCGCGCGGCCTCGCGCCGTGCGGCCGCGTTACTTGCGGCGGTCACAGCCACCTTCTCGATTTCGCCAGCGCGGGCGCGAGCGTCCCTTGCGGCCGCGAGGCGGGTCTCGGTCGTGGCGAGACGCTCCGCCGCGCCCTGACGCTCCCGGGTGGTCCGCCCCGCGTCGTCGTGCAGGGGTCGGAGCGCCTGCGCGCCCTCGACGGCCTGGAGCTCCGTCCGCAGGGGCTCGCCTGCCGCGCGCTCCTCGACCACCCGCGACAGCGCCGACGAGGCTTCGGCGACATCCTGGGTGAGCTTCTCGGCGACGGCGTGCCACCGCACGGCATCGGAAGCGAGACTCGCAGCGGCCTTCGCCTCCTCCTGCGTCAGCGAGAGCGCGGCGGCGCGGTCGCCTTGCTCGCGCCGCTCCTCGTCGGTGAGGAGCTTCACCGTCCCGGCGCGCTCCTCGATCACACGGAGCTTCTCGTTCTCTGCTCCCGCCCGGACGTGGGCCGCGACTGAAAGCCGCGTGTAGACGTCCGTCCCGGTAACGCGCTCGAGGATCGCTGCCCGCTCGTCGGGCTTCGCCTTGAGGAACGCCGTGAACTCGAACTGCGGGAGCATCACGGCGCGCTTGAACTCGTCGAAGGAGTACCCAACGAGCTTCTCGATCCGTTCCGGGACCGCGGTGAGGCCGGACGTGATCGGCTGGTCCGCGGCGAGGTCCGTGAGGACCATCTTCGCCTGCTGCAGCTTCCCGTTCGCGCGTCCGCGGGCGCGGTTCACGCTCCACCGTGTGCGGTAGCGGCCGCCGTCCACGCCCTCGAAGTCCACCTCGGCGTGGCCCTCGCCGGCGCCGCGCGAGAGTATGTTCCGCTCGTCGTTGGCGTCCACGAGCAGCGAGGCGTCGTCGTCGGGCCGACCGATCATCACGGAGTGACCGCGATCGCCGAGCCGCGGCGTCCGACCGAACAGCGCGAGGCAGAGCGCGTCCATGAGCGTGCTCTTCCCCGCTCCCGTCGGACCCGAGATGGAGAAGAGCCCCGTCTCGGCGATCGGGCCGCCGTCGAGCGGCAGCTCGAACGGGCCGTAGAGGCTCGCGAGGTTCTCGCCGCGGATGCAGAGGATCCTCATGGCAGCTCCTGGTTCACGAGATCGAGGAGCTCGTGGAACGCGACGAGGACCTCTGTGGATGGACTGCCCCCGAAGTCCTTCTCCCACTTGCGCAGGAAGACCTGCTCGGGCTGCAGCTCGGCGAGCGGCTTCAGCTCCACATCGCCGAGAGCGCGCGCGGTGCCGGCCGTCTCGACGCCGAGCCGGGCGAGGCGTGCTTCCTTGCCGGTCAATGTATCCTCGACGAGTTGGCGTAGCGTCGGCTCGGGTCGCTCGACGCGGACCGAGACCTCGAGGAGCGGCCGTGCCGCGTCGGGACCGGGCCCGCGAAGCGGGAGTCGCCCGAGCTCAGCGAGCACTTCCTCGACGGACGCCGCGTCGCGGCCCGCGGGAACGCGGAGGATGTCGACGAACCGCGGCACGCGGAGCGAGCGGATCTGGCTCGCGCGGGGGCCCTCGAGATCGACGAGCACGACCTCGTGCTCGTAGTCGCGCTCCTTCAGGGAGAGTGGGAGCAGCGAGCCCGCGTAGCGGACGTTTTCGCGCCCGCCGACAGGCTGCGCGAGGTGGAGGTGCCCGAGCGCAGCGTACGCGAAGTCCTCCGGGAAGAGGTCGTGCGACACGGCGGACTGGTTTCCGACGACGAGTCGGCGCTCAGAGAGCTCCGAGATCTTCGCGCCCACGAGGTAGAGGTGCCCCATCGCAACGAGCGCCTGGTCCGGCGAGCGTCGTGCCCGGGCGAGGTCGAGGACGGAGCGGTAGAAGCGGCGCGTCCCCTCCGCGACCGCATCCTCCGTGCCGGCGCCCGTCTCTGCCGCGCGCAGGAAAGGGACCGCGGCGACGTGGGCGGCGAGCGCGCCGGAACGGTCGTGCAGCGGCACGACGAGGCGCTCGAGGTCCGGCTTTCCGTCGCGTCGCGCCACCCCGCCGAGAACGTGCAGCCGCTCCATCGCGCGGAGGAACGGGTCGGTCGCGTCGAGGCGTGCCGCCGAGTCGTGGTTGCCGCCGGTCACGACAACCTGCAGGTGCGGGACGCGGTGCCACGCCTCGACCAGGAACCGGTACCAGAGCGCCTGCGCCTCGGTGGGAGGGTTGGCCGCGTCGAACACGTCTCCGGCGATCAGGACCGCGTCGACGGACTCGCGCTCGATCGTGTCGAGCACCCAAGCGACGAGCTTCTCGTGCTCGTACGCGCGTTCGATGCCGTGGAGCGTGTGCCCGAGGTGCCAGTCGGCGGTATGGAGGAGGCGGAGGGCCATGGGACCACGAGAATACGGCTGGGTCGGACACGCCGTGCCGCCGCCCACCGCGATGAATCACGGCAGATCCACGTCGACAGCGGAATGCTCCCAGTCGACGCGGGCTGCGGCGCGCTCGATCTCGACCGGCAGCGGCGAGGCGAAGGCGTCCTGCCACCAGACGAGCGTGATCTCGGACGAAACCATTTTTGGATCGAGCGGCTTCGAGGTGAGGCGCGCGATGCAGGCCATCCAGGGATACCGTTCTCGCACCGCTCTCGGGGTCGAGTGCCCGGGGAGAGGCTCGATACTCGGCTCGACCACGACGATCGGCGCCCCGTAGCGCTGCTTCGCCACCGCGATGATCCGCTCGCGCTGCATGGCGTTCGCTTTGGGCGTGAGGCCGCCCTCGAAGATCCCCACGTTCGTCGGGAGGACTGAGAATCCGAGCACCGACACCATGCGTCCGCCCGGGAGTCGGATCGGGAAGAGTCGGTCGAGCCAAGGGCCTTCGTGCATCTGGTTGCGGGGTTCGTTCATCGGATTCGCGCCTCCGTCCAGCACGATACCGTCTCAGCTCTGGGAACTCCGTCGATCACGCATCGAGCTGCCGGCGCTCCCGCGGCTGCGCGGATAACTCGAGCCCGTTCTGCGGGCGGGCGTAGCGGATCGCGTGCAGCGATCGCGCCGGGGTGACGAGATCCTGAACGACGATCTCCGAGCCACTCGCAAGACGGAGTGCAGCCTCCCCATGCTCCGGGATGTCGGTCTTCTCGACCACCGAGACCCACCGCCGAACCTGCTTGACGAGCGCATCCCGGCCGACGGCGCCGTCCACCTTCGAGGCCTGGAAACGCGTCCGGTGTCGCGGAATCATCTTGTGCCCCCTGCGCCGCCTATCGTCCAGCATACCGTCCGTCCGGACGCGTGGTGCTTTCGCGGCAGAGACCGTTCGCGCGTGTCCGTCCCCGTTGTAGGATGCACCGCGTGGGGGCTGAGTCCCGGGCGCACAGCTCGGGTGCCCGAGCTCCGTTAAAAGCGCCGTCTTCTTGCGAGGTTCGCGTGTCGGCCTTTGTCGCCGTCTCGACCGTCGATTCCATCCTCGCCGTCCAGGTCGCGTTCGCCTGGGCCGGCGAGTCGCGAGAGACGACGAAGAGTCTCGGCTGGTGGCACACCGACTTCATCGACTCCACGGGCGGCGGCGATTTCCTGGCGCGCCTGCTCCCTCGAACGCACCCGTGGGCCCCCCTCGAGGCTGTGCATCTGGGGATGGCCAAGGACTCCATCTTCCGATGGATCGAAAACCGCGGCCTACCTGCCCACAAGATCGGCCGCCTCTGGAAGTTCAGGTTGTCCGAGGTCGACGACTGGATGCGCCGGCATGACGACAGCGTCGACGACCATGCTCCAGCAGTACCCTTCGATGATCGATCCGTTCGCATGCCCAAGCGACGAGGTCGGAGATGAAGCTCGTCCGCAACACCGGCAACGACCGCGTCGTCGACCTCGTGTTGAATGAGTTGGCGACGAGCCAGTCACTCGACGTCGTCACGCCGCATCTATCGATCTTCGGCTTCGCTGCGCTGCGAGAGACTTTGGAGCGCATTGCGAGCACTCGCATGATTCTCCCGCCCGCGGGCTGCGATCTCATGCTCTTGGGCGACGAGGCCGACCGCGCTGCGAGGAATCGTCTTCAGGCACGATGGCTTGCCAAGAACTGTGAGGCGTGGCTTCGAGACAGCGTCGACCTGCGGCCGACGGCGGCAGCAGTCCCTCAAGGGGCCCTAGTAGTGCGCGACGCGAACGGTGAGCCGCAGCGGGTCGTGCACGGCGCGTTTTCTCTCACCACAACAGGGCTCGGCGTTGCGCCGGGCAATCCGCATAGCCTGATCCAGGCATCCGAGACCGCTGCTGAAGCACAGCTTCTGAGCACGTGGTTCGAGGCGCAGTGGGCTAGTCTCACGCCGAAGCCCACCGAGAAGCAACGCGTACTCGATGCGCTCCACAGGGTTGCGGCACACGGTGAGGCCCATTCTTCGTATGCTCTCATCCTCCACCATCTTTTCGGCGCTCGCGAGGAAGCGCTTGACGAGGAACGGATCGTCAAGTCTGCCACGGGCATCCGCAACACGGTTGTCTGGAACAAGCTCTACAAGTTCCAACGTGACGGCGTGGTGGGCGCGATCGACAAGCTCAACCGCTTCGGCGGCTGCATCATCGCGGACAGCGTTGGTCTCGGGAAGACCTTCGAGGCGCTCGCGATCATCAAGTACCACGAGCTCCGTAATGATCGAGTCCTCGTCCTGGTTCCCAAGAGGCTGCGCGACAACTGGACCCTCTACAAGGCGAATGACCGGCGCAATTTCCTCGCCCCCGATCGCTTCAACTACGACGTCCTGAACCACACCGATCTGTCCCGCTACGGTGGCTTGTCGGGCGACATCGACCTGTCGCACGTCAACTGGGGCAACTATGATCTCGTCGTCATCGACGAGTCGCACAACTTCCGCAACAAGAAGACCCCGCGCGTGGGGAGCGAGACTCGCTACGACTGCTTGATGCGAAAGATCATCAAGGAAGGCGTCAAGACGCGCGTGCTCATGCTTTCGGCCACGCCGGTGAACAACCGGATGGCCGACCTTCGCAACCAGATCGCCTTCGCCACCGAGGGCGACGACACCGCTCTGATCGAGCACGGCATCGGCAGCATCGACAGCACCACGCGCCTTGCGCAAAAGCAATTCAATCGTTGGCTCGATCTCGACGACGATGAGCGCACCCCAGCGCGCCTGGTCGAAATGCTCGGCTTTGACTACTTCACGCTGCTCGACCTTCTCACGATCGCCCGCTCGCGGAAGCATATCGAGAAGTACTACGGGATCACGGAAACCGGTCGTTTCCCCACGCGACTGAAGCCGATCAACATCAAGGCGGACGTGGACCGCGCCGGTGAGTTCCGGTCGATCCGGGAAATCAACCTGGAGATCCGCCGCCTCAATCTCTCCTCGTACGCCCCCCTGCGCTACGTGCTGCCGCACAAGCAGGATGCCTACGACAAAAAGTACAGCACCGAAGTCAAGGGCGGCACCGGCTTCTTCAGGCAGGTAGACCGCGAAGAAAGTCTGATCCACCTCCTGCGCGTCAACGTGCTCAAGCGCATGGAAAGTGCCGTGCCTTCGTTCGTGCTCACCATCGAGCGGCAGCTTCGAGACGTAGAGGCTACGTTGGCGCGCATCGAACAACAGCCCGAGTCGGTCGAGGAGATCGAGATCGAGGACGTGGACTTCGAGGATCCTGGCGTTGAGAGCCTGTTGGTCGGGCGCAAGGTCAAAGTCCTACTGAAGGACGTGGACCTCATCCGCTGGAAGCAGGACCTGCTCGAGGACCGGAACCGCCTCGCTACGCTCGTTTCCGCAGCCCGCCAGGTTGACGCAGGTCGCGACGCCAAGCTTGCGGCGTTGCGCGAGGTAATCGAGCACAAGTGCCGGAACCCGATCAACGTCGGAAACCGCAAGGTCATCGTCTTCACGGCTTTTGCTGACACGGCTCGCTACTTGTACGACCAGCTCGCCGTGTGGGCGAAGCAGACCCTCGGCCTCGAGACGGCACTGGTCACGGGCACGGGAACGAACCAGACGACGTTGCCTCGCCTACGAAAGGATCTCGCCTCGATTCTCACGGCCTTCGCGCCGCGAGCAAAGGAGAGACCGGACGATTTCGCGAGCGAAGGTGACCTCGATCTGCTCATCGCGACTGACTGCATCTCCGAGGGCCAGAACCTCCAGGACTGCGACTGCCTCATCAACTACGACATCCACTGGAACCCGGTCCGCATCATCCAGCGTTTCGGCCGCATCGATCGCATCGGCTCGCCCAACGAACGCATTCAGCTCGTCAACTTCTGGCCCAACATGGAGCTGGAGGAGTACATCGGCCTCGAGCAGCGGGTGAGCGGTCGAATGGTGTTGCTCGATATCTCCGCGACCGGCGAGGAGAACCTGATCGAGCAGCAGTCCGGCAACCAGATGAACGACCTCGAGTATCGCCGTAAGCAGTTGCTCAAGCTGCAGGACGCGGTCATCGATCTGGAAGATCTCTCGACGGGCGTGTCCATCGCTGACCTTACGCTCACCGACTTTCGCATCGACCTGGCCGAGTACGTTCGGGCCCATCCGGGCGTGCTTGAAGGGTTGCCCCTGGGCACCTCGGCCGTCACCACGACAGCCGATGTCGACGTGCCACCGGGCATCATCTTCTGCCTGCGGGCGGAGGGCGACGCTGCGCGGCGCGCGTTCGAGCCGGGCTACCCCCTTGCTCCGCACTATCTCGTACACGTCGCGGAGGACGGCGCCGTCCTCCTGCCATTCACGCAGGCTAGGCGGATCCTCGATCGTCTCAAGCGCGTCTGCATCGGGCGCGACTTGCCCGACGCCGCAGCCTGCGCCCGTTTCGACAAGGCCACGCGACAAGGCGAAGACATGCAGCACGCGCAACGGTTGCTGGCCACCGCGGTCGCTTCTGTCGTTGGCAAGACGGAGGAGCGAGCTGTCGCCAGCCTCTTCACGCCGGGCGGCACCCACGCGCTCAAGGGCGAGTTTGCTGGCATCAACGACTTCGAGGTCGTGGCGTTCCTGGTCATCCTGCCGGAGACGACCACATGAACGAAGTAGACGTGATCGCCGCGCTCGACATGCCTCCGAGCGCTCGTGTGGACCAACGCGTACCGAAGAAGCTTCTGGTGGAGAACGGTGCACCCACCGCCGCAGACAAGCAACGGATCAACGAGGGCATCGAGGAGGTCTTCTGGCTGGCCGCCCTCAAGCCCACGACCATAGGCGTCCCAGAGTTCCGCGACGGCACGCGCGAGTACTTGGAGATCGCGGTTCTCAGGGCTGTGCTCCGCACCACGGCCCAGACGGTAAGGCTTGCCGAACTCATCCACCGCGCGGTCCCGTACCCCCTGTTGCTCATCGCCACGCAGGGCGACGCGCTGACGATCTCGCTCGCCCACAAGCGCCGTTCACAGGGCGAGGCGGGAGCGACTGTGCTTGACGGCGCACTGGTCGTTGCCGACCTTGTCGCTGTCGTCAACGCGGACGTGGCCGCCGCCTTCGTTAGCGAGATCGCTGTCGCTAGGCAACCGCGTGCCGACCTCTTCGCGCTGTACCAGGGATGGATCGACACCGTCGTGGCACTGCTTGCGGCCGAGGTGACCGGGACGTTCGCGGCCGCGTCATCGCCCGAGATGGCCGCCGCGCGTTGGACGGCCCTTGCCGAATGCGAAAGGCTCGAAGCGCAACTTGCCAAACTGCGGGCCGCCGCCGCCAAGGAACGTCAAGTGGCCCGGCAGGTGGAGTTGAATCTGGAAATCAACCGCGTGCAGGCCGACCACTCAGCAGCCCGAGCCAAACTGTGACCCTCGAGAATGCGATGAAGAAGCTGACCGCCGATGACTCCGAAGCCCGATCTGCCGACGTTCTGGCAGGCAACATCGATCAGCTGAAGACACTATTTCCCGAAGCGTTTACTGAAGGAGGCATCGACTTCGACGTGCTCAAGCAGCTCCTTGGCGGGGCGGTGGACGAGCGGGAAGAGAAGTACGGCCTCAACTGGCACGGGAAGCGTCGCGCCCGTCAGATCGCACTCGCGCCGTCCACGGGTACGCTGAGGCCCTGCCCCGAGGACAGCGTCGATTGGGATACTACTCAGAACCTCATGATCAAGGGCGACAACCTCGAGGTGTTGAAGCTGCTGCAGAAAAGCTACTCGGGGAAAGTGAAGCTCATCTACATCGATCCGCCGTTCAACACTGGCAGGGACTTCGTCTATCCCGACAAGTACGACGACAACCTTGCAACCTACCTCCGCTACACGGGCCAGGTAAGCGAGGAGGGCTTCAGGGTTTCGACGAACACAGAGGCGTCAGGACGGTTCCATACAAACTGGCTCAACATGATGTTTCCACGCCTTAAGCTGGCCCGGACTTTGTTGAGTTCCAATGGGGTGCTCCTTGTTTCGATTAATGACGCAGAAGCGCCGTCCCTGCGCCGCATCCTCGATGAGATCTTCGGAGAGGAAAACTTCATCTGCCAGTTTGTGTGGAACAACGAGGGGAACATAGACCAACAAAGCAAATTCAAGGGAGTCCACGAGTACATCGTGGCGTATGCTCGGGCAGGCGACGCCGTTGAACGGCCGATGGTCGTGGATCCTAACATCGAGGAGACAAGCAAACTTTACAATGAGCAAATAGAGAACTCGATCACGAAGAACGGACCGGCTAACCCGCCGTCGGAGGTAGTCCTGCCGATTGGTTTTCCCGCGGCCTTTCAGGAAGGGGTGCTGGAGCCACGCGACGATCAGTGGCCGCACATACTGACGCCAATCAAGGTGGCGGCCGGAAAGGTGATCAAGCCGGGAAAGCTGCGTAGCGGATGGAGCTCGCGAAACCTGCTGGACTTGTTCATTAACAACGGCTGCGTCCCGATCTTGGACAGCGCTGGCAGGGAGACATGGTTCGCGCTAACGAACACTGGTGCCATCTACGGGTACAAGCGCAGGTCGGAGTCTCAAGGACATGTGTTGTCCGTGATCCGCAATGTCGGCACGACGAAGCAAAACAGCAACATGTTGGCGCGTTGGGGAATTGAGTTCTCGTACCCCAAACCCGTGTTCCTCATCCGCTACCTTGTTCAGATCTTCACGCGTAAAGATGCCGGGGAAGTCGTGATGGACTTCTTTGCTGGGTCTGGGACGACTGGGCACGCGGTCCTCGCGCAGAACGCAGCTGACGGTGGGGATCGCCGGTTTATCCTAACGCAACTTCCTGAACCTGTAGGTGAGATGGGTGATCGAACCATTGCGGACCTGACGGTCGAGCGGATCCGCCGAGCGAGTCAGGAGACGCGCGCGGAGACGCCGCTGTTTCGCGGTGATGTTGGCTTCCGCGTATTCAAGCTCGATTCCAGCAACATCCGCGCGTGGGAGCCGGACCGGGGAAATATGCCGAAGACCCTAGAGGAATCCGTTGATCACCTCAGGGCCGATCGCACCGAGACTGACATCCTATACGAACTGCTTCTCAAGCTCGGCCTCGACCTCTGCGTGCCGATCGAGAAGAAGAAGATCTCCGGGCAGAACGTGCACAGCATCGGCGGCGGCGTGTTGCTGGCCTGCCTCGCTGACAAGATCACGCGTAACCAGGTCGAGCCATTGGCCGAGGGCATCGTCAAGTGGCACAAGGCGTTGGCGCCCGCGGGCGAGACGACGTGCGTGTTCCGCGATAGTGCGTTTGCCGACGACGTGGCCAAGACGAATCTCGCCGCGATCCTGAACCAGCACGGGCTTGCGAACGTTCGCAGCCTGTAGAGGGAAACGGCGATGAAACTCCACTTCGAGCCCAACCTCGACTACCAGCTTCAGGCCGTCGAAGCCGTATGCGACCTCTTTCGAGGTCAGGAAATCTGTCGTACGGAATTCACTGTCACGCGCGATCTCTCGGCCGCGCAGGCGCAAATGTCCTTTGCCCAGAGCGATCTGGGCGTTGGCAACCGGCTCACGCTTCTCGACGACGAGCTGCTCAAGAACCTCGGCGACATCCAACTTCGGCACGGTCTGCCGCCTTCCGGAGTCATCACCTCCGGTGATTTCACCGTCGAGATGGAGACGGGTACGGGCAAGACCTACGTCTACTTGCGGACCATGTTCGAGTTGAACAAGCGCTACGGCTTCACCAAGTTCGTCATCGTAGTCCCCTCAGTCGCGATCAAGGAGGGCGTCTACAAGTCACTGCAGATCACGGAGGAGCACTTCAAGAGCCTCTATGCGGGCGTGCCGTTCGACTACTTCCTGTACGATTCCACGAAGCTCGGTCAAGTACGCAACTTCGCAACGAGCCCGCAGGTCCAGGTGATGGTGGTGACCGTCGGCGCCATCAACAAGAAGGACGTCAACAACCTGTACAAGGACAGCGAGAAGACCGGCGGCGAGAAGCCGATCGACCTGATCAAGGCTACACGACCGATCGTCATCGTCGACGAACCTCAAAGTGTCGACGGTGGGCTCTCCGGTGCTGGCAAGACCGCCCTCGATGCGATGAATCCGCTGTGCACCCTTCGCTATTCAGCGACGCACGTGGACAAGCACCACATGGTGTACCGGCTCGACGCTGTGGACGCCTACGAGCGAAAGCTGGTGAAGCAAATCGAGGTGGCGGCAGCCATCGTGGAGGACGCGCAGAACAAGCCCTACGTGCGTGTCGTGAAGGTCGAGAACAAGCGCGGCAATATCTCCGCCAGGGTCGAGTTGGACGTTCAGACTGCAAGCGGCATCAAGCGGCAGGAAGTCACAGTGCAAGACGGCGACAACCTCGAGCAGAGCACGCGTCGGGCGATCTACGCCGACTGCCGCATCGGCGAGATTCGGGTTGGCAATGGCAGTGAGTACGTCGAGCTGCGTACTCCGGGCGGCGAGCAGCACCTGAAGCCCGGCCAAGCGTGGGGCGACGTCGACGCACTCGCCGTCCAGCGCGAGATGATCCGCCGCACAATCCGCGAGCATCTCGACAAGGAGAAGCGCCTGCGCCCGCAGGGCATCAAGGTTCTTTCGCTCTTCTTCATCGACGAAGTCGCGAAGTACCGACGATACGCAGCAGATGGGACTCCTGAAAAGGGCGACTACGCTCGAATCTTCGAAGAAGAGTACCGGCGCGCCGCGAAGCTGCCCGAGTACAACACGCTCTTTAAGGAGGTGGATCTCTCCCGCGCTGCCGAGGAAGTGCACAACGGGTACTTCTCTATCGACAAGAAGGGTGCCTGGATGGACACGGAGGAGAACAACCAGGGTAACCGTGACAATGCCGAGCGAGCGTACAACCTCATCATGAAGGAGAAGGAGCTGCTCCTGGCCTTCGAGACCCCGCTCAAGTTCATCTTCTCCCACTCCGCGCTGAAGGAAGGGTGGGACAACCCCAACATCTTTCAGATCTGCACCCTGCGGGACATTCGGACGGAACGCGAGCGTCGCCAGACCATCGGGCGCGGACTACGGTTGTGCGTCAACCAGAACGGTGAGCGCCTTCGCGGGTTCGAGGTGAATACGCTGACCGTGATCGCGATGGAGAGCTACGAGCAGTTCGCCGAGAACCTGCAGAAGGAGATCGAGAAGGACACCGGAATCCTCTTCGGCATCGTCGAGCAGCACAACTTTGCGGCCATCGCCGTTACTGCATCCGACGGAACCGTGAAGCCGCTTGGCTTCGAGCACTCGAAGGCGCTGTGGGATGGCCTCAAGACGGCAGGGCACATTGACGGCAAGGGCAGGGTCCAGGACTCGCTCAAGAAGGCGCTCAAGGACGGTACGCTCCAAGTGCCGCCGGCCTTCGCAGCACAGCTTGATCAGATAAGTGCCGTTTTGAAGAAGCTCGCTGGGCGGCTCGAGATCAAGAACGCAGATGACCGCCGACAAGTCCGCACACGGCGGGCGGTCCTGCACAGCCCCGAGTTCAAGGCTCTGTGGGACCGGATCAAGCACAAGACCACTTACCGCGTGGCGTTCGACAACGTGAAGCTGATTGAGAGCTGCACTCAAGCGTTAAGGGATGCGCCGCCCGTGGCCAAGACTCGCTTGCAGTGGCGCAAGGCGGAAATCGCCATCGGGAAGGCCGGGGTTGACGCGACGGAGCGCGAAGGCGCGGCCACAGTGCTGCTGGATGAGGGCGACATTGAGCTGCCAGACCTGCTCACCGACCTCCAGGATCGGACGCAGCTCACGCGGCGCACCATTCAGAGGGTGCTGAACGACAGCGGCCGCTTGGACGATTTCAAGCGAAATCCGCAGCAGTTCATCGAGATCGCCGCTGAGGCCATCAACCGATGCAAGCGCTTGGCTCTGGTGGACGGGATCAAGTACCAACGCCTCGGAGACGAGCACTTCTACGCGCAGGAGCTGTTCGAGAACGAGGAGCTAACCGGCTATCTCAAGAACCTGGTGGAAGTGCAGAAGTCGGTTTACGAGCAGGTGGTGTACGACTCCGAGACGGAGAAGACCTTCGCTGACGAACTCGAAAATAACAGCGCGATCAAGGTCTACGCGAAGTTGCCCGGTTGGTTCACCGTGCCCACTCCGCTCGGCGGCTACAACCCCGACTGGGCGGTCCTGGTCGAGCAGGACGGAGGCGAGCGGCTGTACTTCGTGGTCGAGACGAAGAGCAGCGCCTTCTTGGACGACCTGCGGGACAAGGAGCGAGCCAAGGTGAAGTGCGGTGAGTCTCACTTCGGTGCGCTTCGCGTTGGCGAGGCCCCCGCCACCTACCTGCGGGCGCATTCTGTTGCTGAGGTTCTGACACACGGATCGTCAAATTGAGCGGCGATCCGGATCGCGTTCGTTCACGTCGCCGAGCCTTCTGCGGATCAAGCTCACGGCCATCCTCCAGCAGCACGGAATGCGGAACATCCTCAGTCTTCAGGGCGAGCCGATGAATCTCATCGAAGAGCAGGACGCAGAGAGCAAAAGCCTGGACCTAAAAGCCGATAACTTGAGACGCCTTGCGACACTGTTCCCGGACGTGTTCGCCGAAGGGAAGCTGGACGTCGAGAGACTCTTTCAGGAATTGCCGGGGGTTCAGGGCGACGCGGGCGCGGGTGATGAAAGATTCGGCCTGTCCTGGAGCGGGAAACGTGGGGCGAAGCAGTTGGCGCTGACACCGTCAACCGGGACGCTTCGCCCGGCACAGGCGGAGAGTGTCTCCTGGAATACGACGCAGAACCTTCTAATCGAGGGAGACAACCTCGAAGTCCTGAAACTTCTCCAGCGTTCGTATTCCGGCAAGGTTCGGCTCATCTACATCGATCCGCCGTACAATAGCGGCAAAGATTTCGGGCTCTCCTCCACGTCTAATGGGTCGAGAGCCGCACATAGCGTGAAGCAAGGAGCCTGACCGGCTCCGCGAGAGGAAGAAGGAAGCGCACCGGAAACCCGTGGTACTTCGTGCTTTGCGAGAAGTCGAAGCCAC
>WNGA01003191.1_pt1 | contig 24672 bp, 22 predicted proteins | sample 5400061 | NCBI WGS metagenome assembly WNGA01 (sample SAMN13153366, study PRJNA577476) | soil metagenome | isolation source: 100 cm soil or saprolite under grassland replicate 2 | place: USA:California | collected 2016-06-15 | reverse complement strand
GAAATTCTACAGATTTTTAGCATATCCATTTTTGAAAAGATGCCCATAAATCAACTGTTTCAGCAAACTCAATTACAATATTTCAAAGAGCAAAATTATAATCAATTGAAAATGTTCGACTAATAACGCAACGCTAATGGCATTAGATGAATTAAAATAAAAAGAAGAAACAGAAATGAAAAAATATTTAATTGCCATCGTTATCCTGATGGCAAATATTAAATTGTTTGCTCAAGACAGCACAAAAAAAGCTGTTCAATAGAGAACAAAGTGTAAAAGAGTGCGACGCAAAGGAAGTTTAATTGAAATACAAAAGCCCGGTACATAAAAAATATCTTTGTATTAACAATGACAGAAGAAGTTAACAATAGTCCGGAACACTTTCTTGAACTGATAAAAAAAAGCAGGCGTGGAAAGTTTAAAATTTACATTGGTATGAGTGCCGGTGTAGGTAAAACTTTTCGCATGCTGCAGGAGACGCAGACATTATTGCGGAATGGTGTAGATGTAAAGATTGGTTATATAGAAACACATGGCCGCAGAGAAACAAATGATTTGCTGGATGGATTGCCTGTAATACCACGGAGAAAATTATTTTATAAAGGCAAGGAACTTGAAGAGATGGATATGCAGGCGATATTAAATCTTCGTCCTGAAATTGTGATCATTGATGAGCTGGCACATAGCAATATTGAAGGGAGCAAAAATGAAAAGCGCTGGCAGGATGTTATGGATATTCTGGATGCGGGTATCAATGTTATAAGCGCCGTAAATATTCAGCATATTGAAAGTTTAAATGAAGATGTAAAAGAAATAACCGGTATTGAGGTATCAGAACGTATTCCCGACAACGTGTTGCAAAGCGCTGATGAAGTAGTAAATATAGACCTGCCTGCCGATGAATTAATAATCCGTTTAAAAGAAGGGAAAATTTATACTCCTGAGAAAATTCAAATTGCCATGAAGAATTTTTTTCGAAGTGAAAAGATTTTGCAATTGCGTGAGCTGGCATTGAAAGAAGTGGCATCGCAGGTGGAACGCAAGATCGAATCAGAAGTGCCACGTAATGTAACATTAAGACCGGAAAGATTTTTAGCATGCATCAGCAGTAATCATGAGATTGCAAAAACGGTTATTCGCAAAACGGCAAGGCTTGCTTCTTATTACAGTGGTAAATGGTTTTTAGTATATGTGCAAACGCCAAGGGAAGCAGCAGATAAAATTGGTCTTGCTGCACAACGGCACTTAATTAATAATTTTAAACTGGCAACAGAATTGGGCGCAGAAGTGATAAAAGTAAAAGAAAGCAATATAGCACTCGGAATTATGCATGTGGCTGAAGAAAAAAAAATATCTACCGTATGTGTAGGTAAGCCGCATTTAAAATTACGCAACATTATTCTGCGCACAGCCGTTTTCAGGCAGTTGCTGGAGAAACTTGCAGCAACTGATATTGATTTAGTAATTCTATCATAAGATGAAAATGTCATTAAAAACGAAGTTGACGCTTGGCATCTCTTTTTTATTCCTGATTATACTTGCGTTTGGTATTCTTTGTATTTTTTATATCAACCGTTTAAGCAGCGATGCACAAAATGTGCTGAAGAATAATCATGAATCATTAGTGTATTGCAATAACATGCTAAAGGCGCTGGAAGATATTCCACTCAAGCAAAATGCAATAAAAATATTTAATGATAATCTCAGAAAACAGGAAGCTAATATTACTGAAGCTGGTGAAAAAGAAGTTACCCAGGAGTTGCGTAAAAATTTTGATGAACTGGTAGCTAATCCCGCTGATTCGTCAAACTATCCGCAAATAAGGCAAAGCATACAGGTTATAAATGATTTGAACCAGCAAGCAATATTGCGTAAAAATGCAATCGCACAACAAACAGCGAGCGATGCAAATTTGTGGCTTAGTGTTATTTTCTGCGTAATTGTATTGATAGCTTTTACATTGGTGGTGAATTTTCCCGCAGTTATTTCTGATCCTATCCACGCCTTATCAGAAGGTATCAGCGCTATAGCCAATAAAGATTATCAAAAAAGAATTCATTTAAAACAGAACGATGAGTTTGGTGACCTTGCCAATGCATTTAATGTAATGGCTGAAAAATTAGATGAATATGAACACAGCAATATTGCACAAATCAAATTTGAAAAAAGCAGGATTGAAGCCATCATTAATCAAATGCGGGATGGCATCATTGGCTTTGACGCAAAAAAGCATATTCTGTTTATCAATAAAGTGGCAGAAAATCTTTTGGGCATGAAAGAGATACAGATTATCGGGAAGTATGCACCTGATGTTGCACTGAAAAATGATCTGATGCGCACTTTATTACAAAACGGAGAAAGCCAGCATGAATTAAAGATATATGCCGACAATAAAGAAAGTTATTTTAATAAAGATGTTGTTACTGTAATTAATAATGAACATGTAGTGGGAGAAGTAATTGTTCTGCGAAATATTACTTTGTTTCATGAGTTGAATGAAGCAAAAACAAATTTTATTGCAACTGTTTCTCATGAGATAAAAACGCCTCTCTCTTCTATTAAAATGAGTGCACAACTTTTAACCGATAATCGCGTAGGAGAATTGAACAATGAACAGGGTGAGCTTATTAAAAGCATACGCGATGACGCTGACAGGCTATTAAAAATAACAGGTGAGTTGCTTAACATGTCGCAGGTGGAAACAGGTAATATTCAGTTGAAGCTGCAGCCTGCTGATCCAAATAAAATTATTGATCAGGCCATACAGGCGGTACAATTTCCGGCGCAGCAAAAGAATATACATTTTCAAACTATCGTTCAAAAAAACATCCCACAAGTTCATGCAGATGTTGAAAAAACTTCGTGGGTATTGATCAACTTCCTAACGAACGCGATAAAATATTCTCCTGAAGATTCTGCTATAGAAGTATCTGTTGCCAGGAAAAATAATTCGGTAGAATTTGCAGTGAGCGATCATGGTAAAGGAATTGACGAAAAATATCTTCCAAAAATCTTTCAGCGTTATTTTACGGTGCCGGGCACACGTGATCGCAGCGGAACGGGTTTGGGTCTTGCCATTTCAAAGGAGTTTATTGAAGCACAGGGTGGAAAAATATGGGCCGAAAGTGCAATAGGCGAGGGCAGTCGTTTTGCTTTTAGTATAAAGACTGCCTAAGTTTATTTCAGGCAGACTTCGTAAGTTTATAAAGGCCCGTTCCCCCCAAAAAAATCTTATACTATTCTTCAATTGATTCATTAAAAACACGATGAAGAGAAATTTGCGGTATAGGAGAAACAATGAGCGGAAATTTTTCAACTGTAACAAAGCTGGGATCAAGCCCAAAGCCTCTTTCTTCGCTCAGGCTTACATCTTTTAACCAAAAATGCAGCTTCATAACTACCTTTTCAAAAAATGGTAATTCATTATCATTGGAAAGATATTTTTCCATCACGATAAACTGGAAGTCGCCAACAACATTATTGCGTTCAAGACTTTCATAGCGGCTGGTAATATTTACTTCTCTGTTATTTACCAGTTCTTCCACTACCTTACGAAACATTAAGTTTATTTTTTGCTGCACCCTGAAACCAAGCCTGAATTCTACACGGATAATATCGTTGGGAATAATATGTTCAACAATATATTCGCTGGTGTAAGGGTCATCCATTGTATCAACATGCACAAACCAGTATATATCGGCACGTTTTGGTTTTTTATTGAGTATAGAATAAATGATCTTGTGCTCAATTTCTTTAGGATTATTTGCACTGGTCATGTAAACAAGGTGCGTTGCATATTTGGGTACGCTTCTGTCATTGCTTAATTCCTGTATCATAGGGATATAATGCTCAAGACGCACAAACTCAACATACCTGTTCTTTATTCTGCGGCTCCTGTACCAGATATACATGATAGCAAACAAGCCTCCACCAACAATTAATGTTACATAACCGCCATGCGGGAATTTTTGAAGATTGGCAATAAGAAATGATATTTCTATGGTTAAATAAACAAAGAGATAAAGATAAATCCAGGAGGAAAATACGCGCCTGCTGACCAGAAAGTTTGAAAACAAAACTGACGTGCTTATCATACATATGGTTATGGCCAATCCATAAGCCGCTTCCATATTGGTTGATTTTTGAAAAAAGAGAACGATGCCGGTACACCCAAAATAGAGTAGTAAATTAATTCCGGGTACAAATAACTGTCCCCTTTCTTCTGAAGGATAATTAATCTTCATTTTTGGCCAGAGGTTTAGCCGCATTGCTTCTGAGATAAGTGTAAATGAACCTGATATTAATGCCTGGCTGGCAATAACGGCGGCGGAAGTGGCAATTATAAGACCAAAAATTTTGAACCACTGTGGCATTATACCATAAAATGCATTAAATATGCCATCATCTAACATAGCCTGGCTGATTAAATGTCCTTTATAATTTGCCAGTATCCATGCTCCCTGCCCGAGATAATTAAGAATTAAACACGTTTTTACAAATATCCATGAGTAACGGATATTTCCTCTTCCGCAATGTCCCAAATCGGAGTACAGGGCTTCAGCACCGGTAGTACAAAGAAAAACTGCGCCCAGTATCCAGAACCCGCTCGGATAAACGGTCAACAATTCAATAGCGTAATAAGGGTTTATAGCTTTAAAAATATAAATATCATCCATTATGTGAGATGAGCCCAATACTGCCAGCATGGTAAACCATATAAACATGATAGGCCCAAAAAGCCGCCCTATTGAAGCAGTACCGAATTGTTGTAAAAAAAACAATGCACTTAAAATAGCAATAACTATAGCGACGATAGCATGGCCTCCAATATCACTAAAAAAAGGTAATTGCTGTAAACCTTCTACGGCAGCAGTAACAGAAATGGGGGGAGTAATAATACCATCTGCAAGTAAAGATGCGCCGCCAATCATAGCGGGTAATACAAGCCATTTTTTTTGTCGCCGTACGAGTGCGTACAAACTAAAAATGCCACCTTCACCCCTGTTATCTGCTTTAAGTGTAAGAATGACGTATTTAATAGTTGTTTGCAGCGTAAGTGTCCAGATAATGCAAGATAATGCCCCCAATATCAAAGGCTCACTTATAACTCTGCCTTTCACAATAGCGTTTAATACATAGAGAGGAGAAGTTCCTATATCGCCGTAAATAATTCCTAATGCAACAATAAGACCGGCTGCGGAAATCTTGTTAATATGCTTGCCCACAAATTTTTTATATTAAGTCTGTAACCTTATACCATTTACAAATAAATTTCGTACCAGAATATAGAATCATTGATTAGCTTTTAAGAATGTGATAATTTTTTTATGAACTTAGCTTTAGTTCTTCTATAATCGTCCCTTGCGTCGCACTCTTCAGCGTTTTGTTCTTTTATCATCAGACATAATCGTTCCAATCATAATTATCCTTCCTTAATTTATTTGTATTTGAATTTGATAAATCATTCCATTTCCAGAACAAATGTATAATGAAAATTTTTTTTATAATTAAAATGAATAAGTTCAATTCGCTTTTTTATAAAAAGAAGTTAAGGCTTACCTTTTTTAAGAAATTATGTATTCTGCGGTTTCCCATAAAGCTTACATTTGTTTGCATAAATGAAAAACAGCATGTTTAAATTTTTTATCGGCTGCGTAGTGGCTATGTGTGTTTCGGTGATAGTACCCGCTCAAAAAATAACTTATTCCCAACCAGATCGCGATGATCAAAAATCAATAAGCTTTGATATTATCGGCAAAATAAATAATCATTTCCTGGTTTACAAAAGCATAAAAAATCAACACACTGTAACAGTTCTTGACAGCTCCATGAAAGCGGTGGAAAAAACAAACCTTGACTTTTTGCCTGAAAGAGTCATCAATACCGATGTACTTAATTACAAAGATTTTTTTTATCTTTTTTATCAATACCAGAGAAGAAATATTGTTTATTGCGCAGTCGCAAAACTAAGTGGAGAGGGAAAGCTGATAGGCTCACCTAAAGAATTAGATACAACTGCAATTAACTTCTTTGCAAATAATAAACTTTACACCATTATCTATAGCGATGACAAACAAAAGATCATGGTATTTAAAGTGAACAGTAAAAACCAGGAAAACAATATTCTTACAACATCGCTGTTTGATGCAGATCTTAATCTTATTCATAAAACACGCATTGGAATTCCGTTAGACTCAAGGACCGATTTTCTTACTGAATTTACTTTAGATAATGATGGGTATCTGGTTTTTGCAAAGCCTTCCGGTTCTTCTCAAAGCGACAACATAACCCAGGTAAAGCTTATTACCAAAGAGCCGGAGAGCGACAGCGTTTCATCTTACAATCTTACTATTCCAAAAATATATCTTGATGATATCAGGATTAAAGCAGATAACGTAAACAAACGCTATCTTATCTCGTCATTCTATTCAAAAACCAAAAGAGGGAATATTGATGGTCTGTATTGCATAATATGGGATAAATTAAATGTAAAGGAAATCAATACTACAAGTACTACTTTCTCAGAAGAAATGCGCAGTGATGCCAAGTCTGAAGGCAGCGCTAAAACGGCTTTCAATGATTTCTTTATCCAAAACATACTTATACGAAAGGATGGTGGTTTTGCAATAGCATCTGAATCTGCCTATTCATCCAGCCGCGGTATATATAATAACCGTTGGGATTATTATACAGGTTCACCTTACTTATCACCTTACAATTATTATTATTACTGGAATTCCCCTTTGTACAGTTCCTATTATTATCCCTGGTGGAGATGGGGCGGGTATCCCAATCAGATTAACCGCTATTTTGCTGATAATATCGCTATTATGGCTTTCGATTCAACCGGAAACCTTCAATGGACAAACATTATTCATAAATCTCAATATGATGATTATACAGATAATTTTATAGGCTATGGCACTTTAAACAGCGGCGGACAAGTTCATTTCCTCTTTAACCAGTTAGAAAAAAGAACGCTCTTACTTACAGATCAAACTATTACACCTGAAGGACAGGTGAACCGCAGCCCTACACTGCGAAACCTTGATAAAGATTACCAGTTTATGCCAAGATATGCAAAGCAGGTTAGCAGCCATGAATTAATTGTTCCCTGTCAATACAGAAATTTCATTTGCTTTGCAAAGATTGAATTTTAACTGCAAAGCAAGTGATATCATTTTTTAGAGAAAAATCAACAGCCGCGGTAATTGGCCTTTTCATTGTCAGTGTCTCAATAAGAGCATTTTTTTGGAAGCATTCACCCGAAATAATTACAACTGCAGGTGATGGATTTATTTATTATCCCCTGTCACAGCTTTCTTTTTTGTCTGGGATTGCACTCACTTTTATATATCATCTTATTATAGTGCTCCAGGCATTGCGTTTAAATTATGTGCTGAATGATGTGCGCATGTTTCCCAAAATTGCATTCACTACGGCACTTGCTTATGTTATACTCACTGCCTTATTACCCGCATGGAACAATATCTCTTCTGCGCTGATAGTAAACAGCACGCTTATCTGGCTGCTGCACAGGCTAACAAAATTATATAATACGCAACAGGCAAAAACATTAGTATATAATATTGGTCTCATAACCGGTGCCACTATCCTGCTTTATTTTCCTGCATTTCCTTTGATACTTGTTGTGTTTTTTGCATTGGCTTCCTTCAGACCCTTCAGGCCTAATGAGTGGGTTATTTTACTTATCGGTATTCTTACACCTTTTTATTTTCTTGCCGGGTGGTTATTTCTTAATGATAAACTAAGTTTAATTCTTCAGCAATTAGAAATATTCAGGCTTTACATTATCAGGCCTGCAAGTATTCTTTTTACAGTAATAACGTTTACAATTGCAGGCATCGCGATAATAGCCGGAATATTTATGTGGCAGTCAAACAGCGGCCGAATGGTGATACAGGTACGAAAGAACTGGGCCATTTTATTTGTAATGCTTATTTTATTATTACCTCCCATTTACTTCGTCAACAATGCCTGGCCTGATGCCCTGTTATTAACTGCTGTACCTGCAGCTCCTTTTGTATCAAACACATTTTTATATCCGAAAAGAAATCTTGGGCCCGCATTACTTTTATGGTTGTTGATTGCATTGGTGGTATATAATAACTGGTTTATAGCTAAAATTTAACGCTTATTACAGGCATACAATTTACCTTTGCATTGCAAATTTTATTAATTGATACATCACTCTTCTTTGTACAAAATGCGTAAAAAAATTGAAGTGACCCGATAGCTATCGGGATAAAAATCAATACAATCATTTAAATCGTTCAAATCATTGTCCATGAAATTTGGTATTGTTGTTTTCCCCGGTTCTAATTGCGATCGTGATATGCAAAATGCTCTTCAAAATGATCTTAAAAAAGAAGTGATTATGCTGTGGCATAAAGACAAAGACCTGAGTATGTTCACCACAGATGATTGCATTGTTTTGCCCGGTGGTTTTTCTTTTGGTGATTACTTGCGTTGCGGCGCCATTGCACGTTTTAGCCCTATGATGCAAAGCGTAATCGAGTTTGCAAATAAAGGTGGCAAAGTGTTGGGCGTTTGCAACGGCTTCCAGATATTATGTGAAAGTAGTTTATTGCCTGGTGTGCTATTGCCAAATGGAAACCAGCAGTTTGTTTGTAAAAATGTTTATATTAAAAAAGGGAGCAGCAAACCTTTAAAAATTCCAATTGCTCACGGAGATGGCAGGTATTATGCAGAAGAACATATCCTCGATGAACTCGAAGCAAACGACCAGGTTATATTCAGGTATTGTGACGAGCATGGCAACGTAAACATTGGTTTTAATCCAAATAGTGCTATAAGAAATATCGCCGGTATTTGTAACAAAGAGAGAAATGTTTTTGGTATGATGCCGCATCCTGAAAGAGCTACTTCACCTGCATTAGGCAATGAAGATGGTAAAGAAGTTTTCCGCATTTTTGGAATGAATTAACAGTTCTTCTGAAAGTATGCAAGTTTACTTTCGTAAATAGCATAATCGTGAATGGTCAATGATGAATGGTGAATAAGGCAACTCACAACTGATCACCTGTCACACTCACAAAAAAGGTGAACAACAATAAAAAGAATGAGCAAGAATAAAATTTACTAAAACAAAAACATTAGATGAAAAGAATAATATTACTTCTTAGTTTGTTTTTTATAACAGTCGCAGGAATTGCTCAATTGAAAGATCCTGTGCAGTGGAATTTTACCGCTGCAAAAAAAAGTGATAAAGTATATGATGTAACCTTTACCGCAACAATAACAAAACCCTGGCATGTTTATTCGCAAACAACACCTGCCGGCGGACCAGTGCCAACAAAAATTGTATTCAAAACAAATCCATTGGTAACTGTTAGCGGGAAGGCAAAAGAAAATGGTTCTTTAAAAAATGTGCATGACCAATATTTTGGTGTAGATGTAAAGTATTTTGACAATAAAGTTGAGTTTGTACAAACCGTTAATCTCAAGTCCAATGTAAAAACAAATATTGCAGGCACAATAGAATATATGGTATGCAATGATGAAGAATGTTTACCTCCAAAAAAAGTTCCTTTTGATTTAAAGCTTCAATAAATTAATGCTGCAATGAAAAAATATTTTCTTTCTGTCATTTTTTTGTTGACAGCTATCGTTTCTTTCTCACAAACAGATAGTTTACTCACCTGGCAAGTAACAGCACAACGAATTGCTGATAGTGTTTATACATTAAAAGCTACTGCAACAGTTCCTCCTGAATGGCATTTGTATGGAGCCAATCCAAACATTGAAGGACTTGAATCAGTTCAAGTCACTTATGATTATGAAAATGCCAAAAAAGCTCAGCTTGTGGCATTTTCAGGCAATCTTCAACAAATAAATGATCCGGTTTTTGATAATAAAAAAGTAAACATTTATACCGGCAACGTAACAATTACACAACAGTTCAAAATAAGTGGCGTAGTGCCGGAACAGTTAAAGGGAACCATCACAGCTTTTCTTGGAAAAAAAGATGAATTTCAACCAGCAGAATATGTTTTCACTGTTCATCTTGAAGGTGGCATGGCTGCTTCTGCCAATTCAAAAAGATTAAAACTATCTACCATTGATATTAATCATCCAATAAATAATTGCGGTGCCGGCAAAACAGAGGCAACAAGTTTATGGACCGTATTTCTTTTAGGATTTGTTGGTGGGTTAATTGCGTTGCTTACACCTTGTGTGTTCCCGATGATCCCGGTTACAGTATCATTCTTTACAAAACGTTCGAATGGAAGAGCCCAGACAATTCGTAATGGAATGCTCTATGGATTTTTTATTTTTCTTATCTACACAATTGCCAGTACCCCATTTCACATTGTTGGCAATGTGCAGCCGGAGATATTCAACACCATCTCAACCAATGCGTGGCTGAACATTCTTTTCTTTGTCATCTTTATTGTATTTGCCATTTCTTTTTTTGGTTTTTTTGATATAACACTGCCAAGCAGTATTGCGGGGAAGGCAGATGCAAAAAGTGGATTGGGAAGTGCGGGTGGAATTTTCTTTATGGCACTTACATTGGTAATTGTATCCTTTTCATGCACGGGAGTAATTTTAGGAACATTGCTGGTGGGCACAGCAAGGAATGGTGCATGGCCGCTTACTTATGGAATGGCAGGTTTCGGACTCGCCCTGGCGTTTCCTTTCGGATTATTTGCTATTTTTCCGCATTGGCTGAAGGCATTACCAAAATCAGGTGGGTGGCTTGACACTGTAAAAAAAGTATTGGCATTTATTGAAGTTGCCCTTGCATTTAAATTCTTATCCAATGCAGACCTTGTTATGCACTGGGGTTTATTAAAACGTGAAGTATTCTTTGGTCTTTGGATATTAATAGGTGTTGGTTTAACCTTATACCTGTTTGGTGTATTGCGCCTGCCACATGATTATAAAGGAATGAAAATTGGAAACGGCAGAAAGATCGTTGGCATTCTTGCATTGATATTTACTTTATATTTATTACCTGGCGTAACTTCTTCAAAATATGCAAATATTCAATTGCTCAGCGGCTTTCCACCACCGCTTACTTATAGCATTTATGGAAAAGAAAATGTGATCGGTAAAGGTCTTGAAGCCAATGTGGTAAACGATTATGATAAAGCATTGCAGATGGCAAGGGAACAACACAAACCCATCTTAATAGATTTTACAGGATGGGCATGCGTTAATTGCCGTAAGATGGAAGAAAACGTTTGGACACAACCAGGTGTTTATAACTTTATCAAAAATAATTTCATTCTCGTTTCTTTATACGTTGATGACCGGCAACTGCTACCTGTAGAACAAAGATTTACTTATAAAACGAGCAGTGGATATGACAAAGAAATTAAAACAGCAGGTGATAAATGGGCAACCTTCCAGGCAGAAAATTTTACCAAAGCATCACAGCCCTTATATGCCATTCTTGATAATAATGAAAAGCTGGTAAATCATCCTGTTGGTTATACTCCTGACTCAAAAGAGTACCTGCAATGGTTGCAATGTGGTAGAGAAACTTTTCTTTCCGTGAAATAAATTCAATGAGGATTTTCAAATTTTAATCTTTCATCTCCTCTTTATAATTCTATTGTTCAACATGCAAAAACTTTATTGCAGTTTGAGCAAGTTTTTCATTTTATCGTGTAATATATTTCACGACTTACCTTCCTAAAAAAAGCATGAGAAAACTAACTCACAAGTAATTATTACTTTATTTATTTAGTCCATTGGCATATATATTGAAGTTATTTAAAAATAAAAAAGAAAGAAAAATGAAAATAATTTTAGTGATGGTAACCGCTGTAGCATTGGGAAGTTGTTATTCATCCAAAAAAGAACAAGTGGAAATGGTAAATGCCCAGTTAATAAAAATAGATACGATTTTCCGATATCAGTCTCTTCGTAATCAATATGCATGGCAAGAGGAGCAACAATTAACATGGAAGGATAATAACAATAAAGAGTATGTAAGTTTTGCATCAATCAACCAGATGTATACAATTGGAACAAGAATGACCATGCTGAGATCAAGATAGGAATATAATCCTCTATAAATTTCCGTCAATAATTTATTAGCCACTAACTGCAAAAGCTGTCGCAAGCTTTGAGTTTCTGGCTTTCCTTTTTTTAGGTGGCCTTGTAAACTTTTGTGTTTAATTGAGAAAGTTGTTTAGAATTATGGTTATGTATTGCAGTTAATCAGTGACTAACCGTAGATGTAAAATTTTGCATTGTAAAAACAACTAATCATTTACAAAAATGATTAAGGCTGCCCTCACTGACAGCCTTAATACTATAAAAATTTTTCGGTAATAACTATGATTGTAATTGAATAGTTCTGCTAAAATCAATAACCCCAATTCTTCATAATTCCGAAATCTTCTTTCACAGATTCAAGCGGTGATTTACCCTGGTATGATTCCTGTTCAATAATAAAATAAGTTGTTCCCGATTTTCTTGCAAGATCTAAAACATCTTTTACCTGAATAACACCGGCTCCAAGCTGCGTGCTTTCATAACCACCCATTTCTCCTTTGCTGCTTTTAATTTCATCTTTTACATGTACCAGTTCAAATCTACCAGGATATTGTTTCAAAAGTTCCAATGGCCTTCCACCCGCTCCATACATATTGCCAATATCCATTTGCTGCGCCACCAATTTCGGATCAGTGCTCGCAAGAATAATATCATACAATCTCTTACCATCAATCATGGTGCTGAATTCAAAATCATGGTTATGATACCCGTATTTCATTCCTGATTTTTTACACAGTTCCCCGTTTTTATTAAACAATTCTAAAAAGCTTTTCAGTTCATTCATATTTTTTCGCAGGCTTTCATCCAGCCAGGGACTAATGACATAATGCTGCCCTACTATTGCCGCATCCTCAACTGTATATTTCCATGAGTCTGTAAAATCATTCTTTGCTTCATCCCAATGTTCTTTACCAAATTTTGTATGTCCACTCGGCATTTGCAAACCCTGGTCATCCAATACTTTTTTGAAATCAGCAGCAGAATAAGTGTAAAATTTCCGGTCTACATAATTAGCATGTTCTACATACTTATAGCCCATAGCAGAAATTTGTTTCAAAGTGCCAAGTGGATCATTTTTCATATCATCACGTACAGAATAAAGTTGTACGCCCAATATTTCTTTTGCTTTTTTTGCAGCAAAAAGTTCGCTTGATAACAGTGTGGTGCCGGCTACTGCCAGGGCACTTTTTTTCAGGAAGGTTCTTCTTGATGTGTACATAGTGTTGAGTTATTAAATGGAAATAAAATAGGCAAGTTGTTTTTCATATATGGTTCGCAAAATTGTTAGATGCACGAATTTAATTTTTTTAGAGTAACATATTCAAATAAATTTCTTCAACAAATTTCTTCTTTTATAATAGTCAGTGGTTTTAAAAATATCAAAATAAATTTTCATTGTCATACGAATTTTTTGCTGCTATGAAAATCAAAAAATACAAGAGAGTGACACAAGGAACGATGCCATGAAATACGAATGCTGACAAAATAAGAAATCTCAAGAACCAAAAAACAAAAATCAAAAAACAAAAAATCCGAAACTGTAACTGAAAACTGGAGACTGAAAACTACAGGCCACAAACTGAAAACTACAAACTCCTTAAATCTTTTCTTTATTACCCGATTGAATGCTTCTGTAAATTGCTTCAACAACTTTCAAATCTTTTAAACCTTCTTCGCCCGGCACCCTTGTTTGTTTATCTTCAAGAATACAGTTGGCAAAATCATCCATTTGCAATGCCTGTTGGTTAACATTGGGATCAAACTTCATGGGGCCATCACTCGTAGCGCCCTCCATGCCGCCGTACCGATAAGCCTCGGTTAACTCAAACCAGCCTTTCTCTGCATTAGCTTTTAAATGATTAAGATTTTTATTGTAGCTCGATATGCCTTTTGCGATAGCGCCACCTGGAAATTCAAGCGTGAAATAAATTGTTTCATCAACTTCTTTAAACAAAACCGGATTTGTTTTTTCCTCTCTTGCAGTCGCATACAAAGGCTCTTCATCTGTAACATATCTTGCGCCCTGTATGCAATAAACGCCCATATCCATTAAGCCGCCGCCACCTGCCAATACTTTTTTCAATCGCCATGCGTTGGGATCACCACCATAAACAAATCCATTTTCACATTCTATAGTTTTTACTTTACCATATACTTTCTTCTGACCTAAACGCATCATCTCTATATTAAATGGCTCAAAATGCAAACGGTAACCGATGGAAAGTTTTCTGTTCGCCTGTTTGCATGCATCAATCATTTCCTGGCAATCTTTCACGCTTACAGCCATCGGTTTTTCGCTGATCACATGCTTGCCGGCTTTTGCTGCACGAATAGTATATTCTTTGTGCAAGGCAACCGGTAACACCACATAAATGATATCAATGTCTTTGTTGTCAGCAATGCTGTCGAAGGTTTGATAATTATAAATATTCTTTGCAGGTATGTTGTATTTCACAGCCCATATTTTTTCTTTGGCTGGCGTACCTGTAACTATGCCGGCGAGATAGCAATTTTTTGTTTGTTGCAATGCCGGCGCAAGTTCATAGGTACTGTAACTTCCCAGGCCAACCAAAGCAATTCCCAATTTCTTGTCTTTGTTCACTCTCTGGCAATTTGCAAATGAAGGAAACAATAAACTGCTGCTAACGCCTAATGAAAGATTGTATAAAAAATCGCGCCGTGAAGATGCATGTGTGCTCATAGGTTGAAGCATTAAAGTATTACCAAGTTATAAAAAAATTAAATGAAGCAGATAGAAAAATGAGTAGCTTATCAAATAATGAACTTGAATGATTTGCACTTATTTCATGAATAATGTTTTTTAAAGGTCCCGGTGAAAGTCACTGAATTTTTTTTGACTTGACTTTGGCGGATACCAGCGTTGGCTTTTCATGGCATCATCGTTGCGTCGCAATCACTTTATCTTTCGGTTCAATATCCAGCTTTTACAACTCCTGTTTAAAATGCCGTTCTATAACTATTACTGTTTGGGCATTCTTTTTCTATAACCATAAATCAGGTAGAATATCAATCCTACTACAGGAGCCAAAAAAATAATAGCTGACCAAAATATTTTTGCAGGTATTGAAATATCTCTTCGCCGTGAAAGTGTAAAAACGGAAATAACAAGGACTATAAACCAGGTTACTATGATTATAAAAAAAGCATTTACAATTATGGATGCAAGACCATGCATATAAAACATTTTACCAATTAGTCCAATCTATTTCTGTGCCATGAATCAAAAATTTACCCTGATTAACTTTTTAGCTGGCAGGAAAATTGAAGCAATAATTATTAAAATACAAGTATGAAAAAGATTATTATTATTTGTGTTTTATTTTTAGGCTGTTATAGTTGTACTAACAGCGATAAAACCAATAAAAAGGATACAACTAATGCAAACTCTTCGTCTGATACTTCAATATCACCTAATGCAGTTCCCGAAGGGTCGTTAAACAGTAATGACACCGCTGCCATGAGAGCGGCTGAACCGAGTAAGTATGATACTTCAAAAAAATAGTACCAGGAATTTTACTGGTACTGTATATAAATTGGTTTGGGAGTAAGTTTTAAAACATCTGCCGGCTGCATTTCCTGCTTCTCGCCTATGCGTTTGGTATCGTTTTTATAAAATATTTTGAAGCCTGTGAATTGCACAGGTTCTGTATACACAAATTGCCTGTAGGTATTTTTCTTTCTCGCAGCACTTCCCCATCCATCCATATCCATTACAAACTGCACTTCGGGCAAAATTTTTATAGACTTATAGTTTGTTATCATTCTTCGTGTAAAGCGGTGCAGTATTAATATTTTTGGCGGCAGGCTGTATTTCTGCACAAGCGATGCGAGATAATCCGAAACATAATTAATGTCTGCTCCATTATAAGTGCCAACTTCAGTTCCTGGCACAGCGCCATTTTTCATTGAAAATTCAGGATCAATTCCCAAATGAACATTGGGCATTGATAAATATTTTTCCAGTAAAGGAATTTCTTTTTGCACTGTACTTTTGCCTACCTGTATATCCAAAACAACAATAGCATCAATTTTCTTTGCCATTACAATCGCTTTATCAATTTCTTTAAATGGCATGCGCAAACGGTATTTACCATCTCTGCCTGCGCTTTCCTGAGCAGTAGCTGCTATATATTGTAAAGCAGGCTGTACAGGTGTGGTTGAATCTGCCTTCTCCCATTTTGCTATTTCTGTTTTTAATTTATTAAGCATTTCTTCTTCGGGTAATTCTCCAAGTATGCCCATTTGTTTTGAATAAAAATTGCCATAATAAGCAACTACTCTTTTGAACGGAAGAATACCGCCCGCCTTCGGGTACATAGTTTTAACCGGCCATCTGCCTGACTTGTCACCATTGCTTAATGCTATACATCTTTGATCATAGTCAGCAGAATCAAACAGCACACCGCTATTAGAACTGCTTGTATCAGTTGGAAAGTTAGTGGTATCCTTTGATGTCACACTTGCTGCGTCTGATACTTGCAGAAGTTGCGTTTTTGGATTGCAGCCTGTAAAGAATAAAAAAGTCAGAACAATAAAAAAATTTAACATATTAATTAAGGTTTCCATACTATTACTAATAACAAATTTCATTTCCTGGAGATTTTGCATGAAAGATGATTTATGGATTGCCGGTTCTGATTGCGCCCGAAGTGTGTCTCTGTGAACCGGGAAAAATATTTGGCAAAAAAATTGAAGTCGCAATATAAAGGCTAAATCATGAAAAAAATTCTAATTGCGGTTGTGTGGATAATTTTATTGAGTTGTAATAACAATCCAGGTAAGAGTAATAAAAATAATGATACAGCAAATCTTCATACGCGCGATACCGCAAAGCATGGAGACAGTTCCGCTTTGAAAATAGACAATACGGAAAATAAAGAAAATGAAGATTCCCTGCCACCAATGCAACATTAGTTTGCCAATAGTGTTATAATCAAATACAGGTGTTAATTTTATTTTTAAAAATCAAAATTTTTTTAACTATTAAATTTAAAATCTTATGCAACCAGGAAAGGACAAAAAAACAACTCCCGATAAAAAGCAACCCGATCGTGCAATGCAACGCGACCTTGAAGCCGATAAAAAAGAACATGTAAAAGAAGCCCGTGAACAGGCGGATGCAGACATTGAAAAAGATGCAGATTTAAGTATTCACAGTCCAAACGATGATCTCGATGAAGGGGAGACTGCAAGACTCGGTGAAGATGTAAATGATATTATTTAAAAGCTGTTTAAAACTTTTTGATTGCCTCAGATCTGTGAGAATATACAGAAACATTTTGTGGACTGTGATTATTAATAGATATGCTGCAGGCATCCTTTTTTAAAAAAATTTGTTGCCGTTTAAGGGTTCATTGTTATTTGCATTTCATGAAAAAATTTTGCTGCGATAAAGAATTATTTATTCATGAGTGTCGCGCATGCCTGGTAAACTTCATTCCCGTATAAGGTTTAGCTCTCCGAATTTTTGAAAAATTATTTTATAGTATTTGTGCTATTGCATATCCCGATTATATCTATTATTTTTAAATGACCAATATTCATTAATCGTTTCCCCGCTAAACCTTGACACAATGAATAACAAATACCAAACTTTCAGAAGCTTATTGTTGTTACTGGTTATCCTGTTTGTATCACAGAGTTGCAGCACTACAAACATTGTTTCAAAATATGATTGTAACACAGTAGCACACAACAACGTCAACAGCAAAACTACATGGACATTTGCATGGGGGCTTGTACAACCAAAAGATATTGACCCGCATTGTGAAAAATCTTTTAATCACCTGAACAAAGTAACCGTAAAAACAAATCTTGGATTTATCCTTATTTCAGCAGTTACGGTTGGCATTGTAATACCGCAACGGCTTGAATGGTGCTGCGCGCCACAGGAAATTCCAACAGATACTTTGGGAACGAGTAAAGCCCCTCCCCCTCAAGGGGAGTAATAAAATTCTTAATCATTTCTATCCCCTTTAGGGATAGGACAAAACTAACATCATGGCATTAACATTACCTGAAGGCATTGAAATTTGGCCTATTGAAACATGGGAAAATGGTCATCAGAATTTTATATATCATTTTACAAAAGATGCCTGTTTTAAATTAACGCTGCCCGATTCATTAACAAGCAGCACCGAAAAATACAGGGCTACTACCGCAAATTTTATGTGGCTGATACAATATGCTATTGATAATAATTTACAAATGCGTGCAATGGGCAACGGATGGTCATTTGCTAAAGTAGCAGTATGTGATGGTGGCGTTGTTGATACCAAATCGCTTCGCTTATCTTTTGCACTGAGAGATTCTTTTATAGTCCCTGAATATTTAAACAGCGGCAAACACAGTAATGATCTTTTCTTTGTGCAATGCGGTATGAGCATTTTGCAACTAAATGAAAAACTGGAAGCAGGTGGCCGATCTTTAAAAGCATCGGGTGCAAGCAATGGCCAATCTATTGCAGGCGCTACATCTACAGGCACTCATGGCTCTGCGTATAAAGTAGGCGCCGTACATGACACAATTGTTGGACTGCACGTTATCACCGGCCCGGATAAACATGTATGGCTTGAGAAAAAATCAAATCCTGTTGCCTCAGATGAATTTATTACATGGCTTGGTGCAGAAAAAATAAGTGATGATGATATATTTAATGCAGCCGTTGTAAGTTTTGGAAGCTTTGGATTTATTCATGGAATTCTTATTGAAACAGAACCAATTTTTTTACTGGAAGAACATCGCTCCGGCGAAATTCCTTACAACCAGGAATTAATCAGTGCTATCAACAATACTGATTTCAGTGGCATTGCAAGTTTGTTACCACATCCTGTGGATGAACCTGGCAGAGAGTTGTATCATTTTGAAGTGCTTGTTAACCCGCACAAGTTTGAACCGGGAAATGCAGACAAAGGTGTTTTCTTCAAGATCATGTACAAGACTCCTTACACACCTGATTATCCAAAAAGAGAAAGAGACAGCGAGGGATTTACATACGGAGAAAATACACTTGGTCTTGTAGAAACAATTCTTGATACACTTGGGCCGGTTATTTCTCCATTGCTTGTTCCACCACTCGTGAATAAATTGATGCCGCTTGCATTCAAGCCTGTGCCCACTGCATTTGGAACGCTTGGCGAAACATTTAACAATACAAAGTTTCGCGGCAAAGCTACAAGCGGTGCTATTGGCATGAACAGGGCCGATGCAAGCAGGGCGCTTGAAGAAATTATTGCTATTAACAGGCATACTCCTTTTCCTGGCGCATTTGCACTGCGTTTTGTAAAAGGCTCAAATGCATTGCTTGCTTTCACAAAATTTCCGGCCAGCTGCATTCTTGAAATGGATGGTGTTGATTCCAATCTCTCCAATGATTTTTTTCAAAAAACATGGGACCGTCTTGAGGAGTTGAACATTCCTTATACGCTGCATTGGGGCAAGATGAATTTTAATCTCAATGAGCAGCGCATTAAAAATATGTATGGTGAAGACAAGTTTAATAAATGGATTGAAAGCCGCAATCAATTATTAGACGATGCGACAAAAAAAGTTTTTACCAATGGCTTTATGCAGCAATGCGGATTTGCATAGAGAGATTTTTATGGACTTAGCTGAAGTGGTACTATTAAACTTCGTTGTGTCACTCCCTTGTACGCCTGTATCTTTAATGAACAATTAAATTTTTTTCTCCACATAGTCTCGATGAAGAATGTAGAATTCTACAACGTAAAAGATTTATCTCCGTTTATTACTGCTGATATAAACTCTTTAATAATTATCAGCACCTTAACTTTCAAAACAAGCTTTTTCAACTTTTGTATCTTCACTCGCTAACAATGAAGTCATGAATAAACCTAAAGCAATTTTTTGTTGGAGTGGTGGCAAAGACTCTGCTTATTGTTTGCACAAAGTTTTGCATGAACAATCTTATGATGTAAAATATTTACTCACAACAATAAACAGCACTTTCAAACGCATTTCAATGCATGGAGTCAGAGAGGAATTATTAGACAAGCAGGCCGAATCAATTGGCATCCCTCTTTTAAAAGTAAAGGTTTATGAAGGCACAAATGAGGAGTATGAAAAGCAAATGGAAACGGCATTGCTTAAGGCCAAATCAGAAGGAATTGAATACGTAATATTTGGCGACATATTTTTGGAAGACTTAAAATTATACCGCGAAAACAATCTTGCAAAAGTTGGGATGAAAGGAATTTTTCCTTTGTGGAAAATGGATACAACATTTCTTATCAATGACTTTATACAAAAGGATTTTAAAACGGTTATCTGCTGCACCAATGATGGATGGCTTGGAGAAGAGTGGGCGGGCAGGGAAATAGACAGATCATTTATAGAACAATTACCAAAAAATGTTGACCCCTGCGGTGAAAATGGAGAGTATCATACATTTTGTTATGCCGGACCAATATTTAAAAAAGAAATCCCATTTGTACCAGGGGAAAAACTGTATAAGGCGCTTGAAATAAAAACTGATGATGCCTCTACAACGAAAGGATTTTGGTTTTGTGATTTGTTGCTGACAAAACAATAAACATTAATAACATGCTAAAAATTCAAAAACCAAAAGAGGGTGAGTATAGTCCTTATGCAATTATGTACATAAAATTGCTGCCAGATGATGGACTCATCATAAAACATTTGAAAAGTAATTTCAAAACAACAAAGGATTTTATTTTGTCAATACCGAAGGAGAAGTTGCAATATCGTTATGCTGAAAAAAAATGGACGATAAAAGAAATCCTTATGCACATTATGGATGATGAACGCATCTATGCATACAGAGCCTTGCGTATTGCAAGAAATGATAAAACAGAATTGCCAGGTTTTGAACAGGATGATTATGTTCCTTACTCAAGAGCTAATGAGCGCACCCTGAAAAATATATTTCATGAATATGCCACGATAAGAAATGCAACTGTATCACTCTTTAAAAGTTTTGATGAAGCTGCATTTTTGCGAACGGGAACAGCAAACGGACATATAGTAAGTGTACGTGCTTTAGCTTATCATATTGCAGGACATGAGTTGCACCACATGAATATTATTAAAGAGCGATACTTATAAATTTACCTCACTTGCTATTGAGTGCGAAGTTCCATAATGTTATAGTGTAAAAGTGAGTGACACAACGAAAGCTAAATGGAAAATCATATGTTGGCTAAATAAAAGAAAAAATAAATTACGTTTAATGAATATGACTATAAAAATCCCAACTCCAGCTTAGCTTCTTCACTCATCATTTCTTTATTCCAGGGGGGATCAAAAGTGAGCATCACATTTGCATCTGTTACGCCCTCAATTTTGCGTAATTTATTATCTACTTCAGTAATAATATCTCCGGCAACAGGACAGCCGGGCGCAGTTAAAGTCATTTTGATATTTACAAATCCATCATCACGAATATTGATCTCGTATACAAGTCCCAGTTCATAAATATTTACTGGGATCTCGGGATCATACACTGTCTTTAATTCTTCAATGATATCTTCTTCTATTTTTTTCTTATCGACCATACATCAAATTATGCAGCCTGCGATTGCAGAGCCAATGCATACATTTTCATTTGCTTTATCATGGACAATAAACCGTTGGAGCGGGTAACAGAGAGATGTTCACGTAAACCAATCTTATCAACAAAATAGAGATCTGCATTTACAATTTCCTGCGGAGTATGATCCGATAGTACACGAACTACCATGCTCACCAGGCCTTTTGTAATTATGGCATCGCTGTCTGCAGTAAAAAATACTTTGCCATTTTTATGCTCAGCACGCAACCACACTTTTGCCTGGCATCCTTTTATAAGGTTTTCATCTTTCTTATATTGTTCTTCAATCAATGGCAATTCCTTTCCCACCTGAATAATGTTTTCATATTTCTCCATCCAGTCACCAAAGAGAGAAAACTCTTCAATCAATTCATCTTGTATTTCGTTAATAGTCATTATTCTTTTCCTATTCTAATTTATTTTTTTGTATAAGTTCTCCACTATTGTTTTTGCTCCCCTTTAGGGGCGGGGGCTTTAGCTAAGCATTCTCACAGCTCTTTTCACAGCGTCTGCTAACATATCAAGTTCTTCTTTTGTATTATAAAAAGCCAGTGAAGCTCTTACTGTGCCGGGTATTCCATAAAAATCCATCAGTGGCTGTGTGCAATGATGCCCTGTGCGTACAGCTATCCCTAACTTATCAAGTATCACACCAACATCATACGGATGCATTTTATCAACAATAAAAGATACCACGCTTGCCTTGTTATCCGCAGTACCTATAAATTTCAATCCATCAATCTCTGATAATTTTTCATTGGCATATTCCAGCAACTCATGTTCATACAGTTGAATTTTTCCTAAACCGATTTTATTAATATAATCAACTGCTGCACTTAAACAAATGGCTGCTTCAATATTCGGTGTACCTGCTTCAAATTTAAAAGGCAGATCATTATAAGTTGTCTTTTCAAAAGTGCAGGTTTTGATCATTTCTCCACCACCCTGGTAAGGAGGCATTTGATTCAGCCATTTTTCTTTTCCATATAAAACACCAATACCAGTTGGGCCATACATTTTATGACCTGAGAAAGCAAGAAAATCAACATCTAATTCTTGCACGTCAACGGGCATATGCTGAACAGCTTGTGCAGCATCCAGTAAAACTGGAATGTTTTGCTGATGCGCCAGTTCAATAATATCTCTTAAAGGATTAATCGTACCAAGTGAATTGGAAACATAATTAACTGATACAAGTTTTACTTTTTCATTCAGCATAGCTTTTAATTCATCAAGCAATAATTCTCCCTTTTCATTGATAGGAATTACTTCAAGCTGTGCTCCTCTGTCTTCACATAACAATTGCCAGGGAACAATATTGGAATGATGTTCAAGAGCAGAGATAATAATTACATCACCAGGCTTTACAAACTGTTTCCCATAACAATGAGCAACGAGATTAATACTCTCTGTAGTGCCTTTGGTAAATATTACTTCATAATCATTTGCAGCATTAATAAAAGCAGCAATTTTTTTACGTGAAGCTTCAAATGCATCTGTTGCCTGCTGGCTTAAATGATGCACTCCGCGATGCACATTACTATTCAGGTCAGTATAATAATGTTCAATAGCTTTTATAACACTCCAGGGTTTTTGAGATGTAGCAGCATTATCAAAATACACCAATGGCTTTCCGTTTACCTTTGAAGAAAGTATGGGAAAATCTTTCCGTATCTTCTGTACATCTAATACTTCCTGTGCTATCATTGTATCTGTTTTCATGCTTCAGCCCCTAAAGGGAGTTTAATGATTGTATACTATAATTTTTATTTTCTTTCTTACTCACTACTCACCATTCACCACTCACTATTTCAGTCCATCCTCAATCAACTGGTTAATATGTGCCTGCACTGCCTTAATAGGAATTTTTTCCGTTACATCATATGCAAAAGCATGAATGAGTAATGCCCTTGCTTTTTCTTCTCCAATCCCTCTTGATTTCAAATAAAATAAAGCCTCATTGTTGAATTGCCCGACTGTTGAGCCGTGACTACATTTTACATCATCAGCAAAAATTTCCAATTGCGGTTTGGAATCCACTACTGCTTTTTTACTCAGCATTAAATTATTGTTCTGCTGAAAGGCATTTGTTTTTTGCGCATTCTTCCGCACAAATATTTTACCATTGAATACACCAACTGCTTCGTCCTTCATTACACCTTTGTATAGTTCATTGCTCTGGCAATGAGGTTTACGGTGATCAACAATGGTATGATTATCTATAAGCTGACGACCACCAGAAAGGTATAAGCCATATAAATGGCTTTCAATATTTTCACCATTAAGCACAACATTCAGATTATTGCGCAATAACCCGATTCCTGGAAATGAGGCTTTGTAATTATTATAAAGGCTTGCTGTTTGCTGATGCACTTCTGTATGATGAATGTATCTGGTCTTCTCATCGCCACTTTGAATATAATAATGCTGCAAACGGGAATCTTCACCAATCACTATCTCTGAGACATTGTTTACAAAAACATTTGCCTTACTATCGGCAGTAACATAACTCTCAACAATATTTACTTCTGCATGAGCACCAATTACAAAAAGATGCCGTGGTTGCAGAAAGAAATTATTTTCAGCAGAAACAATATGGATAATGTGTAAAGGTTTATCAATTATCTTTTTGCTTTTTACTTCAAGAAATAAACCGTCGCGAAATAAAGCTGTGTTCAAAGCAGCAAAATGATTTTTCTCTACATTGATATATTTCCCAAAATGCTCTTTGAATGCAGCTTTGTTCATAGCTGCAGCTAATGGAAAAAGAAAAATATTTTCACCGGGAATAGTATCCGATAAATCAGAACGATATTTCCCATTTATAAGAATAACGTTATAACAATCGAGTGATTTGATTTTTGCTTTTGCAATAAACTCCTCACTTGTCGTCAGCATATCATCTTCCTGTTCTGTTACAAATTCGTCTTTCAAAAAAGGAGCAAGATTTGTGTATTTCCAGTCTTCAACTTTTGTAGAAGGAAAGCCAAGTTGCTTAAACTGTTCAAAAGCTTTTTCACGAAGTGTAA
>WNGA01007197.1_pt1 | contig 24673 bp, 19 predicted proteins | sample 5400061 | NCBI WGS metagenome assembly WNGA01 (sample SAMN13153366, study PRJNA577476) | soil metagenome | isolation source: 100 cm soil or saprolite under grassland replicate 2 | place: USA:California | collected 2016-06-15 | reverse complement strand
CGCCGCGTCGATTCGCGTGTTGACGAAGTGCGGTTTCGTGATCGTGGGCGAGGGCCGCGGGTTCGCTTATGGGCGCAACGAGGAAACGGACGAGGTCGTCCTCCGACTCGATGCCTGACCCAACTTCGCTCGGCTGCGCGAGGGCGCTGTCGCCTGAGCGGCCGCCCAGCTGAAGTAGTTCGGGCCAGATCCGCCAGCCGGCTGCGGTTTGATTGATTAGGCAACCCCTGCGGGCAAAAATTGGGCGAAAGTTTTGGGCCGGCGTCCCACGTCTCGACGCAGAAAGGCCCTGTTTCCAGGGCCTTTCCAGTAGCGGGGGCGGGGTTTGAACAAACATCCGCGACCGCGTACCAGTTCGTCGAAATCCATGCTCTCGGCTGAATGCGCACGCGGTTCGAGTTCGTTTAGCTGGAGGCGGCGGGAATCGAACCCGCGCAAGGCTCCTCTTGGGCGTTCGCCAGTCCGAGCTCGCGCTGCTGCCGTGTCACCCGGCCGCAGGCCAAGTCGACCTGTTACGCGCGGAAGACGGCATCCTCGGTCGATTTCGCGTGCATTCATCGTCCGCGAACCTGGCGTGGTGATCGATCTGCCGACGCCCGTCGCTTCGAGCAGGCCCCGTCGATCTCGAGAGACGAAGGGCCGCGGTCGCCACACGCGAGGACCAGACAGGCGTGGGCGATTGCCACTGCGCTTGACTAGCCCAAGCCGCACGTGGGTGGTACGACTCTCGATGTGAGCTCGAGTCCGGAGCTTCCTAGCGGCACCGTCACCTTTCTCTTCACGGATATCGAGGGGTCGACCCGGCTGCTCAAGCAGCTTCGCGAGCGCTACGCCGAGGCGCTGACCGACCACCAGCGGATCCTCCGCGAGGCGTTCTCAGAGCACGACGGCCGCGAGATCGACACTCAGGGCGACTCGTTTTTCGTCGCGTTCCGGCGCGCGAAGGACGCCGTCGGCGCGGCCGTCGCCGGGCAGCGAGCCGTGTCCGAGCAGGCCTGGCCGGACGGCGCCGAGCTACGCGTACGTATGGGCATCCATACCGGCGAGCCTGCTGTCGGCGAGGAGCGCTACGTCGGCCTCGGCGTGCACCGAGCCGCCCGGATCTGCGCGGCCGGTGGGGGCGGACAGGTGCTCGTCTCGCAAGCGACCCGCGAACTGCTCCGGGATGATCCATTGCCCGACGTCTCGCTGCGCGACCTCGGTGAGCACCGGCTGAAGGACCTGGACGAGCCCGAGCGGATCTACCAGCTCCTCGCCCCCGGCCTCCAAGAGAGTTTCGGGCCACTGAAAACTGCGGCGCCGGCGCCGTTCGAGGGCCGCGAGGGCGAGCTCGCCGAGGCGGTCGCGCAGGAGCTGGCCAGACCCCGGTGGCGGCAGCGCAGGCTGCTCGTCGCTGTGGCAGTCGTCGCGGTCGCGGTCGCGGCTGCGCTCGGCGTGCTCCTGACGCGCGGAGGCGGAGCGGTGAGCGCGTCGGGTGAGGTGGCCGCCAACACGGTCGGCGTGATCGACGCAAAGAGCGGCAAGATCGTCTCGGAGATCCCAGTGGGCGCCGCGCCAGGCGGCGTAGCCGCGGCGAAGGACGCGATCTGGGTCACGAACGCGGACGACCACTCCGTCTCACGCGTCGACCCTGAGACGAACAATGTGCGCGACACGATCCAGGTCGGCGGTGGCCCAGCCGGCTTGGCGGTCGGGAGCGACGACGTCTGGGTTGCGAACGGACTCGACGGGACGGTCTCGCGCATCAACGGGACCGCGCACCGTGTCGTGCAGACGGTCACCGTCGGCAACGGGCCGAGCGGGGTCGCCTACGGTGAGGGCGCCGTCTGGGTGACGAACTCGGCCGACGGCACCGTCACTCGCGTCGACGCGGATACCGGGCACGTGAAGAAGACGCTGCCGGTCGCCGTGGGCGTGTCCGGCGTCGCCGTCGGCTTCGGCCGGGTCTGGGTCGTATCCGGGTCGGAAGGGCGGATGTTTGGGCTCGATCCTCGCACCGGACGGATCGAAGAGCGGATCGGCGTCGGCGTCGATCCGGCGGCGATCGCCGCCGGCCCGGATGCGATCTGGGTGGCAAACCGCGGGGACGGGACGGTCTCGAAGGTCAATCCGCGGGCGAATGTGGTGACCAAGACAATCACGGTCGGCAACGGGCCGGACGGCGTGGCCATCGGTGCGAGCGGGGTCTGGGTCTCGAACGGGAAGGACGGCACGCTCTCCCTCGTCGACCCGAACCGGGAATCGGTCGTGAAGACGGTCGAGCTGGGCAATCCGCCCCAGGGGCTCGCGGTGGCGCCGCAGGGCGTCTACGTGGCCGTACGCTCGTCGGGCGCCGCGCACCGGGGCGGCACCCTGTCCGTTGCGGGCTTCAGGGACTTCAGCCCGGAGTCCATCGATCCAGCCCTCGGGGGCGGTCCTGCGGGCTGGCCATTTCTGATCACGACGAACGACGGGCTCGTCGGGTTCCGCCGCGTGGGCGGCATCGAGGGCATCCAGCTCGTGCCGGATCTCGCGGTGTCGTTGCCGACGCCGACCGACGACGGGAAGACGTACGCCTTCCGCTTGCGATCGGGCATCCGCTACTCGAACGGCAGGCCGGTCGAGCCCGAGGACTTCCGGTGGGCAATCGAGCGTGCATTCGAAATGAACGCTCCCACAGCGGGGGCGCAGTACTACACGGGCATCGTCGGCGCCGCTCGCTGTCGAGTGGGACGGCACTGCGATCTCTCACGAGGCATCGTCACCGACCGCGTGGCGCGAACCGTCACGATCCGCCTGACCGCGCCCGACGCGGAGTTCCTCCACAAGCTCGCACTGCCCGAAGCGTTCCTCGTCCCGTTGGGCACGCCCGCGCGAGACGTCGGATCGCATCCCGTGCCGGCTACGGGGCCGTACATGATCGTCGCCTACCGCAAGGGGCGCTACGTCCGGCTCGAGCGCAATCCCGCATTTCACGAGTGGTCGACGGACGCACAACCGAATGGGTATCCCGATGCAATCGTCTGGCGCTTCGGCTCGAGTGGCGCGGAAGCGACGAGAACGGTCGAGCGAGGGGCCGCGGATTACGCACTGGTCGTCGCACGCGCATTGCCGAAGGCGCAGCTGGACCTGATCGCAACGCGGTACCCGAGCCAGCTTCACATCAGCACGGGTCCAACCACGAGCCATTTCTTCCTGAACGGGCGCGCGCCGCCCTTCGACGACGTGAGAGTCCGTCGGGCCGTCAACATCGCGTTCGACCGAGACGCGTTCGTCCGCCGGACGGGGGGGTCGCTGACGGCCTCGCCGACGTGCCAGCTGCTGCCGCCCTCTTCTCCGGGCTTCCGGCGGTACTGTCCGTACCGGGCCGAAGGAGCGGCGAGCCTCGATCGGGCCCGCAGGCTCGTACGCAGCACCGGCACGGTCGGAGCGCGGGTCGTCGTCTGGGTTCCAAGTCCGCTGGCCGCGCAGGGGCGTTACATGGCCTCGGTGCTCGATTCGCTCGGCTACCGCGCGCGCGTTAGGGCAGTTCCGCCGGATCCGTACTTCCAAAAGGTGCTGGTTCCCACGACCCGCGCTCAGGTCGGGTACTACTCATGGGGCGCCAATTACCCTTCGGCGGCGAGCTTCCTCCAAGAGCAGTTCACCTGCGGAGCGTTCGTGCCAGGGTTCTGCAACCACCGGATCGACGCCGAGATCGATCGCGCCAGCGCCGTTCAGGCCCACGATCCGCCCGCCGCGGCCCTGCTCTGGCAACAGGTCGAGCGGGACATCCTTGCCCAGGCGCCCGTCGTGCCGACCTCGAACCCTCGCAACGTCGACTTCGTCTCGAAACGTGTTGGCAACTACCAGTACCACCCGCGGTGGGGGTTTCTGATCGCCCAGGCCTGGGTGAAGTAGCTCAGGTATGAAGCGGGTTCGGATCGGATGCCCGGGCTAGAAACGGCGGCAACGAATGAGCCGCCGGGCCTTCGCCCGCTGAAGACCACAGCCGGTAGCGGGTAGGTGCGCGGGGATCGAACCCGGTAGATCGTCTCCTAATAACCGCGCAACAGACGTTCATCTCGGTGCCGAGGTCTTGACGAAAAGGGTAAAGGCGACGTACGCGTCCACCGTGAGAAGCGCGATTACCGGCGAGCAGCCCCGTGACCGTTCGGTGACAGTTCGGTGACAGTGGACTGACAGCCGCGCTGTCATCCGCGCTGACAGCCGCACTTTCCCCGTTCCATCGTTCCATTTTGGGTCGTTTTGCGCATTGGTCCTGTGCAGGCCTTATTCGCTGTTGTGCCTAGGTCGCTCGCTGAAGGAGCTCTGCATGTGGATGGACGGACATCGCTCGGTGACCCCAATTGGACTCGCGAAGGACCTTTCTGTGTAGTGGCCGATGTGCCAAAACGCGACCTTCCTGGACCTTTCTCTTATGTGGAGAGTTTTTCGACCCCCACCGGTCCCAGCTCGTTCGGCGCCGCTTACCCAGCCGCGTCGGTGCCGAACGAGGAACCTGTCGCGCCTCGGAGCGGGCGGGACACTACCCCGGCAGCCTCATGGGCATTCGCCCAATCTCGCCTGCCACGCCGTTTACCGGAGGCGCACAGTCGTCGCGCGCTCCCACTCCCGCTCCAACCATCGGGGATCCCGCTTCGCTCCAGCTCGCGGCGCATGCGGCATCGCGTTCGTGACCACCCGCCCTCAGCCTGCGGCTTTCGTTCGGGTGGTCACGAAGCACGGGAGCGAAGCACACGAGAGCGCGAGCGGGAGCGGGAGCGCGCAGCAAACCGGCAGAGGCACAGCTGCAACAGAAGGAGGTACGGGAACTGACCGCAGAACCTTTCGCGAAAGAGAAGAAGAACGGACGAAGGACACGCAGAGACCGCGGCAGCTATCAGGTCTCGGAGCGAGACGTCGAGCTGCTTGGGCTGATCGCGGAGCAGTACGCGGTCACGCTTGACCAGCTGGCCCGCCTGATCGGCCGCAGCTATCGCACCGCGCGCGGTCTGCGCGACCGCTGGTGCAACGCCGGCTGGACGAATAGCGCCAAGCTCGCTGTCCACTTGCCCCCGTTCGTTTGGCTCACGTGCCAGGGCAGCAGACTCGTCGACTCCCCCTACCGCACCTGGGACGCCAACCCCGGGCTCGCCAGCCACATCGAGGCTGTCACGAACCTCCGGCTCTTGCTCGAACGCCAGGTCCGGCTCGGCGCATGGGAGTGTGAACGCTCGCTCGCGCAGAGCCGGCCGTCGCGTTCCGCGAGCCGCCCCCACCTGCCCGACGCCGTCCTCGTCTGCGACCAGCGGATCGCGATCGAGGTCGAGCTCACTCTGAAGAGCCGTGCCCGCCTCGCAACGATCGTCGAGCAGCTGAGCTGGGATTACGACGCGGTCTGGTACTTCGCCCCTGAACGCCTCCGGCCCACCCTCTTCGAGTTCGCCACGGCCGCGCCCTACGACAACGTCACGATCCACCGCTACCCGCCCGATCGGGCCGACTGGCAACGCCGCGCCGACCTGGACCGCACCTTCGCCTGAGCCTCTGTCTCAGTTCGCGCAGCCTCGCGCGCCGGGTGCTGCGCTCGAGCCTGCGCTCCGCGCACCGGCTGTCAAGCCGCCCGGGGCGGCTTGCCTCGCTGCGCTCGTGACAGCCGGCTCTTCGCGGAGCGCCGTGCGCACCCATCACCCGGCGCACGAGCCCATCCTCAAGAAAGGAGACGTGTGTCCGATGCTCACCCCCGGCGCCGCGCAGGCGCCGACCTCGAAGCTGACCTTCTCGATCGCGCCCGCGCTGTCGCTAATCCAGACACGAGGCCGAAGGTCGAAACGGTCCTGACAATCGCCGACCCTATCGAGGCCGTCGGGCTGCGGGCGCGACAGATCTCGGTGATCGTCCGGCTCTTGCGGCAGGCTGTCGAGGCGCGCCGGGTCCACTAATGTCCGAGCCTGCGCAGGAGGTGCGGATGAGGTTCGCGTTTTACGGTCGTGTCTCAACCGAGGACGCACAAGATCCCTCGCTGTCGCTGCCACGACAGCTCGCCGCCTGCGAACACAGCGTCCGCCAAGCGGGCGGCGAGATCACCGCCTCGTACTGGGACATCGAGAGCGGCCGCAAGAAGCTGAGCGACCGCGGCCAGGGAGCAGACGGCGGGCGTTTCGGTGTCGACCTTCCGCGCGACGGCGGCCTCCCCGAACTGCTGCACGCCGCCGCCAACGGTGGCTCGTTCGACGCGGTCATCGTCGAGAGCATCGACCGGCTCTCGCGCATAACCGCCGACGCGACCGGGATCGAGCGCGAGCTCGAGCAGCGCGACATCGCCCTGTTCGCAAGCGACGAGCCGATGACCGGCAACGCAACCGCGATCCTCACCCGCCGAGTGAAGCAGGGCGTCGCCGAGTGGTATGTGCGCGACCTGATCGAGAAGAGTCGCCGCGGCATGGAAGAAAGCGTCCGCCAGGGCTGGCACACCGGCGGCCCCGCCCCCTACGGCTACCTGCTCGAGCCGCACGAGCATCCAAACCCACAGAAGGCGCGCGAAGGCAGAAAGAAGCACCGGCTCGTCCCCGACCCAGTCAAGGCGCCGATCGTGCGGATGATCTTCGAGGACTACTGCCTGCGCGGGCTTGGTCTCGGCGCGATCTGCGACAAGCTCAACGCCGACCTCCACCGCTATCCCCCGCCGAGGCGCAACAGGAAAGACGAGAACGACCTCCCCCAGACTTGGAGCCGCTCGCAACTGCACGCGATGCTGCGCAACCCCAAATACACCGGCTACAACGTCTGGGGCCGCCACGACAAACGCCCCGGCCGACCGGTCATCCGGCCACGCGAGCAATGGACCTGGAGCCCGACCCCCTCGCACGAGCCAATCGTCAGCCGCGAGCTGTTCGAGCAGGTCGAGGAACGTGCAGTCGGCAATCACCGCCGCGCGACCCTCGCTGCGCCGAAGAGCTACGTCCAACGCACAGGCCGCGGCGGCGGGCGCCTGTACCCGCTGCGCGGCCGCGTCCGCTGCGGCATCTGCGGACGCCGCATGGAAGGCAGCCACCAGAAAGGCTCCAACTGGTACCGCTGCCAGTTCGTCTACAAACGAGGAATCGCCGCAGCCGACGCCGCCGGCCATCCGCGCGTCCTCGGCATCCGCGAAGCAGTGATCCTCGACCCGCTGCTCGACTTCCTCGCCCGACGGCTCTTCGGCCCCGCCCGGCTCCGCCTCCTGCACGACGAGCTGCTGCAGTCGGTCGGCACCGTCGACGACGATCACGAGGCCGAGATCGCCGCCACGAAGCGGCGGCTCGCGGAGATCGACCAGGCCGTGCGCAGACAGAGCCTCCGACTCGAAGAACACGACGACCCCGCCCACCCCGTCGTCGCCGCCGCCAAGGCACGCATCGAAGAACTCGCAACGCGGCGGGGAGCGCTCGAAGAGCAACGACTCCAGCTCGAGTCACGCCGCCCCAGCACACCGCGGCCGCACGAGATCGAAGCGTTGCTGGCCTCCGTCCCTGACCTGCGGCCGGCGCTCGCCCGCTACGGCCCAGTCGAGCTCGCCGACCTCTTCGAAGCATTCGACGTCACCGTCACCTACGACAAACCGAGCCACGCACTCGAGCTCGCCGCCACCGTCACCGCCGAGCTCGTACCGGCCCCCGAAACGCTGCAACCGCCTCGCCGGCGGTCGCAGGGTTCTGACATAGCGGGGGCAGGATTTGAACCTGCGACCTCCGGGTTATGAGACGCGTCGATCCACGTGATCTGAGGTGAGATTGGCTTACCTAAGCCATATCCGAGCATGCTCGATCATGTGAAGATCAGCTCAGATGGGTACAAAATGGGTACAAAATTCGCGTCTATTCTGACAACGACGGCCAGCCACTTGCAAGCCGTTGCGTGATCATGTGGGGTGGCTCTGCGCTCAGCTGATGACTCATTCGTTCTGAGGAGAGGGTCGGTAGAAGATCATCCCAGCGGGGGGGACGCTAATCGTTCTTGCGCCCGAGGGCAGGCAGGCGTCCGCGCTGTACGGTCGGTTGCGATGAGTAGGACAGCCATCAGGACTCGAGGGGTTCTTGCCACCATCGTCGTCCTCGCAGTTCTCACAGTTGGGTTGACGGGATGCGGGGTCGGGCGTGCCTCGAACAAAGAGAAGATCAGCAAGACCAGCGTCAGCTATCTCAGGGCGCTCGCCGACGGTGACACCGCGACGGCGTGCGCGCAGCTCACGCGCGCCGCGAAGGGCAGCGCCTGCGAGGCGTCGATGAGGGGGCGTCTGTCGGGGCTCGAATCGGGCGCGTTGAAGCGCGCGGCCGACGACTCGATGGACATCGAGGTCCACGGCGCCACCGCGACGGTAGCGCTCGCAGAGCCCGAAGGCGCCCGGTTCGTCCTCAAGAGGAGCGGCGGTGACTGGCGGATCGACTCCGGCTACACGCTGGGAGCCACGGCATCGGCGGCGATCCCGGCGACGCCGGTGGGGAAACAGGTCGCCTGGGCGCTCGCTCAGCTCAACGGCGGCGCCGCGAAGCTCAGTGCGGGAGACATAACCCGGCGCTTCTCGCCCGAGTTCCTCGCGGTCGTAATGCCGGCATCCGACCTCGTCGCGTCACTCGCGCGGACGGCTGCGGAGCGCGGCCCGTTCACGTTCGCGGGTTTCGCCTATCCGCCCACCGCCAGCCAGGCGGTCGCCCTGCTCGAGACGAAGGCGGGCGAGCGGGGTTCCCTGCGCATTCAGCTCGACCGGGGCGAGCCCGCGCGCATCTTCCGTTTCGAGGTGTCCGAGGCGCCGCCGCTCACCGCGGCGATTGGCCCCTACTCGGGCCGCTTCGACATCGGCGGGCGCAAGCTCTTCCTGCGTTGCACGGGCTCGGGCAGCCCCACGGTCGTCTTCCAGGGCGGGCTGACGACGGACTGGGCCGAAGTGCAAGATCGGGTCGCCAAGTTCACCCGCGCATGCAGCTACGACCCGGCCAACGGCCTGTGGGGCCGAAGCGACCCCGCGCCGACGCCGCGCACCGGCGCCGACGTCGTCGCCGATCTCCACGCGCTGCTTGGTGCGGCGAAGGTTCCCGGCCCATACGTACTCGCGGGCCATTCCGACGGCGGTCTCTTCGTCCAGCTCTACGCGAGCGAGCACTCCGCGGAGGTCAGGGGCCTGGTGCTGATCGACGCCGTGCACAGCGACTACTACGCGCGGCGCATCGGACTGCTGAAGACGCTGCTGCCACCTGCCGGATTGAAGGCGACTGTGCAGGCCCTGCGCACTCGAGCTCCGGCGATGGTCGATCCGGAGCAAATCGACCTCGAGAGGAGCCTCGCGCAGACGCGGGCCGCGCTCGCCGACACTCCGCTTCACTCGATGCCCCTGTTCGTGCTCACTCATGGCCGACCGGACCCGTCAGGATCCGACCCTCGGCTGGTCGCTGCCGACGAACGCGTGTGGCGAAAGCTCCAGGACGAACTCGCCGGGCTCGTCCCAAACAGCAAGCACCTCATCGCCAGGAAGAGCGGCCACGACATCCAACACGAGCAGTCTCGGCTCGTGGTCGCCGCGATCCGAGACGTCGTCCAGGCCGTGCACAACCCCGGCACCTGGAAGACCCCGTAGCCTCTCCCCCGGCGTGCAGCCGAGGCGCTCGTTGAGGTGGCCGAAGCGCCAGCGGCGACGAGCGAGGAGCTCCTCGACCGCCTGACGAGCTCCGGCCGACAACTGTCGGAGCCGCAATACCAACTCCTGAACCTCAGCCGGCAGCACGTAGACACCAGGCTGGCAACGGCCCCAGACAGACCGGCCCGCCGAGTCTCACAGTCCCCTGAGGATGGATCCGTAGTTCTTCCGGGGCGGGATGTGGCTGACGCCGATGTGGCCGCGCCGGCGCTCGGGTTGAATGGCACTCGACGGGTTCCGTCGTCTGCCGCAGTTCCAGTACACAGTCAGAAAGGCGAGATCATGAATCAGCACCAGTGGCTGACGTTCGGTATCGCGATTGGTGCCGGGGTGGGCACCGTTGTTGGCATCCTCGTTGGCAACATCGCGCTAGGCATTGCATTTGGTGCAGGAGCCGGCGTCGCTTTGGGAAGCGCGTTCGATTACGCGCAGCACCACAGGTGACGACTTCAGACCGTCAGCAGGTGGGTTAGTCGCCGCAGCCTGAGGTCGCGCGCCCGATGATGATTCTCGGCGGTGCTTCGGTGAACACCTACCTGCTGATGATCACCTTCCGGGTGTGGTTCTGGGAGATCGCAGTCTCGGGGTTCAACTACTTCGTCCTCATGAACCGCGTTTACGCGCCGCGCGTCGGCGAGCTTCGCGCGCATCGGATCGGGATGACGACGCGAATCGTCTACATCTTCCCGTTCGCGTACGCGCTGGTGCGGTTTTCTGACGTCCATGCGTGGCCGAGCTGCTGCTTGCTGGGACGTACTGGCTCTTGATGGTGCTCGCCTTCGAGTGGGTCGGGAGCTTCCTGCTCCGCCGTCCGTCCAGGAGATCCTGGAAGGCTGGCATGTGGAGAACGGCTAGATGTGGCCCTATGTCCTGGCGGCCTATCTCCTCTCACCGCTGCTCGTGGGGCTCCTCCTGACCTGACGCAGCCCCCTTGCGGCGCCTGAGGATCGCCGGCGTACTTCGCTCTGGCCCGCTCCAACAGTGCCGGGATGCAACGCGAATCTCCCTCTTCAGGAAACGTCCTCTCATCGGGCATGGGACGTTCGGACACTTATGAAGCTCGGAACCATGCCGACGCTGGCGGTGTAACACTCTCGGATGCGCGCAGGGACTCGGGGAGTATTCAGCGTGCGCGGAGCGGCCGTGGCGCTCGCCTTGGCCGTGCCGCTCACTCTGATCGCGACGTCTGCCTGCCTCGGCGACGGCGGCACGGCGGGAGCGGCTGTCACGAAGAAGAGCGCGAACGGACGCCCTTTGCCGCCCCCCGTCGACGTGCGCCCGGAGCCGGACGGGGTGACGCTGGGCGACCCGGTGTTCGAGCCGTTGCCCGGCGCGCGCGCCGACTTCGGGCGCCTCGGCGGCAGCGCGTACCAGATCGAGGTGCCGGCCCACTGGAACGGGCGGCTCGTGCTCTACATGCACGGGTACGGGGAGCTCCGCCCCGTTGCACAGGTGTCGCCGCCCGGCATCCGCAGGTACCTGATCGGCCAGGGTTTCGCCTGGGGCGCGTCGAGCTTCAGCAGCACGTCGCTGATCCCGGGTCGCGCGGCCGACGAGACCGCCGCGCTCTGGGACTTCTTCGCGCGCAGGTACGGGCGGCCGACCCGGACGTACGTGACCGGCCAGTCGATGGGCGGCATGGCGACGCACATCGCGGCCGAGCGGTACGGGAACCGCTTCGACGGCGCGTTGGCGCTGTGCGGCAGCGCGGGTCAGACGCCGGCGGTATCGAGCGGCGCCGACTTCTTCGTCGCCGGCGCCTACGCCGCGGGCGTGACGCAGCGGGAGTTCGACCGCAAGACGGGCGTCGGCACCCTGATCCACGAGCGGATCCTCCCCGCGCTGCGCCGGCCACGGGTACACCGGCGGTTCGAGAACATCATGGTCTCGCTCACCGGCGGCCCGAGGGCGTTCGACCGCGCGGGCTTCCGCCTGGAGGAGGAGACGAACTGGCAGCGGGCCGAGTTGCTGGTGGCCGTTGGCTTCGCGCCGAACCGCCACACCGTCTACCACCTCGGGCCGCCCAGCCCGGTGACGAGCCGCGAGTTCAACCGCGCGGTCATTCGCCTCCGCACCAACGACGCCGCGCTGCGTGCGTTCCTGGCCGGCAATGAGACCACCGGGAAGCTGGAGGTGCCGCTCCTGAGCCTCCACACGACGGGCGACGGTCAGGTGCCCGTCGAGCAGGCACGCATTCTCCAGCGGCGTGTCGCCGCCGCTGGTCGCCACCGCCTCCTCGTGCAGCGCGTGATACGAGACCCGGGGCACTGCGGGTTCACGGGCACCGAGTGGGAGGCGAGCCTCGAGGCCCTCCTCAGGTGGGTCGAGCACGGCGTGCAACCCAAGGGGAACAACGTGCTGGTTCGGCACCTGAACGATCTCCGTCGGAGGTTCGAGCTGAGCCCACGGCCGGGCACACCGGAGGCCGACGCAGTCCCCGGGGCACGGCGTCGCGTGGTGCTGCACGGCAAGCTCACGCTCGACGGTGCACCGTTCGACGCCCGCTGGCTGGGCGCGGTGGTGCGGAGGAAGGACGGACTGATCACGCCGTGCCAGTTGGCGCTGTCGTCGGTCCGCGGTGGTCGCTACGACATCACGGTGATGGCCGACGCGGAGGCCAGCGGCTGCGCTGTGCCGGGCGCGGAGATCGCGCTCTGGACCTTCGCGCGCGACAGGATCCTCTACAGCGGCGACGCCTGGCGATGGCCTCACGACGGCCGTTTGCGCGTCAACGCCTCCTTCTCGAGCGCGACGCCGAACGGGGCCGTCGCGCCGCGAACGCAGTTCGCCGGTGAGGTGTTCGCACCCGACGGCCGCCAGCTACCGGGCGGGACGCGCATCGACGCCTACGTCGGCACGACGCGCTGCGGCGTGACGTCGGTGCGGCGCACGGGAAGCTTCTCTGGCTTCAGCCTCGACGTCGTCGGCCCCGACTCGGTCCCCGGCTGCGCACGCGGCTCGACGATCACGTTCCGCGTCGATGGCCGGCCCACGCTGGATACCGCCGTCAACGAACCGAAGCGTTCGGGCCCCCTGGACCTGACGGTGCCGTAGCGCGTGCCGACGGAACGGTCTCGCAAGCCCGCACGCGCTGGGTCACTGAGTCAGCGCGCGCCGATCGACGGTGATCGCGAGATGGTTTGCGTAATGCCAAGTTCCGCGAGGGGTTCCAAAATGCCGGTTGACCCCTCCTCGCGAAACCTCGAAAACCTTGGTCCGAACCGGCGGACAACGATATCCCGACCCGACGCCTCCCGCGAAACCTCGAAACCTCGTCCGACAAGGCCTGCTAGGTCAGTTGGTGAGCCCGCTTCGGGTGGGTAAGCGGGACGATGAAGAGCTTCGTCTCCCCGTCGTCGTAGTTGCCTTGGGCAGGGTGGGCGGGGACGACAAGCTGCTTGCCGTCCGGTGACCACTCCGGGCTGCCGACGGGATAGCCGCCTCTCAGAACGAGCTTCTGTCGCTTGCTGCCGTCGGTTTCGGCAATGACGATGACGCCGTCCTCGACCCAGGCGAGCCTCGTCCCGTCCCGCGACCACTCGGGATACGAGCTCGAGGCCGCGCCCAGCTGTTTCAACCGTCTTCCGCCTATGTCCATCGCGTCGACCCCCTTCTCGGTCGCGAAGGCAAGGTGGCTGCCGTCGGGAGACCAGTCCACGAACCCGACGGCTCGGCTCTTGAAGTCCTTCCAGCGCAACCTTCCGTCGGCGGTTGCGAAGTAGATCTGACCACCGTTGCTGTAGACGAGCCTGCGGCCGCCGGGTGACCAGTCGAAGCTGACGTCTTCTGATGCTCCGAGTTCGATGGTGACGTCGGAGCGACCCTCTGAGTCGCTCACATGCAGGGCGTCGTCCTCGCCCAGGTAGGCGACACTCCTGCCATTGGGCGACCAGCGGAGAAGACCGACGCCGGTCTCATTGCCGAGTATCCTCGTGTCTCCTCCATCGGCGTTCATCACCTGGACGTAGCTGGGGGAAACGTCGAGCGAGTCGGGCTGATCCGTCTCGCTCTGCACGAAGGCGAGCTTGGTCCCATCGGGAGACCAGACGGGACTTTCGTCGTTGCCGTCGTCGGTGACACGCTTTGGTTTGCCTCCGTCCGGGCTGATGGTGTAGAGATGGGTGTCCCCTTCGCGGTCGTTGTGGGCGTAGACGATCAGCGTTCCGTCCGGTGACCAGCTCGCGTCTCCGTCGCCGCAGAAGCAGTCGCCTCCGAGGATGTCGCCTAAGTCGAGGCTATTCACGACGAGCACACCGGCGATCAGGAGAACGCCAAGGACGAGCGCGACCGCGACAAGCCACTTCTTCATCTGATCCTCGAGGAAAGGCTTCGCGTGAGCGACCTATTTTCTAAGCCGACCGTCACAGAAGCTCGAAGGAGCTCTCCGCTCGTACCGCGAGGGACGCGCCACGTGCAACGAGCCGTGACCGTGGAGCTCCCCCGCGGCTTCAGAAGCGACGAGCGGAGCGGCGCAAGCGGTTCTCCCGCGACACTCGCCTTGCAGGACGGGACGTCCAGGCGCACCAACAGATCGATGGCGGCCTTCACTTCAACTCTCATCGAGGCGACGAGCGTGGCTCCCGCAGTCGGAATGGTCGGTCTCGTCGTCAACGCGGGCGCCCAAGAGTTCGACGGGCTGCTTCTGCACCAGGTGGACGGTCCACCGGGTCAACCCGGCGTCGGGAGCTGAGTCCACGATGCGAGCCGAGGCTTTCTCTGTAACGACGACGAATCTGCCCTCGCGTGTCTTGCCAAGGTCGGAGGTCTCGAACGAGAAGGTCAGAACCCGACCCGCCAGGCTGACGTCTGGCGGGCTTGAATAGAACTCCTTGAAGCCTCGGCCGTTCCAACGGCGGAGGCTGAAACTGTTGCCTGATGCACTTACACCCCAGACCACGATCGCGTAGTCGGCACCGGGCATCGGCGTCCGAGCACCCGTCGCCACCTTCCGGTCGCTGTCGAGGTAGACGACAGTGGTCGTCTCTTCGGAGAGTCGCCCGGCGTACATGACCTTGAACGTCACGAAACCGCGAGCAGTGCTCGACACCGACACCGCGGCGATGTCCGCCGACGCCGGGGCGTCGCCAGTCGGATCATGGAACCTTGCCACATTCCCCTGCGGGCGCTGTGGAGCGAGTAGGTGCTTCGACGACTCCTGGCTGCCCGAAGGAAGCACCCCGAAGGCGGCGATCACGAAAAGAAGCACCCAACCCGTCAGCATCGCTCGCGATCCCCCGCGCCTCATCGCAAACAGCATAAGCTTCTAGTTACGTTCGTTGCATGCGGGCGATCCCTTGGCTCCGATCGATACGCGGTCGACCTCGACCTCGACGAGCTCGAGTGCATGCCTCGCACACGCGCGAGCCGTGAAACGACGGGCAAGATGAAGCGTCACAGCTGCGGGATGAGTCGTCCTTCACGGCGCGCGCAAATACCACAAGTGGCGTGACCTGGCGTCAGTCACTCCGCGCCGCGATCTCGACCACCGCTGCTCTATCCACCCAGCTACGCGAGCTCGGGCAGATTGTGCCGGGCCTTTCCGTCATTAGACCGGAATGACGACGGTCACCAGCGGTTTCGCAAGAGGCGAGAAATAGACCGCTTCGCCCCAGCCAGCAGGCGCGTTCGTGATCGCAAGCCAACGGCCGGCTCCGCACTGGATGTAGCGCCCGCCGATCGTGATCGGGAGGACGTTTACGAGCCGAAGCGGGTTTGAGCAGCGATGAATAGCGAAACGCTTCGCCCGCATGCAGACATGTTCGCCGCCGTACTGGTCATGGACGAGGGCGTCGAGATTCCATATGAGCCTTCCGTAGGGGCTCAGGCCCTCGGGAGCGGACAAAGGCCGTACCTCGTACGCTCATCGCTAGCGATCCAGGGGAGGAAGCTTGATGTCGAAAGCGCCAGCGACCCGCATCGCGGCTGAGCCGGCCGCGTCCGCGCGCGTGCCGGAGGGCGTTGCCCCCGACCCGAGCGCTCCAACCGGCCCTTATCGTGTCGTGGCCGCGCTCGCCAGACCGACGATCCGGATCCTTTTCCGGCCACGCGTGCGGGGCCTCGACCGCGTCCCCGCGCGCGGGGGCTTCGTGCTGTGCTCGAACCAGCTCTCGAACCTGGACGGGTTCGCCCTCGCGCACGCGCTGTACCCGCGCCAGGTGCAATGGATGGGGAAGGCGGAGCTCTTTCGTAGGCCGATCGCGTCGACGCTCCGCAGGCTCGGGATCTTCCCTGTCCGCCGTGGCGAGGGCGACGTCCTGGCGGTACGAACGGCAGTCGAGTTCGCGCGCCGCGGGCACCCGGTGGGGATCTTCCCCGAGGGGACGAGGCGGGAGAAGGGGTTTCGCAAGACTCGTCCGCCGCGGCCGCACACCGGCGCAGCACGCGTGGCGCTTGCCGCCGGGGTGCCGTTGGTTCCCGCGGCGATCCTCGGAACCGAGCGCCTGACGCTGCTGCGGCGCTGGCGACTGGCGTTCGGGGCACCGGTGCCCCTCGACGATCTCGACCCCGGTGATCGCCGAGGGGCCCGCGAGGCGACTCGTCGCCTGATGGCCGCGATCGCCGGCCTCGAGTCGGAGCTGCGGACCGATGCCCGGAACACGAGGCGCCGCCTCCACCCGAGACTGCGCCTTGAGGTGTCGTTCGCCGACCTGCTGTTCGCGGCGAGCGCCTGCGTCGGCGCCCGCCGCGGAGACCGCGAGGACCGCCTGCTGCGCGCCTGGGGTGACTCGAAGGGAGTCGTCTGCCTCTCCGTCCGCTCCGCGTTTGACCTCCTGCTCGATGCTTTGTCGCTCCCGCCCGGCGACGAGATCGCGTTCTCGGCGGTCACCCATCCGGACATGGTGCGGATCGCCGAGGCGCACGGGCTGCGAGCACTGCCCGTCGATCTCGACCTCGAGACGCTCGCGCCCGGGGTTGACGCGCTCGAGCGCGCGATCACTCCGCGGACGCGGCTGCTCGTCGTCGCGCACCTCTTCGGCGGCCGGGCCGAGCTCACGCCACTCGTCGACGTCGCCCGTCGGCATGGGCAGCTCGTCGTCGAGGACTGCGCGCAATGCCTGCGCGGCCCGCATGACCGGGGTGACGAGCTGGCGGACGTCTCGCTCTTCAGCTTCGGCTCGATCAAGACTGCGACGGCACTTGGCGGCGCCCTCGCTCGGGTGGACGACGGTCGCCTGGCCGACGCGATGCGGACGCTGCAGGACGGGTGGCCGATTCAGCCGAGGCGGGAGTACGCGCTGCGGGTGCTGAAGTTCGCGGGCCTCCGCGCGCTCTCTCACCCACGCGCCTACTGGGTGTTCTCGCGGGCGCTCGCCGCGGCGGGACGCGATCTCGACACCGTGGTCAATGGCGCCGTTCGCGGCTTCCCGGGGCCTGAGCTGGCACGGAGGATCCGACGTCGCCCGTCAGCACCGCTGCTGGCTCTCCTCGCACGGCGCCTGCGCAGATTCGACACCGAACGGCTCGAGGCTCGTGCCCGCTCCGGCAATCGTCTCGCCGCATCCCTGCCCCGGAATGTGGTTCGGCCCGGTCGCGCGGCACTGGATCCGACCCACTGGGTCTTCCCTGTCGCCACGAGCGACCGCGCGGCGCTGATCGCCGCCCTGCGGCGGGCAGGCTTCGACGCCGCCGCCCAGACCAGCAGCATCGCTTCGGTCTCACCGCCCTCCGATCGTCCCGAGCTCCGCCCGGAGGAGGCTGATCGGACGATGGCTGGTGTCGTCTTCCTTCCGGCTTATCCGGAGCTGGGCGATCGCGAGCTCGCGCGGCTCGCATCGGCGGTGGCGGAGGCGGTGGGCGATGGGCGGTGACCCGGCGAGCAAGCGCCAGGCGGCGCTCGAACGCCTGCGGGGGCAACGGTTCGACCTGCTCGTGATCGGCGCGGGAATCGTCGGAAGCCGGGTCGCGTACGAAGCGGCGCGCTGCGGCCTGAGCGTCGCGCTCGTTGACGCCGGCGACTTCGGCGGGTGCACGTCGTCCGCGTCGTCCAAGCTCCTCCATGGCGGGCTCCGCTACCTGTCGAGCGGCGATGTCGGCCTCGTCCGCCAGCTCCAGTCGGAGCGCCGCGCGATCGCGACCCGGATCGCGCCGCATCTCGTCGAGCCGCTCCCGCTCGTACTCGCGGTCGAGGGTCGCTCTCCCGCACGGACCGCCAAGCTTGCCGTCGCCCTTCCACTCTACGCGGCGCTTTCCGGCTTCCGCCGACCACGGCCCCACCGGATGAGTGTCGAGGCCGCCGCGGAGCTGATCGCCCCGCTGCGAAGGAAGTCCGTCACCGCCTGCGGGCTCGTCACCGAGGCGCTGACACACGATGCTCGGTTGACGCTGGCGACCGCCCGCGCCGCCGCGCGCGCCGCCGCGGTGACGGCAAATTACGTGCGTGTGATCGGGCTCGAGCGTGAGCGCGAGCTCGGTCGGATCACGGCGGCGATTGTCGAGGATGTGCCCACGCGCGAGCGGCTGCGCGTGCGGTTCCAGGCGGTCGTCAACGCCACCGGCCCGTGCGTGGACCTCGTGCGGACGCTCGAGCGGGCCGGCGCTGCTCCCCTCGTGCGCCTAAGCATGGGCGTTCACGCGGTCGTCCCTCGGCAAGGCGAGTGGCGCGCCGGGCTGGCGCTCTTCGACGACGCGGGCACCGCGATCGCAATCCCGTGGCAGGGGATGCTCCTGATCGGAGCGACCGACACACCGCACGAGGAGGGCCCGGCGCCGCTCGTCGTCGATCCGGTGCACGTCGGGCAGCTGCTGACTCGCTTCGCGGATGTCCTCCCGCGCGAACAGCTGCTCGCGAGCCGTGTCGTCCACGCCTTCGTCGGGCTTCGAGCCCTGCCGCGCGACAGCGTCGCGACCGCGCGGGCCCGCCGGCGTCACGTCGTCGCGGTTGGCTCCGGAGGAATGGTCTCGATCGCGGGCGGCAAGCTGACCACACACCGCCTGATTGCGATCGACGCCCTGTGCCACCTGCCGATCGAGGTGCGCCCGCGCCGAAGCAAACCGCGTACCGAACCCCTCGGACGCAAGTGCTCGAGCACAGCAGAGTCGCTCCTGCGAGCTCGCCTGGATCCCGATGTCACGACGCACCTGATCCACCTCTACGGAGACGACGCGCGGCGCGTCGCCGCCTACGGCGACCGCGCCCGCGGTGCGCTCGAGCGGGTTGACCCGCGCGGCCCGGACATCTGGGCTCAGGTCGACTTCGCGCGCGACGAGGAATCGGCGCTGACCGTGGACGACGTCGTCACCCGAAGAACGACGCTGGCCATGCGTGGTCTCGCTTCAGGACCTGTCGGTGAGGCCGTTCGCGAACGGCTCAGGAGCAGCGACGGAGCGCTAAGCCCGCCGCCGGTCGGCATCGATGCCTAGGAGCGACGAGCAATGCTCGGCCTATGAGTGACGTCACGTGACCGGCTAAAAAGAAGCGGCGAGCTTCCCGGAGGATGGGCTAGTTGAGATCTCGTCGGAACGTGACTAGCGTTACATTCCGCCCGTGCTGACAAAGCTCGTGCTTTTCGTGGTCGTCGGGGCCGGATCACTCGCCGCCGTAGGCTGCGGAGGCGGGGGCGGTGACAAGATCTTCCAGGGCGACGGCTACTCCTTCACTTACCCCGGGGCCTGGGCGGAGCAGGGTGGTGAGGCGAACACAGGCCGGATCGACGCCCTCGTCGCTCCGCCGGAGGGTGGCCTAAACAATGTGGGACTGACCGTCGTTCGCGACGCCGTCCCCGAGCCGGTCACCAAGGCGAACATCTATCAGGCGGTGCGGGACTCGCTGCCAGCCGTTGACGCGTTGATGCAGCGCGAGGGCGGCCTTCTCGAAGGTGCCCCGACAAACGTGACCTACGTCGGGCTGCCCGGGTTCCGTTTCGAGGCTTCATCCACAGGACTCGATCCGGCAGTCCATCAGCGGGGCACTTGGCTCTTCGACGGGACAACGGCGTACACCTTCAGCTGTCAGTTCGTACCCTCGGGAGCCAAAGAGGTAGGGCAGGCCTGCGACCTAGTTCTGAAGTCCTTCAAGATTTCAGACTGACCCACTACCGACCACCGGCCTTTACAACCCTGCCGGAACCGTCGAGGCACCAGACGAGGAGGCCGCGACAGCGTGCTTGTTGCGTTCACCGCGGTTGGCGCGGAAGAGGGCATGGATCGAACAAATGGCGCCTGGATATCGGCACTCTTCAGTCGTGGCGAGGTGATGTCGATACCTGAGCCATGGCTCGTCGCGCAGCATCCGCCACACATCCAACGGACAGAACCATTGCAGTGGCGATCGCGGTCTCGTTCGCTCTCCTCGCGTGGGGCCTCGGCGAATTCCTCCGCTCGCTCTAGTTCCGACCCTCTCGTGCCCACCCGGACGACCGCGGTCCGCCGTCCCTGAGCGGGCATCCACCGCTTACCCCAGGCTGCGCATTCATTAATGTGGTTTCACGCGCGCGACTACCAAAGATCCCATTGCAGCGCAAATCTCGGTCGCGCGGAAGCCGTTGGCAAGCGCCGTGATCATCGGTGTCAATTGGGTTCGTGAGCCCTGTGATCTAGCTTTGGACGAGTTTCGCGTCGGGGTGGGCACCGCCACGGCCCTCGAGTTCGTTGTCGTGCTCCCGCCGTTGTCGCGTTTTGGCGGAAGCGCGACAAGGACTCCCGGCGCCGGGCCCCTGTCGGACAACGTTTCGACGTTTCGCGGCGACGGGGTCAGACCGCGACGTCGGTCCTCGCCCGTGGGACAAACGCTTCAATGTTTGGCGAGGAGGATCTCGGCCTCGCCCACACGCGGCTCCGTCGCTTGCTCGAGCTCGAGGCATTCGGGCCCGCCGAACTTGGTGATCACGGCTGCGCGTATCGCATCATCGTTAGCCGCCCTTGTGAACGTCGCCGGGCTGGCGGATGATGGGGCGACGATGCAAGACCTCAAGCTGACGACCGTGGGCGCGTACTGCGGCGTCCTGACGTTCGTCTCCTTCCTCGTCGGGATCGTCTTCATGGCCACGAGCGGCGTCCAGGTGCTGATCCCCGAGACGGGCGGCCACAAGACGCTCGACTGGATCGCCGACGTGAACGACGCGTCGAGCCTCTTCTTCGCCGGCGCGTGGCTCGTGATCCTCGGCGGCATCTTCGCGTTCGTCGCGATCCTCGGCTTCTACGAGGCGCTGCGCGACGCCGGCCCGGTGATGATCCTCGCCCCCGTCCTGGCCGTTGTCGGGATGACGCTCGTGACGATCTCGCACCTCGTCCCGATCGCCATGGCCTACGAGCTCGTGCCGCGCTACACCGACGCGAGCGGCGCCGCGCAAACGTCGATCGGGGCCACCGCGGACACCTTCGCTTCGTTCGCTCACGTCGTCAACTATGCGGGCGACGCGCTCGTTTGGGCGGTCGTCGTCCCGCTCCTCGCCTTTGCGATCCTGAAGACCCGAGCCGTCCCGCGCTGGATCGGCTGGCTGGGCGTCTTCACTGGCGTGTTCGCCGGTTGGCTGGGCCTCCTCTCGCCCGTGTCGAGCTTCATCGACAACGTCACCTTCGTCGGTTTCGTCGGCTTCTTCGTGTTCATGGCGAGCCTCGGCGTGGCGCTGCTACGGCGGCGGCCACAGACGGAGGAGCCAGCGCCCCTCTCGGCTCACTGAGGCAACGGGATCACCGCGCGGATGCACTTCCCGGCTCCGGGCGAGCTCTCGACCCTGAGCTTGCCCTCGAGCGCGCGGAGGCCGGTGCCCGACGGATACGCGCCCACCGCGCCGTCGTCCTCCTCCACCACCCTGAGCTACTCGGCCGCCGGCTGCACGCGCACGGCCGCCCTCGAGGCCCTGAGTGGTTTCAAAAGGAAGCGAAGGTTCGGTGGCGCCGGCAGCGTGGCCGGTGTCAACGGGAGCACTGGCGTGCCGTCAAGCCGCAGTCGCTAGGTGGAGATGTGGTCAGGGGCCCAAACTTCGTCGACGCGAAACGTCGAAGGGTCGTACGACAGCGGCACGGCAGTGAGAGTGCCTGTCGCCTTTCCGCCAAAACGCGACAGCTACGCACTCTGGTCACGAGCGGGCGGACTGCTGCTTGCCTCGACCGGCTTAGGCTCGCGCCGCCGACCCGCCGTGCCATGGAGCTCGATCACCAAGACGATGAGGATTGCGAAGCTCAATGACGGTGATGGCGCTCGAGGCAGCGACCGCGACCTCCAAGCCTCGCCGACTCAGTTGCCGAAGTCGACTAACTGAGCGTCGGCTTGCGGGAAGCGCGTCTTCCACTTCCCAATCGCGCTCGTGATCGCCACCCGTGCGTCGCGGTCGTTGGCTGCGCGCGCAGGGCTTTTGCTACCGCAGGAGGCGAGACTCGAATGTGCATGGGGCCGCCCATTCGCTATCGGCATTCGCCACACTTTTCTTCAGTGGCGGCGTCAATGCACAGGTGCGCTTCCTTCAGTCGCTCTTTGGCGGAACCGCGACACGCTCCTGTCGTCGGGGTTCGGCGTGATGTTCACCCTGTTCACCGGGCTTTGAGGAGTTGTTTGATGTGCGTAAGCGCCAAGATCAACTCAGCTCGCCGGTGAGATCCGTTACGAGAAAGTGGGGCAGCCTCTTCGCCTCGGAGCCCATACTCCCGGGTAGCAATGACAGGATTACGTTGACAAGTCCCGACCGCACGGTCCTGAGGCCGGCGCTGGTCGCGAAACCCCAAGTCGGATCCGTGTCCGTGCTGGCTTCGGCAAAGCTGAAGATTTTCTCGAACCAGCGTTCCACGTCTGGAATCGCACCGTCGGCTACCGCTTGGTCGAGATTCATTGCGACAGCGGTCTTCAGATCCAGGTCAGCGGATTCAGTACCGGCGCTCCACACCGAATTCGTCAAGATGAGGTCGGTGCCGCCGCTGTAGCGCCAGTTCTTCGTCCGGTTGTCGAGTTCGGCGCGGAAATCATTGAAGAGCCTCGCGCTGAACAGCCACTCGACACCGTCGATGGTCGTGACGACCTGTGCGTCTTGAACCCAATCCGGCGGCCAGTACGCGCCATATCCGGCGCAGAAGAAGTGGACATGTCTGCCCGCGCGCTGGTGAAAGTAGTTGAGATTCGGAACAATCTCGCTGCGTGCTAGAGCCGAGTCTGGTCTAGCAAACAGCAGTCCCACCATCTTGACTGCGTCATCGCGGAAACCGTCTCGCCTGAAGCGGATCGCGAGGTCCTCGCGAACCTGCTCATACGACCAAGCCTGAATCATCTCCAGCGTCGACGGTACCCCGATTAAGCAGTTGCGGATCTAGCTAACCGACCGCCCGGGGACAGGACGCACGACGACCGACCGCAGAATCGTGTGCTTCTCGTTCTCGCGCGAGTCGCAGCGTTCGTGGGCCGCGCAGCTCGCGCCAAAGCGTAGGGGTAGGCGCAGGCGCAGGGCCGTCTTCACTTGTTCGCCAAGGGCATCGTCGATGACGGTGTCTGGGAGAACATCCGGAGCCAGTGTCGCCTTTCCGCCAAAGAGCGATATCGCGTCGGGGCGCGTCACTTGGCCGCTCGTAGGCCATATCGCGAAGGTATCGGGGTTGCGGGCGATCCCGGATCTCTGCAGAAAGGTCGTGGAGGCGACCCGATGTTTACTGGTCGTTAACCTCGCCCGGCTACTGTCGGGAACTTGATGGTTCGGGGTCTCGTGGTGGTGCTTGCGGTTGCTGTTGTCGCGGTAACGGCTGCGGTTGGTTCGTCGTTGCGTGCGCGTCCTGCGCTGTCGGTTTCGTGCGGGCAGATTGCCGACAGCGGCCCGGTGTGGGCGCCGAGCGGCCGCTTCGTCGCGTTCACGCGCGTGCGAGGATCCGGCGGTGTCTCACAGGTCTTCCGCATCGGCGTGGACGGCGAGCGTCTACGTCTGCTCAGCCCTGCGGGCGAGTACGCGTACGGAGTTGCGTGGTCGCCGGACGGGTCGCGGATCGCGTACACCACGTTCGACCTCGCGGCTGTCGTGCGCGTCGTGGTCGCGCGCTCCGACGGGACGGGGGCGCGCGTCCTGGCCGCGTTCCAAGGGCAGCGAGAACCGCCGGCGACCTTTCTCTCGTGGTCGCCGGACGGGAAGGAGCTTGCCTATGTCGGGTGGACGGGTGACCTCAACGCTGTCCAGGTCGAGGCGAGCGGTACGCGTGTGATCGCGCAGGGAGCGACGCAGCCGGCCTGGTCGCGCGACGGTCGCCGGATCGCTCACGTCGGAACCGACGGGATCCGGGTGACCGACGCGAGCGGGGCGGACGCGCACGTGATCGCGAACGGCGCCTTTCCTGCCTGGTCGCCGGACGGTCGGCGCCTTGCCTACCAGTCGCGCACCGGCGTCGGTGTGCACGTGATCAACGTCGACGGCAGCGGCGACCACATCGTCGACCGTCGCGGCAGCTTCCCGGCCTGGTCGCGCGACGGACGCCGCTTGGTCGACGTCACCGAGTCGACCGGCCGCACCCGCGCCGCGCTGCACGTTGTCGACCTAGGGCGCAGGCGCGTCCGGGTAGTGTCGCACGACAGCTCGCAGCGGTTCGGCAGCGACGACTTCGGAGCGAGCTTCTCACCGAACGGGAAGACGATCGCCTTCATCAGCGCAAGCCCGACCGGGGTTCCGACACTGGGCGGCAGCGAGATCCGATTCGTCCATCCGGACGGCCGCAACGAGCACCGGCTCACCTATCACTGCGCAGTGGTCGAAGACGGCCTCGGAACGCACATGTACGGCACCTGGCTCGACGACCTGATCCTCGGCCGCAACGGTGTGCGCGACACGATCGTGTGCGGCCGCGGCCACGACGAGGTGAGCGCCGACCGCGTCGACCGAGTCGCGGCCGACTGCGAATCGGTCAAGCGCCGCTAGCGGACAGACCCGACCGACGTCGGGACGGCCTGAGCGCATCGATCGCGTCGGCGTGAAGCCATGGCAATTGACCCCCCCGCCCGCGCGCGACTCCTCTCGTCCCCTTCACGACGCTCGAGAGCGGTCGCTGTCGCGTTTTGGCGGAAAGGCGACAGGCACTCTCACTGCCGTGCCGCTGTCGTACGACCCTTCGACGTTTCGCGTCGACGAAGTTTGGGCCCCT
>WNGA01006476.1_pt1 | contig 24676 bp, 14 predicted proteins | sample 5400061 | NCBI WGS metagenome assembly WNGA01 (sample SAMN13153366, study PRJNA577476) | soil metagenome | isolation source: 100 cm soil or saprolite under grassland replicate 2 | place: USA:California | collected 2016-06-15 | reverse complement strand
CAGCTCTTCACGAACGACGGCGCGGGGAAATTCCACGACGTGTCGACGGCCAACACTGCCTTGTGCGGCGCCGCGCTCGTTGGCCGCAGCCTGGCGGTGGGCGACCTCGATGACGACGGCGCGCCGGATTTGATTCTGTGCGGCACGGGCGGGCCGGTGCGCGTGTTGCGAAACGTTGCCCCGAATCGCGGTCATTGGCTGAAGCTGCGGCTGCTCGACCCCGCGCACGGTAATCGCGACGCCATTGGCGCCGAGGTGACGGTGCTGGCCGGAGGCCGGCGCTGGTGGGCATCGGCGCAACCGGCGGCCGGTTACCTGACGAGCAACGATCCTGCGGTGCACATTGGACTCGGCGCCGTGGCGAGCGTAGAGGCTATCCAAGTTCTCTGGCCGGAGGGCGCGAAGGAGTCGTTTCCGGGCGGGCCCGCCGATCGGCTGGCGGTGTTGAGGAAAGGTCAGGGCAAAGCAGTAACGCCGTAATAGGCGGCCATTATGGAGTGCGCCGGCAGAGCGCAACGGCGACGGCGCTTTGGCTTATCCCCTCCAACAGGACCGGCAACCCAAAACGAAGTCGCGCAGCGCTTGCCTCCGCACTCCATAGCCGCCTGCTCTCCGTTGAGAGGGGAATTTGCTCGACCTTTGCCCGAGTTTCTGGGAGAAGGATGTCGTCACCACAACCCACGAGGCCGTATGGAGCCTTGTGAACCTCCAATCCAAAACTTCGCCAATCCATGAAGACTTCCCTTGCCCCTGCGCGCGCGTCGGGCCGCGCCGTTCAACGAACCTCCGCAGCGCTGCTGCTGACCCTCCTGGGACTGGGCGCGGCGACGCTCGGTCTGGCCCAAACGGACAATTTCAATGACCACAATGATGACGACTGGACGCACTACGATCCGTTGGGCGACCCCGGCAGTCCGGCGGCAAGCTTCACCTTCCCGGACGGCAACACATACCGCATCTCCGCGCCGGCCCGCCCTGCCTCGCTCCAAGGCCGCGGCCAGGCCCGTGCCGGCGCGCTTTACTCTGGCACGAACCACACGGATTTCTACATCGAGGTCGATCTCGTGGATTGGAACAATACCATCGATCAAGCCGTCGGAATTCTTGCTCGCATCACGACCCCAGGCCTGTTCATGACCGGCGGCTACGCCTTCACCATTCAGGTGACGGACACGGACATCTCGATTTCGCGCCTCGACGGCGAAGATCCGACGGACCTGTCCGGCAGCTCGAAGACCTTCGTTCCTGATCTGAGCAAAGATTACCGGATGGTGTTCATCGGCCGCGGAACGCACTTCATTGGGCGAATTTATGAGCTGCCCAACGTGGAGACGCCGGTGATCACGACCGAAGGCGACGACTCGATGTACCCCAGCGGCATCAACGGTCTGGTGGTTGCCGACCTCACTTCCGTGAGCAGCGCCACAGGCGTTGGGGCCGATGCGACGTTCGACAACTATCGCGCGCTGCCCGTCGAGCCGACGAGGCTTTCGATCCTCAATGACCGCGGGCTGCAGTTCATCCGAGTCGCCTGGCCGGGAGTGGCGACGGGATTTGCTCTGGAGTATGCCACATCCTTTCCGGCGACAAGCTGGACAGAGATTCCGGCTGACCAAATCATCAACCCGTTCGAGGAGCCGTTTCCGAGCGATCCGGATTTCAAATACTTCGACTTCGAAACGACGGGAAACAGATACTACCGATTGAAGAGGCCGTGACGCATGAGTCGCTGATTAGCGCAGCCGGGATGGCTGGCGAAGGTGGCGGCTTCTACGTGAAATTCGTTAAATCGCTAAATCGTTAAATCGTTAAACCGAGCGGCATGGTTGCATCCCCGAGCGATTCAACGATTTAACGATTCAATGATTCAACGATTCAACGATTCAACGATTTAACCTATCCCGCTCCTCTCCACAGTGAGAACGCCCGATCACGCCTTCGGCTGCGACGGAGGCGGAATGGGACCAGCGGCGCCGGACTTGGCCGCGACGGGCGGTGGGTCAAACATAATCGAGGAAGGTTGCTTCGACGACGACGCGACCGTGGGCATCGCTGGCATCCAGAATCCCGAGCGCGACGACGACGCTCGGGCAGCGGCAGGCGGAGGAGGCGGAGGGGGTGGAGTCGTGCCCGATGGAATGGGCTGTGCCCTGACCACTGGAGGTGGCGGCGGCGGCGCGGGTGCCGCGCCCCCCGGCGCCGTAGCGATTCGAATCGCAGGAGGAGCACCCGTTGCAGGTGGCAATGGCGGTGGCGCGCCGGTCGCCTGCACCGCAGTCGCGCGCATCACGGGCGGGGCAGGGGGCAGAGCGGCGACTGCCTGGTTTGCAACCGGGGTGCTGGGGAGTCGAATCGCTTGCGGCACGCCGGGTGTTGGAGGCCGTGACGCGGGCACTCCCAGAGGCTCTGCCACGGGGGCAGTCTGGTTCTGGCGAATGATTTGGTTGGCTTGCGCCGTGCCATCCGCGCCGCACACCGGGCAGACGACGACCCGCGGCATCTGGCCGTTCACCGGCTCCACGTCGAATTTGTACTTCGCGCCACAGTTGCAGAAGATTTTGATTTCCATGCGCCGATCCGATTGGTGCTCTCCGGCAGTAAATCCGTCCACTTCACGGGAGTAAAGGAATTACGAGAGTTCCATCTTCACCGTCGCGAAGGCGGTGATTGCCTTCTCCAATTCCTCCCGCGAGTGTGCCGCGGAAATCTGCGTGCGGATGCGGGCCTTACCCTTGGGAACGACAGGGTAGCTGAAGCCGATCACATAGACGCCTTGTTCCAGCATCGCATCGGCGAAGCGCGTCGCCAGCGCGGCATCGCCGAGCATCACCGGGCAAATCGGGTGCGTGCCGGGCAGCATCGTGAAGCCCAGCTTCGCCATGCCGGCGCGAAACAACGTCGTGTTCGCCTCCAGCCGGTCACGCAGGTCGGTGGATTCGGTGAGCAGGCCCAGCACCTTGAGCGACGCGCCGGCGATGGACGGCGCGAGCGTGTTGCTGAACAGGTACGGGCGCGAACGCTGCCGGAGCAACTCGATGATTTCCTTCCGCCCAGCGCCTTGCCGAGCGTGCCGGTGAGGACGTCCACACGGCCCATCACGCCGCAATGTTCGTGCGTACCCCGCCCTGTGCGGCCCAGAAAGCCGACGGCGTGTGAGTCGTCCACCATCACCAGCGCGTGGTGTTTGTCCGCGAGGTCGCAAACGCCGCGGAGATTGGCGATGTAGCCGTCCATCGAGAAGACTCCGTCGGTGGCAATCATCTTGTGCCGCGCGCCGCCGGCCTCTTTGAGCTTCGCTTCGAGGTCGGCCATGTCATTGTTCGCGTAGCGAAACCGCTGCGCCTTGCAGAGCCGGATGCCGTCGATGATGGAAGCGTGATTCAGCTCGTCGGAAATGATCGCGTCCTCCGGCCCGAGCAGCGTCTCGAACAATCCGCCATTGGCGTCGAAGCACGAGGAGTAGAGAATCGTGTCCTCCGTGCCGAGGAACTCGCTCAATTTCTGCTCCAGTTGCTTGTGGACGCCCTGTGTGCCGCAGATAAATCGCACGCTGGCGCAGCCATAACCCCACTGGTCGAGCGCTTCGTGAGCGGCCTGTTTCACCGCCGGATGCTGCGCGAGGCCGAGGTAATTGTTCGCGCAGAAGTTCAGCACCGGCTTGCCGTCACTCACGCGGATCGTTGTGCCTTGCGGCGTGACGATGACGCGCTCGCGCTTCCAGGTGCCGGCGGCGCGGATGTCGTCGAGTTGGTGCTGAAGATGGATTTTGAACTGGTCGAACATGGCGAAACAATCTGGCAGGCATGGGTCAATACTGCTGTGGATTCGTACGGTCAATGGGTGAGGGTAGTGGGTCACTCGGGGCCACGCAACACTTTCGGCTCCGCGACTACCGGTTGTAGTCCCACCAAAACACGACACAACATTTTGTGCTTGCGTTGGTGAAGCCGATTGACTATGCACAACCAGTTGTGGCGAACAGCGGGAAGCAACTGAGCGGCCAAATGGAATGTCATTTCTTCCCTGAGAAAGATTAGCTTAGACTCTTTGGGCGCCCATGAATAGCCAACAAATTCTGCTCTCACTTGTGCTTCGAGAAGCAGGTGTGCCCATCGAGGTCGGACACTTCGATGAGCGCCTTGTGATCCAGAAGTCGGTCTGCAGTCTGCAGTACGCTGGCGTGAACTTGGGCTACCGATTCCGTTGGTACTTGCGAGGACCATATTGCACCGAATTGACCAGCGATGCGTTCTGGCTTGCTGGGCAGAAGTCCCAAATAGCAGACGAGTTGAAGCGTTGGCGGTTGGATGACGAGTCGCGGCAGCGAATCGTTAAGTTGAAGGAATTGTTTACTGGCAGGCCACTCGCTAAATTGGCCAACCATTTGGAGCTTTTGGCTTCGGTCCTTTTCATTGTCCGTAGCGGGCAGGCCAAAGCGAAGGACTGCGCGCGGATTGCCCATCTCCTCAAAATTAACGACAAGCCATTCACGGAGGCAGACGTGTCGGGGGCGATGGACACGCTGCGCAGGTATGGCATCCCGCTCTAATCGGCAGAAACTTTCGACGGTCAGGAGGCGTTCCCATAAACCTTCACCGGTTTTTCACTCTCCACCGGTCGTGCGCGGCAAGATTGTTGTTGATAACATCCACGGCGAAATTGAGCTTTCCTCCGACGAATGGCGCGTGGTGAACACGGCAACGTTTCAGCGCCTCCGATCATTAAAGCAGCTTGGGATGGGGCACTTGGTCTATCCCAATGCGACGCACAACCGTTTTGCGCACAGCCTTGGTGTCTTCTGCATCATGCGCCGGATCCTAAGGAAATTAGGAGATCAAGGGAGGTCACCGAATTCGGAGCAAGTAGCGAATTTGCGAATGGCCGCACTGCTCCACGACATCGGCCATTACCCTTACTCCCACCTCATGGAAAGGGTGGATTTCGTCCAACTCACGGAGGAGGAACTTGGGCAAGTGGGTTCTCGTGAAGTTTCGGCGTCGAGAGCGCTCTATCCCGGTCATGAAAAACTCGGCCGCGAGATTCTGGAGCATCAAGTAGACGTACGCGAGGCAATCGGCGGGGCGGGCCGTGCACGAGAAATCGGCGCGTTGTTTTCGCGCTTGGCTGTCGCCGATCCGCAGCTCTCCAAGCTCATCCACAGCAGCTTAGATATGGACCGACTGGACTACCTGTTGCGCGATGCGCGCGCGGCTGGCGTTCCGTACGGTGAGATCGATCTCAACTATCTTCTGAGCAACATTCGCATCAGCCCCAAGGGTGCACTCGGTGTGGAATCGAAGGCGTTAGCGGCGGCAGAGCACTTTCTGCTTTCTCGGCAATTCATGCATCTTGTTTATTACCACAAGGCCATCTACGGGCTGGAAGAGGCATGCCGGCAGTTATTGCGGCGTGTGCGCGACTCCAAACGCTACGATATCGCCTCGGACGGACACGCCGTTCTCGATATTTGCCGCGGTCAGCGACTTGCGTCGTTTACAGATGACTACGTGGATCGCATCGTCCACGAGGCAGCCAACGACAAACAAGACGAGGTTATTCGAACGCTGGCTGGTTGCATTACCTCGCGCACGCCGCCGAAGCTGCTCGTAGAGGTGAGCGGCTTACAGAAGAAGCGCGAAGAGTTTCATCGCGGTTCCGTCTTTAGAACTCGGTGCAAAGCGGAACTGCCGCAGTTGGCAAGAAAGGTCGGCTTGCCGCTCGGACAGTTTCTGCTGTGTGGTCCCAAGCCAATAAATCTTGAGGAGCGTAGCGCACTTCTTACCCGACCGGAGGCGGAAAAGCTCGAGCCAGAGGAACGCGAGGAACTTATCAAAATCTTCATTCCGGGCTGCGAAGAGCCGAAGCCCATCGTGGAAGCTGCTGGCACGATCATACAACAGTTGTCCGATTACTCATTTGGCATCCACCGGCTTTACGTTGCCGATATTAGCCCAGAGTCGGCAAAGCGCCTGCCGGAAATAAAGAAGGCCGCGCAAAAGTGGATGCAACCTAGCTAAGCTAACCTCCATTCCCATCTAAGCCATCACTTGCTGTTCGCGCCTCGTCGAACAGCGTTGTACTGAAGTAACGCTCCGCGCGGTCGCACAGCAGCGTGACGACCTTGGCCGACGGGCCCAGTTCGCGGGCCAGTTCAAGCGCGGCGACCACATTGGCGCCAGAGCTGGTGCCCACCAGCAGGCCAAACTGGCGCTGCAACCGGCGCGTCATCGCCATCGCGCCGGCGCTGGTCACCTTGATATTGCCGTCCAGCGGCGCGCCGCGTAATAGCGGCGGGATGAACCCGTCCGCCACGCCTTCGATGAAATGGCAGCAGGGAGTTTCGCCGGCCAGCAACGCCTGCTCGGCCGGTTCCATCGCGATGATGCGCGCCTTGGGCCAGCGTGCCTTGATGGCCTTGCCGCAGCCGGCGAGCGTGCCGCCGGTGCCGAAGCCGGTCACGAAGGCGTCAATCGGCCCGTCCACCTGGCGCAGAATTTCCTGCCCGGTTTCGTGCTCGTGATCGGCGGCGTTGAGCGGATTCTCGAACTGCCGCGGGAGAAAATAGCGCGAATCCTTCGCCGCCATCTCTCGCGACATCTCGATGCCGGTCTGGTAACGGCCCGCGCTCTCGAAGAGGATCAATTCCGCGCCGAGCTGGCGTATCAAGCGACGACGTTCCTCGCTGGCGCCCGCGGACATGAGGATGGCGACGCGATAGCCCATCGCCGCGCCGACCATCGAGAGGGCGATGCCCGTATTTCCGCTGGTACATTCGAGGATGATGGAATCCGGGCGCAGCAACGCGCGGCGTTCGGCATCGACCAGGACCGTCTTGGCGAATCGATCCTTGATGCTGCCGCTGGGATTGAGGAACTCGCACTTGGCGTGAAGCGTCAACCCCTCCGGCTCGAAGCGCAGCGCCACCAGCGGCGTGTGTCCGATGAGAGAAAGCACGGCTTCGGCGCGGTGCGGACAGGGAGAAGGCGAAGGGTTCATGTCCTGGGAATTGAAACCACGGATGGACACGGATGGACACGGATTCCTGAAGAGCAAAACGTTCGCCCGAGATATGATCCCGCCTGCCGTGGAAATGCGTTTCTATCCGTGTTCATCCGTGTCCATCCGTGGTTCAAACTCTTCTTCTTTGGGACATTCACAGCGGCTCCCTTCGGACTTCGCCCGCGCGGGCCCCAAGGTTCCCGTAGCGATGGTAGTCGTGGCAGACGCTTTGTTCGCGCAGATACCAGAGCAATTCGACGCGGCCTTCGGCCAGCACCGGCTCGTCAGCCAGATAGACGCCCTTCTCAGCGGCGGCCGTCCGCACGATTTCGGGCACGCGGTCGGGCGCGGCGTAGCGAATCCGCTCATCGACGTGTGGCGGCAGCGCCCCAATGTGCTCGGCGAGTTGCTCGTCCGTCTCCTCGTGGAACTCGATGGCGGCGGCCCACGAATCAGTCCACTCATCGAGCAACTTCACCGCATCGGGCACGACGCCGGGTGGCGAACTGACGACGACCCGGGCGCCGGTGACTCGCGCGGCGCAAGCGCGAGCGAAGATATCGAAGGTCGTGTCTTTCGGGGCGACGCGGACCCGGATGACGCCAAAGGGGAGGTAACGGCGGACATTGTCCTGGCCGAGCAGCCGGAAGTGGTCGTGCTCGCGGCTGAACTCGTTGCGCCACCAGTGGTCGTAGCTCTGAATGGCGCGTAGCAGCCGCCGTGAGGAGGCTGTGTCGTCGGCGGACGTGTTGCGTGTTGCGTGTTGCGTGAAACTGGAGTCGTGCACTGCGCGACGGAGAAATTCCAGGTGTTCGTTGGTTACCGGCTCGTTTGCGGGATCCGAATACTCGCCCTCCTCGAACCTCATGAATTGGGCCACGTAGTTCGGTCCTCCCGCTTTGAGTCCGGGGCCGAAGGAGCTTTTGCCCATGCCCCCGAAAGGCTGGCGCAGCACTACGGCGCCGGTGGTTCCGCGTTTGATGTAGAGATTGCCCGCGCGCACGCCCGCCTTCCATTGAGCGTGCTCGCGTTCGTCGAGACTGTGCAGGCCGCTGGTGAGTCCGTAACCGGTCTGGTTCACGAGCGCGATGGCCTCGTCGAGCCGCTCGAAGCGCATCACACCCAGAATCGGGCCGAAGAATTCCGTGCAATGGGTGCAGCTGCCCGGGCGCACGCCGTATTTGACACCGGGCGACCAGAGGCGCGGATTATCGCCGACTTGCCGGGGCAGCACAGCCCAGCTTTCGCCCGGCTCCAACGTCTTGAGCGCGTTCTCGAGGTCGCCGGCCGGAGGCCGGATGAGCGGGTTGACGCGCGTCGGCAATTCCCAGGCGCTGCCGCAGAGCAGGCTTTTCACCGCGTCGCACAAGGTGCGCTTGAACCCGGGATCGTCGTACACTTCGGCTTCGAGCAGCAGCAGCGACGTGGCGGAACATTTCTGTCCGCTGTGGCCGAAGGCGCTTTGGACAACGTGCTTGATGGCCAGTTCGCGGTCGCTCAACGCGGTGATGATAGTGGCGTTCTTGCCGCCAGTCTCTGCGAAGAGGCGCAGGCCGGGCCGCGCCCGCGCCATGCGCAGCGCCGTGTCCGTGCCGCCGGTGAGGATCACGGCATCGACGCCCGGATGGGCGACGAGCCGCCGGCCCGCGCCGCTGCCGGGGCAGGGGACGAATTGCAGCGCGGCGCTGGGCACACCCGCGCGCCAGAAGCACTGGCACAGCTCCCAGGCGATGAGAACGGTGTCAGAGGCGGGCTTGAGGATGACGGGATTGCCCGCCGCCAGCGCCGCCGCGACGCCGCCGCACGGGATGGCGATGGGAAAATTCCACGGCGGCACAACGACCACGACCCCACGACCTCGCGCTTGTAGCCGACGACGTGAGAAGGCGGGCGATTCGATGACGGAGGACGCCCGGTGGGCCGAATCACGACACTGCGACTGTAGCTGCGCAGCTATTCCGGTTATCGGGACGGGTGACTTGTCCGCCGAGGCAGGCGAGTCGCCTGCCTTACTATTCGCAGGCGAGTCGCCTGCGCCACTATGCAGTTCTGAGAAGTACCGCGCGCTGGCGCGGTAGAATTCGACGAAATCCACCGCTTCGCTCACCTCGGGGTCGGACTCGGCGAGCGTTTTTCCGCCATTGGCGAGCGCTGCCCACATCAGATCGGCGCGCGTGCGGCGCAGCTCCTGCGCGACGCGGCCCAGGATTTCGTTGCGCGCATCGACGGAAAGCGCGCGCCAGCCGGCCGGGTCCGCCTGCGCGCAGGCGACGGCGCGGTCGATGTCTGCCTCGTCCGCTTGCGTGTAGCGCGCGAGCGCAACCCCTGCGCGCGAAGGGTCGAGACATTCGCCCGTGAGAAAAGGAGCAGAGGAGAAAAGGGGAAAAGGAGAGGGAGACGGGTTTGCAACAGTCTTCTCCTTTTCTCCTTTTCCCCTTTTCTCCTCTTCCTCCGTCCCAGCAGCAAGCTCTGCACCACCGATCACCAGCGGAATCTCCGCCCGCGCCGCCTCCCGCCGCGCGACGATGCTCTCCGCCCACTGGCTGTTCTGCGGCAGCGACCAGTCGGTGTCCGGCTCGTTCTCGAACTCGTCCCAGCGCATCTCCGGGCGTGGCGCGTCGAAGCGTTCCGTCAGCCGGTCCTGCGTCCGCCGCGGCGCGTCGCTCACTTCGATGGCGAACGACTCGCGGAAACCGCGCTCCAGTTGCTCCCATTCCGGCGAGGCGACCTTGAGCTTGAAAGCGTGGCGCAAAAAGTTTTCCGGCCCGGTGTTCTCGTCGAGGCGGCGGATGAGATAGCCGATGGCATTGAGGAATTCCTCCCGGCGGCAGGCCGGCGCGTACAGCAGCAGGTTGCGCGTGTGCCCGAGCAACGCGCGCCGCTGGTGGTTGGCCATGCCTTCGAGCATCTCGAATTGCACGCGGTCGCCCGCGCCCGCCTCGCCCGCGAGCACGACGCCGTAGGCGAGGTCGAACAGGTTGTGCGAGCCCACGCCCACGCGCACGGCGGCGAGGTTCTCCGGCGCCATCGCCTCGCGCAGCATCCGCTTGTAGTTCGCGTCGGTCTCGCGCTTGGACTTGAACGGCGCCTGGGGCCAGTCGCGCAATGAGGCTTCGACACGCTCGGCCTCCATGTTCGCGCCCTTGACGATGCGAATCGTGATGGGCGCCCCGCCCGCCGCGACACGCCGCCGGGCCCATTCGTTGAGTTCGCGCTGCACGCGTGCCGAGTCCGGGATGTACGCCTGCAACGCGATGCCCGCGCTCACCTGCTCCAAGCCGGGCCGCTCAAGCGTGCGCATGAACGCCTGCGCCGTGAGGGGCAGGTCGCGGTATTCCTCCATGTCGAGATAGATGAACTTGGGAGACTGCGTGCCGTCCGCGCGCGTGAATCTAAACCGGGCCGCGCCGCGGTAAAGCAACTCCAGCCGGTCGCACAGCACGCGCAAGGTGTGCTCCCGCGCCAGCGGCGAAATCTGCGAGTAGAGCGTCGATATCTTCACCGACATCACTTCGACCTCCGGAAGCTGCAGCGCGGCGAGATATTTCTCCAGACGATTGGCGGCCTCCTCCTCGCCCAGGAGCGCTTCGCCGAGGAAGTTCAGGTTCATGCGCACGCCATCGCGGTAGCGGGCGCCGAGGTGTTCCCGGAGCAATTCGGTTTCCGCAGGCAACACGACGTTCGCTGTTTCGTGCTGCATGTGTTCCTTGACCAACGGCACAGACACGCCCGGCAGCCAGCCGCCAAACGTCTGGAAGCCGCGCAGCAACGCGCGGTCCAACGGGCTGAAAAAGCGCGGCACACCCTGCACGTCCAGGATATGCGTGAGATGCTCGGCGGTGCGCGCGGCGGCGCGACAGCGGAACGCCTGGTCAGTGAGCTGAACGAGGGTGAATTTGTCCGCGGGCGTTTGTAGCATGCGATCCAATTCAGCCTGCTGCCGCCGCTCGGCGGGAGTTTGCAGTTCCGTGGCGCGGGACTGCAAGGCGCGGGCCAGCGCGACGGCCTGCTCGATGAGCGCCGGGCTCGACAGTGGCGACAGTGTCGTCATGGATACGCAGGTAAGCCGTATTTCTCCCCCGACGTTCGTAGCCGCCGACGTGAGGAGGCGGATGGACCGTGCAGCCACGTTGTCCGCCTCCTCACGTCGGCGGCTACAGACCGGCGGTCCGCCAACGTAGGGCAGGCGTCTCGCCTGCCCTGGCCGCAAAGCGGCCAAAAGGAGACGCGCCTTCGGCGCTGGGCAGGCGAGACGCCTGCCCTACGTTGATTCAGCGTTCGATTGCTCAATTCCAATCCAGGATCACTTTGCCCGACTGGCCGGAGAGCGCAACCTGGAAGGCGTTCTCGAATTGGCTGAAGGGAAAGCGATGCGTGATCACGGGCCGGATGTCGAGGCCGCTCTCCAGCATCACGGACATCTTGTACCAGGTCTCGTACATCTCGCGGCCGTAAATGCCTTTGATCGTGAGCATGTTGAAGACGACCTTGTTCCAGTCGATGGGGATGGGCTCGGAAGGGATGCCGAGCATCGCAATTTTGCCGCCATGGCACATGGCGTCGATCATGTCGCGCAAGGCCTGCGGGTTGCCCGACATTTCCAGGCCGACGTCGAAGCCTTCCTTCATGCCGAGTTGTTGCTGCACGTCGGCGAGGCGGCCGGTTTTCACGTTGAGCGCCACGGTGGCGCCCATCTGTTTGGCAAGTTTGAGGCGGTAGTCATTGACATCCGTCACGACGATGAAGCGCGCTCCGGCATGTTTCACGATGGCAGCGGCCATGATGCCGATGGGGCCTGCGCCGGTGATCAGCACGTCCTCGCCCAACACGTCGAAGCTCAGCGCGGTGTGCACCGCGTTGCCGAACGGGTCGAAAATGGATGCCACGTTGCGGTCGATGTCCGGGCGGTGATGCCAGACGTTGGTCATCGGCACGGAGATGAACTCGGCGAACGCGCCGGCGCGGTCCACGCCGATGCCGCGGGTGTCCTTGCACAAATGCCGGCGGCCGGCCAGGCAATTGCGGCAGCGCCCGCACACGACGTGGCCCTCGGCGCTGACGAGGTCGCCGGTGTGGAAGTCACTCACGTTCGAGCCGACCTCGACGACTTCGCCGACGAACTCGTGCCCGACGACCATCGGCACCGGAATGGTCTTCTGCGCCCAGGCGTCCCACTTGTAGATGTGCAAATCGGTGCCGCAGATGCCGGTCTTTTGGACGCGGATCAGGACATCGTTGATGCCAGTTTTGGGGACAGGGACTTCTTCCAGCCAGAGGCCGGGTTTCGAGTGCGCTTTGACCAGAGCTTTCATTGCATTCATGCGGCTTGCCAAAATGGACACTGTTCTCCAGTATCCCGGAGACAATGTTCGGTATACTAAGAGATCATTATCGCTCGGACAAGAACTGCCGCGTGCGCACACTCTCGCCGCTGAACCTGGAGAAGGACGTGGAGATGTACGAAGTGCAGCTTCAGCCCGGCGGGGCATTGGGCAGCGCGCCGCACTTCGAGTGGACGCGCGAGTTCCTCACGGTACAGAAGGGCCGCGTGCGCGTGGAATCCGCCGGCGACTCTGAAGTACTGCAACCGGGCGATTCCGCCAGCTACCGGGCCGACGTGCCTCATGCGATTGTGAACACGGGCCGCAATGAGGCGGTGATTTTTCTCGTCGATATCTACCGCTAGCGTCTGAGATTGCTATTCAGCCTCCACATTCACTGAGAATACACTCTTTTGTTCTCAAGGAATCCGTCCAGGTTCTAAAGCCATCTCCGACATGCTCGCAATCCGCTCTAGCTTCGTCATATTGTTTGAGCCTCGCATAAGCGTCCGCGCGGCGGAAATATGCGCTTTCACGATAGTAGTCAGAATTATGGAGATCGCAAAGCTTCAGAACCTCTGTGAAATCACTGACAGCCTCTCTGTATCGAGCGACTTTGAAGAACAATCTTCCACGCGTGAAATAGTAATCTGGCTCTAGCTTGCACATTTCAATGGCCTTGGAAACATCCTCGATCGCGGCTTCTGTATTGCCTTGGCGTGAGTTGATATATGCCCGTGTCCTCCAAATCGATGGTTCATTCGGGTATTGCTGAGTCAATTCCTCAACACGCTCAAGAGCACTAGCATAGTGTTCGGATCTTACTAGTTCATCTATTTCTTTCAACTCAGTTTTGAGATGCTCATTCATTCGAATATCCAGTTTTTCCGAGGTTTTGGTTTTGGCCAAGATATCCGATTCCCACCACACTCTTCGGTCACGAGGCCCCGCGCCCAGTCTGTTGGGGTAACCAACGGTCAGTCCATGGGGGTCCGGACCCGGGCTTAAACAAACTTCGTTTTCCCCGGCACCGCCATCGGCGCGATGGGCAGGGGCATGTCCCAGGACAGGTTCTCCGGCACCAGGCGTTCCTGGGAGGTCAACATTTGCTCCCACGTAATCTCCTGTCCGGTGTAGGCGGCCATGCGGCCCATGATGGCCATGAGCGTGCTGTCGCACATGTGCTCCCCATCGTTGAGGCGCTGGCCTGTGCGGATTGAGGCGAGCCAGGCGGCGTGCTCATTCTGGTACATCTTGCCGAACATCTGGGACTCCGTCTCCGGCCCGGTATAACGCCATTCCGTTTCACCGGTGAGCTCCGCGCCGCGCCGTCCACCGAGCAGCGCCATGCCTTTGCTGCCGGTGATGTAGTCCTTGGTTTCGCTGTGGCAGCCGGCGATCTGGCGTTGTGCCATGAATCCGCGCACACCGTCCGCCCACTCGTAGTTGACCTCGATATGATCGTAGATATTCCCCTCATGATTGGGTGTCTGCCGTCCTCCCACGGCCGTGCATTTGACCGGCGGCACGTCTTTCATGGCCCAGAACATCTTGTCGAGGCTGTGGATCGCCTGCTCGACGAGACCATCGCCCGAAAGCCATACGAAGTTGTACCAATTACGGACCTGCCACTGGACATCGCTCATGCCGTCGGGCCGGGTGTGGGCCGGAGGCATCGCCTTCACGGGACCGGTCAGATAAGTATGATAAAGGGATCGGACATCGCCGATGGCGCCGTCGTGCAGCCGCTTGAAGAATTCAATGCGCGAGGTATTGGCGCGCCAGCAGAAACCCGATTGCACTGCTAAACCTTTGCGTTTCGCCTCGGCGGCGCTCGCACGCACGGAACTCACGCCCGCGGCGTCCGTGGCGACAGGCTTCTCCAGAAACGCGTGCTTGCCCGCTTCCACCGCCGCCTTGAAGTGCTGGGGTCGAAACCCCGGCGGCGTGGCCAGGATCACGACGTCCACGCCCGAGGCGATGACTTTTTCAAACGCATCCAGCCCGGTGAATTTCCGGTCGGCGGGCACCTGGATGCGCGACGGCTCCTTCACGCCTTTGGCAATCTCCGTGAGGCCTAACTCGATTCTGGACGTTTGCAGGTCCCCCATGGCGTGAAGGACTGTGTTGGAGTCGGCGGCCATCGCGTCGGCGGCGGCCCCATTGCCGCGCCCCCCGCAGCCGATGACGCCCACCTTGATAATGTCACCCGGCGAGGCGGCGGAGGACCTGGTGCCGAGAATGGCGGGGGCGGCGATGAGGCCGCCGAGCGTGGCAGCGGTCGAGGTCTTGAGGAAGTCGCGACGAGTGGTCTGGGTTGGTTCGTTCAATTGCATGGCAGACAGACGTTGAGGGGCGGCTCCGTCATCAAATGGGTTCACGAGGCGGCGCGCTGATGGGCCGCCGTCCCTGCTTGCCAGGCCCGGCCGCAGGCGATAGAGTTGATAAATGAGCACGGTTGCTGAAATCAGCGAGGCCATCGAAAAGCTGGACGTCCAGGAACAAGTCAAGCTTTTGGAAGTCCTGCCGCAGTGCCTGAAGATCTCGCCGGAGGATCTGGCGTGGTCGCGCCTGGCGGAGCCGGCGTTCGCTTTCTGGGACAACGCCGAGGATGCCATCTACGACCAGCTATAGCCGGGGTGATGTCGTCCTCGTTCCTTTCCCCTTTACCGACTTGAGCAGCGCCAAACATCGGCCTGCTCTCGTTGTGTCAGCCGATGCCTTCAATGCCGCGCGCGATGATGTCCTGGTCGCCGCAATTACCTCGCAGATTCCTGCCACGCTCGCGGCGGACGAGTTCTTGATTCCTCCGAACGCGCTGGCCGCTTGCGGTCTTCCGAAGCCGTCGATGGTCCGGCTGAACAAGCTCGTCGCGCTGCACCGCCGCTTGGTGATAAAACGTATCGGCGCTCTGCCCGCTACCCCGCTGGCGCAAGTGATGACCCAGTTGCGAGGGTTGTTTTAAGACGTTTGAGACGCACCGGCGACGGGGACAGGCCTACGGCCGGCCGAGGCGGAAGAATTGCGTGAGGCCGGAGGGCGGGACGCTCACCACAATGCGGCCGCCCGCGATGACGGGCGTAACGGAGAGCGGCGTCCACTGGTCTATCGGCAGCAGAAGCTCTGTCGACGAATAAACGCGCCAGCTCGTGTAGGTCGCGGGCCAGGAGAGCTCGATCAGACCGTCGGCCAGCTCGATGGAGATGAGCGGCCGTGACGTGTCGTCAAGGTAACCGCTGGCGGTCAGTTCCAGGTTGAAGCCCAGGTCGGTGCTTGTCGCATTGATTTGGTGGACTTCCACTGCAACGACGTTGGCGCCCGCCTGCAGGTCGCTGACGGCGATGTTGGTTGGGAAGAAGGATTGTTCATCGGCCGCGCTGGTGGCGGCGGGTGTCGCGTAGGTAATAGCGCCGGCCGGCATGTTGTCGCGATAGGCTTCAAGCCCGTTAAGATAGACGACGGCGCCGTCGTCGCGGACGAGCTTGAAAAGAAGGTTCGTATAGACGGCGCCCGGTGGGACAACGAACGATTTTCGGAAGTAAATGGTCGGGTACCGCGCGCCGATCGGGCCGATATTGATCAGGGTCGCTTCGCCATCGGCGCCGGCGCCAAGGCGGGCCGGTCCGGACGGCCAGGAGCCGTCGTTGTAAGCGGGGGCGACCCAGGCCGTGCCCTGGCTGATATTTGTGCTGAGGTACTTCCAGACTGAATTGCTCTGGATGAGCGTGGTGGTGATGGGCTGCCGCACAACGTGGATGGAGAGCGGCGAGGAATCGACGGTGTAGCCGCGGCCGTCGGTCATGCGCGCGAGTATCGTATGGTGGCCGATGCCGGGCATTGCCCAGATGAAGTGGTACGGCAGGCCGTTGGTTTCGCCCAGCTTGACGTCATCGGCGAACAGTTCGACCTTCGCGAGGCTCTGGCCGGTGCCGGCGTAAGCGTTGCCGTCGAACGATATCGTGGCAGTGTTGAGGAAGCTCGAGCCGCTCACTGGCGAAGTAAAATAGACCCGAGGCCCGGTCGTGCCGATGCCGATCAGTTGCAGGTTGAACCCAGCGTCTGAACTGGTCGCGGTGGCCTGGTGCAACTCGACGGCGACGAGGTTGCTGCCGGTGACGAGGTTCTGCCCGGTGACCGGGAGGATTGTCTCGAAGAACGTGGTTTCGTCCGGCGTGTTGACCGTTGTCGAAGCCAGCGTGCCTGAGGAAATGGCGCCGGCGGGCATGTTGCTGCGATAGATTTCGACCCCGTTCAAATACACCGCCGCGCCGTCGTCGCGCTGGAGTTGGAAAAGCAATTCCGTGAGCACGAAGGGGTTCGCGACATTGAACCAGCGCCGGAAGTAAAAGCTGACGCGGCCTTCGGTGAGCAGGGTCGCTTCGCCGTCCAGGCCGAATCCAAAACGGGCCGGGGCGGCAGGCCAGGCCGAGGCATTGAAGCCGGTGCCTTGCCAACCCGCGCCGACCGCAGCCGCGTTGTCCCAATAATTCCACGTCGCGCCGGCGGGGATGAGCGTGGTGAATATGGGCACGGTGGGCGGCGGTGGGTACCCGACCGTGATGGAGACCGGCGGGCTTGTGAGCATCAACCCGGCGCCGTACGTCGCGCGGGCGGTGAGCGTGTACGCGCCGGCGGGAGGGCTAATCCACGACACGTTGAATGGACTCGCCACCGACTGGCCGACCTTCGTTGAGCCGGCGAAGTATTCGACCAGCGTGACGGGTGACGGCGCGGCGGCCAGCGCGGCAAGAGCGATGCTTGCAGGGGAGTTGTAGTGCGCGCCATTGGCCGGGCTGCTGAGATAAATTCCGTTTGCGGTATTCGTCGCCATCAAGCCGGTCAGCGCGAGGTCGAAGCCCAGGTCGCTGCTGTTGACGGCGGCCTGGTGAATTTCCACGGCCAGCACGTTCTGGCCGGCGACGAGCCCGGCCACTTCGAGAAGCACGTCGACGGGTGTTCTTTCCAAGGGGCCATCGACGGTCGCAGTCGCGAGCGAGTTCCAACTTACCAGGCCCTCCTGAAGGTTGTCCCGGTACACTTCGACGCCGTTGAGGTAGACCACGGCGCCATCGTCCCGCACCAGTTGCAGGAACAGGCCGCTGAAGGCCGCGGGGTTCGCAACCGAGAACGTCTTTCGGAAATACGTCGTGACGTGCCTGGCGCTGGGGTTCCTGCCGAAACTGACGCTCGTCAGTTCGCCGTCGCCACCGTAGCCCAGGCGGGCGGGGCCGGACGGCCAACCGTGGTCGTTGTAGCCAGGGGTGGTCCAGGCCGTGCCAAGGTCCACCCCTTCGTCCATATAATTCCAAATGTCGCCGAACGAAATGAGGGCCGTGCCGAGCGGCGGCGGGAGAATGGTGATGTTCAGGGGCGCGCTGATGACGCTGCCGCCGGCGGTGTCGAAAGCGACCGCGGCGAGGGTATGCTCGCCAGCCGGCGCATTGAGCCAGGCGAGGGTGAAGGGCGGCAGGCTTGCAAAGCCAATCAGCGCACCGTCAACGTAGTAATCGATTCTCGCCAGGCCGAGTGTGCCGCCGACCACGGCTTGGGCTGCGAGAGTGACGGCGCCGGGCAGCGCGAGGGTCGCCTCTTCGGCGGGCGATACCAGCCAGCAGCCGCGCGGGCGGTTTGTGGAGGCCAGGGCGTTGAGCGCAAAATCGAAGCTGATATCCGAAGAATTGAGCGCGGCCTGGTGAACTTCGACCGCCAGCACGTTCGTGCCTGCAACCAATCCGGACGGGGAGACGTTGAAGCCAAAGAAAAGGGTCCCATCATCGGCCGCAAGGTTTGCGAGCGTCGAGTAAGTCACAGGGCCATCGGCGATGTTGTCGCGGAAGAGCTCGGCGCCGTTCAAGTACACCACGGCGCCGTCATCGCGCTTGAGCAATGCCGAAAGATTCGTCACCGCCGACGGATCATTTACCATGAATGAGCGGCGAAAGTAAATTGTGGCAAACCGACTCGTAGCCGGGCCACCCGGGATGACCGTCGCTTCGTCGCCGTCGCCAAAACCGAGTTGGGCCGGCCCGTTGGACCAGGTCACATCGCTGAAGCCCGGCTGGGCCCAATTGGCTGGGGCCGCGGAGGCTTGCGCCAGATAACGCCACACTGAGCCGGCCTGAATCAGCGCCAGCGACAGCGGCGCAGTCGCCGGCGACCCGACCGTAATGTGCACGGGCGGCGAGGTGACCAGCAACGAACCGACGGTCGCCACGGCGCCCAACACGTGCATGCCCTCGGGCGGATTCAGCCAGGCGTTGGTATACGGGGCGCTGGAGGCTTCCCCAATCTTCACGCCATCCGCATAGAACTCGATGCGGGAGACCGTCCCGGCGGTCGAGATCGACGCTCCCAGCGCAACGTCCGTCGGACTGGCGAAACGGGTGCCCTCCCCGGGCGCATTCAGGGAGACGATGGTAAAGCCCGTGGCGTTGGAGACACTCAGCCCGCTGAAGGCCAGATCAATCGCGATGTCCGAGCTGGTGGGATCGGACTGATGGACCTCCGCTGCCAGAACGTTGGTGCCCGCCACCACCAGGCTGCGGCTGAGGGTGGTCTGCAAGTAGGAATCCGGTTCGACCGTGTCGATGGCGGTCGTCGTGAACGTGATGGCATTGGTAGGCAGATTGTTGCGGAACACCTCCGTGCCGTTCAGATAAACGACCACGCCGTCGTCGCGGAGGATTTCGAGCAGGAAATTCGTGTAAATGAGCGGGTTGGGGACGACGAACGACTTGCGAAAGTAGGTCGTGATATATTTGTTGTTCGCATTCGGGCCGTAGCCGACCACCGTCGTGATCGGCGCGCCCGCTGGGTAGCCCAGTGGCGCGACGCCACTGCTCCAGCCGGTATCGATGAATCCCGGCGCCCGCCACGCTGTGCCCTGGTTGCTGCCGTTGGCGAGATACTTCCAGCCGGAGGCGCCCTTTGCGAGGATTGGTGTGTAAAGTCTGAGCGAGCCTGGCACGCCCACGAAGTCCGCCGTCGTGAAGTTTGGGCCGACCGTGACCGGGTTATTGAAGTAGGGATGCGCGAAGCCGAGCGAGCCGGACAACGGTTCGAGTACCTCCACTGTATAACCGCCCGCGGCAAGCCCTGGCAGCGTGTAGCTGCCGTCGTCGGCCCCGCGCGTTTCGCTGGTTACGCAGTGCACGGCGTACTCGCCCGCGACGGGAAAACCGTGGAACTGCGCGGAGCTGTTGTCGATGGAGTAGGCGCCGTCGCCGAACTCCCAGTAGTAAGCCAGTGCGTCGCCGTTGGGATCGGTGGCCATCGCGGCGAAGCTCACGATCTGGCCAACCGTTGGATTGAGCGGGCTGGCGCTGAGAGAAGCGACCGGCGGCAGGTTGCCCGCTTGCGAGCCTGTGTGGACGACGACATCCATCGACTCGGGATAGGTGTGGCCCTTGCCGACGGGGGTGACGTGCAAGCCAAGAGCCGGATCGCTGAACGTGCGCCCGACGACGATGGCGTTGTCGTCCGCATCGCCTTTGAGCCGCACGTCGAGCAGGTAGCTGCCCTGGTTGCCGTTGCCAGTCCAGAGCAGTTGGACGCCGTTCAGCAGGGCGGGCTTGTCGGTCTTGCGCTGACGGAAATTGAGCCAGTAATTCTGCGAAACGCTCCGCGCAAATTTCAGACCGCGCCACCCGCTCGTGCTGGAATCCAGATCGAACGCATAAAGCCGGTACCTGTCGCTGCCCAGCACGTTGAGATCGACAATGTCGGAGTCGGGAATCCAGCCGAGAAAGTTCTTGTAGCGGCTGTTGTATTGGTTGGGATTGCCGCCCCCGCCCATCGGATCGTTGTTGTCGCCGTATTCGACGTTCTGGCCCGCGCCGATGATGCTCTGGGCGCCGGAGTCCCAGAAATGCGCGTGATTCAAGCCCAGGTTGTGGCCGAATTCATGGCCGGCCGTGGCCGCACCGAAATAGCCGTTGGCCAGGTGAAAACCGGGGCCTCCCACGTTGCCCAGGCCCGCGTAGCTCGCCGCAGGCCGGTTGCTGGTGACGTAATACTCGAAGTCGTAGTCCGCCTCGTCCAGGCCATAATTGGTCCGCGCGACGTTTTTTATCGCGGTGAACGTCGAACCCAGGCCGGCCGAATAGCTGGACACACTGCCAGGCATGAGGATTTCCGGCGAGATGTCCGAGCCTTGGCGCAGCGGGGCGAAGACGAGTTTGCCGTAGGACAACTGGAACATGTAGTTGCTGAAGCTGGACCAGTGGGTGAGCGCGGCATTCGTGCTCATGGCCACCGGATAGTCCGCCCAATAGGGGCGCAGCAACAACATCCGCTTGCGGCCCTCGGTATAGCTCGACGCAGCGGTGCCTTCGCTGGCGGGTTGGAAAAAGGCTCCGCCTTCGATGCCGGATGCCGCGATGGCCTGCGCCGCCCAATCCGCCGCGTGGACCTGGCCGCAAAACGTTCTGATGTTCCCCGCAAATTGCACGGCCGTTTCCTCGGCATTGACCGTCCAGGGCTTGCCGGACACCAAACAGACCGGCTCCGGCTGCCGAGCCTGGCGACGGGCCTGTCGCCAGTAAGCGAGTTCCGCCGCGTCGAGCACGCGCGCCGGCGATTCGCTCAACGCCAGCAGAAACGGCGCAGGCTCAAGCCCGTTGGCCGCGGGCGGGCGCGGCGCAGCATCCGCCGGCACTCGAATGCCGTTGAGCGGCACGCCTGCCTTCGTGATGAAGCGCAGGCCATTGCCAAATGTGAACGCCTGGTGCCGTTCGCCGTCGATCACCGCGTAACGCAGCACCGGCTGGAGCCCAGCCTCATTCCCAGGCACGGGCCGAAACGCGAGCACTTCGAGATCGCCCTTCGCATTGACCGGCTGTTCAAGCAGCGCCTTGACTGCGTCCGGCATTCGGTCGCGCACCGACTCGGGAACGGCCAGTTCAAGGGCGCGCTGTGGGTTGGACTGGATTAATTCGGCCATCGCCGACAGACGCGCTCGGGCCAGCGCAACGCCGTCAGCCTCCACCGCGGCGCCTGCTTGGGGAGTCCCCGCCGTGTAGCGCCGGGTCCAGTCCGCGAACTGCGCGAACGCCGGCTCCGGCACGGGGCGCGACCAACGCTCCTGCTGGCCTGGCGGGAGGGTCCGCCGGGCGGGGTCTGGTGCGGCGGGCGGCGGACCAGCCATCGGCAATGGATCGACGGCGTTCCCCGGCTGGCGCCTTGGAAGCAGCAGCGTTCCGAGGAAGACAACGAGGAGAACGAGGACAAAAAGTCCGCCCAGAATTCGAGATCTCATGATTTACAGCGAATCGTGAATAAAGCTTCATAACCCAAAAAACCCAGGGTGACAATAGCTGGAGTTTGAACTTCAACGGCTGCAAGAGAGGGCGGCTTCAGGGCAGCCGCGAGTTTGGACGGCGGGGGAAGGGATGTTGGAGTGATGGAGTGATGGAGTATTGGAGTAATGGTGGAAGGCTCGATCCCAATACTCCATTACTCCAATACTCCATTCCCCCAATACTCCATTCCCCTTCGCTGTCCGACTGGCATTCCCGATACCGAGAATGGCACGGGAGTTGCCCATATCGGGGCAGCGAATGGCTTTTACGCTGCTGATGAACCGGAACGCCACAACGAATCGATTCCTGGCCCGCACGAGCCGCCCTCACCACACTGATGGCGACGGAAACCTGAGAGACTTCCACGCGCTCGAGCGATTACCACGCGCGGCCAGGCCGGATTTCGGGCAGGCAAGTCCTCGATTCGTCGGCAGCGCAGTTTCCCCCGGGCCGCGCTGGCGCTGCGAACCCCGCGAGGGCGCTTAGGTCGCCGCGCGTGCCCGGAGATTGTCCTTCCCTTGTGGGAGGGATGGCGGGTCCTTGGTGTCTGAATTCTGTGTGTCCACCAAGGCCCGCCGTTCTGTTATGTGCATGTCACAAATAGTCAAAGATTCCATTCCCAAGTCCAGACTTCATAGGTCGAGTTCAAGCTGTCGAGCGGCAAAGGCAAGGCTGGTAACCAGACCAAAAAGTCGGTTACCAACCACCCTTGGAATGCCCGGCCAGAGATCTCTCCAGCGAGGGTGGCCGTGCATCCGGCCGTCGTTCGCTGTTTATGGAAGCTCGACGACGCGGTAGAATCGGCTGCCTTCCTTTGTGGCGCTGGCGTCTTTCACCGTCATTGAGCCAGCCGGAGGCATGACGCGCGAGCTGATCTGGATCCACGTCACGATGTCCGTCGAACATTCCACGACATGCGTTCGACCTGGCCAGCCATAGACCATAATATCAACTCCGTCTTCATTCGGCGCACCCATCATGCGAGCCATCGGGAGCGGGCCTGTCGGCACGATCGAAACGAAGCCGCCGGGATCATTCGTCCCAGTGGTTGAATAAGTGAGGTACATCGCGCTTTCGAGATGCGGCAAGTAATCTTCCGTCCCATTGCCCGTGTATTGCGGCGCGACCGTGCCGGTCAAAGTGATCGAGGTGAAGGAGAAACTGTTTGAGACGCCAGTGCTTTCCAATTCCACGACCCCGAAATATCCGTGCGAGTGCGACAGCACGGCGTCGCTCTCGGTGAATTCAGGCGCTGTGCCTTCCAGGTCCGCAAAGCTTGCGGTGACCGGGCCTGACGGACTGAACCCGCTCCGGCTTGACTCCCACAAAAGGAATCCGCCGAACCTGACCAAACTTCCCGGCGGAACGGAGACCATGAACTTCATGTTGGGCGGCGCGGCAACCGTCAGCTTGAATTGAATGTTGGTGTCCCAGTTGACGGAGACGCTTTGCAGCACGCCCCCGCCGCCTGAACTCTGATGCTGATCGATGAGAAAATCGACGGCATTGGAGAGGGATCTGTGCCCGATGGTCGCAACTTCCACGGTCCCCAGATCGACCGACCCGGGGCTCCCTACCCAGACCTGCACTGGTGAGGAAAGGCCACGGTCACCGGCATTGTCCACGGCCTCGGCACGCAATTGGAATACTCCGGGGGGCGGATTCGTCCACGTCAAATTGTAGTTGGAATTTGTGGGCACGTTAATGCCACGCCCCAGAGAGTTGGAACCCGCGTAGAACTCAACGTAACTTATTGTACCGTCCGAATCCGTCGCGTTCACAGTCAGGAGCGTTGGCGTGCCAGGCTCAAGGACAGCACCGTTGGTCGGCCGAATCCAGTTGACGACTGGCAACACGTTGTTGGTCGGAGGCGAATTGGTTGCGCCGGTCACGGAGATTTGCACCGGTGTGGAGAAGCCGGGAGTTCCGATGCTGTTCGTCACGATGGCGGACAACTGGTGGCTTCCGAGAGGCGCGTTCGACCACGCCACGGTGTAAACGAAATTGGTCAGCGGGCTCAAAATTCGACGGAACAGGTTTGTGCCCACGAAGAAGTCGATGGAGCTCAGGCTCCACTCTGCATCCGACGCGCTCGCCCTCAGCAGAATGGGAGTTCCGGCGGCGAATACGGCCCCGTTCGTCGGACTGATCCAGTGGACGACGGGCGACGCATTGGTCGGGGGCGAGTTGGTCGAGCCACTGACGACAACCTGCAGAACGTCGGAGAAGCCGCGTGCGCCGACATTGTCCACCGCTACGGCCTGCAACTGGAAGGTTCCCGACGGCGCGTTCGACCACGGCACCGTGTAAAGGCTGTTCGTCGGCATCCCGAGCCTGCGACCCAGGTTCAACGTGGTGCTCGGCTCGACGGTCCTTGTGGCAAAGAACTCCACGTAGCTCAGTCCGTCCGGATCCATCGCCTGCGCCGTCAACAGGATCGTGCTACCGGCCGCAAAACTGGCTCCGTTGGTTGGCCGGAACCAGTTCACCACCGGCCCGTTGGGGCTGGGCGGGGCTACTCCGCGGCAAACCCAGATGGATTCGCCGACATTGGCCATCGGAGCATCCGGAACCCCGTCCCTGGTCCAGGTTAGATCAAACTCGTCGAAAACATAAACCAAGTAGGCTTGGCTCCCCGATACAAAGCGAAAGACGAGATCCCCAGGTTGTGGAGCTAGCCCCACGATGTCGTTGTACCCGCCGACCAGCGGTTGCTGCCGGCTGACGATGCTGCAGCCCGACGATGGCAAGGCCAAGGGGAGATTGGGTGTGGGAGTGGCCCCAGAACTGGTCAAAGTAATCGGTGATGCGGTCGGATTCTCGAAGAAAGCGCCTTCCCCTGGATTCAGGGTGAAATTTGGAGACCAGCCGCCGCCGCTGAACACTGCAGATGGCTCAAAGACCTGTCCCGCCTGGTTCCATTTGGTGATCTTACAGCCGGCGGGCACGCCAGGATACAAGTTGTTCAATGTGTTGCCCCCAACGTTCGTGTTATTACATTGGTTGGCAATCATCGAGAAGCCTGGAGGCACTGTGATCGAGACCTGGCAATTATTG
>WNGA01005634.1_pt1 | contig 24702 bp, 26 predicted proteins | sample 5400061 | NCBI WGS metagenome assembly WNGA01 (sample SAMN13153366, study PRJNA577476) | soil metagenome | isolation source: 100 cm soil or saprolite under grassland replicate 2 | place: USA:California | collected 2016-06-15 | reverse complement strand
CGCCTTGACGGCCTCGAAAATCCGCGGATCGGCGTCACCCTCGACCACGATCTGCGCCGCGGCGCCCTTCTCCATGCGACCGAGGCTGTGGTCCACGATGGGGTACGTGCCCGGAACTTTGGCGGTGAACTCCACCACGGTTGCCCCGCCGGCGGGCACATGCGTGGTCTGCACGTTCGTCGCGGGCGCGCTGGTCAGCGAGCCCTCGGTGAAGACACGATCGAAAATCGCACCGATGACGTGGAAGCTGCTGGTAAGGTTCGGGCCACCCACGCCGAAGAAGATGCGGATGGTTTCGCCGACCTTGGCCCTGAGCGCGTTATCGCCGGTGAGTGAGCCGACGCCGCCGTTGAACAGGACGTAATCGGGCCGCTCGTCGAGCATCTTGTCGAGGTCGAACGCGCGCAGGCCCTGCTGTCCACGCTCACCTTGCAAGTAGAAGTCGCCTTCCATGAGATAGAACTCACGGTCGACTTTGGGCAAGCCGTCCTTGGGCTCGACGACGATCAGGCCGTACATGCCGCTGGCGATGTGATGGGCAACCATCGGCGTCGCGCAGTGGTAGACGTAGACGCCTGGGTTGAGCGCTTTGAAGGTGAAGCCACCGGTTTCGCCAGGCATGACCTGGGTGACGCTGGCGCCACCGCCAGGCCCAGTCACCGCGTGCAGGTCGATGCTGTGCGTGACGCCTGAGTCGGCAGCGTTGCCAAGGTTGATCTCGACGGTATCGCCCTCGCGAACGCGGAGCATCGGACCCGGCACGGTGCCGTTGAAGGTCCAGTACTCGTAGGCGACGCCGTCAGCCATGCGAGCAGTCACCTTGCTGGTTTCCAGGTCGAACTTGACGTATGCGGGTTCGGTGCGCTCGATCGGTGGGGCGACCTGCGGAGCAGGCAGCGACTTGAGATTCGTCGGCAGTGGCTTGATATCCGGGGCGGTGGTCATTGCCATACCCGGCATGCTGCTCATGTCGTCTGCGGCAGCACTCGGCTGAGCGGCAGGTGCAGCGGGCGTGGCTGGGTCAACGACCGTCAGCTTGCCCTTCATCCCAGCCTCCTTGTGGCCGGGGATCGAGCAGATAAAGTCGAATACGCCTGGCTTGTCGAAGGTGTACTCGCCTGTGACGACCTGGCCAGCCTTGGCCAGCAGGGTGAAGCCCGCTGCCTGGACCGTGATGTCGTGCTCGACAACGCCCTTGTTGTCCAGGGTGAAGGTGACCTTCTGACCCAGTGGCACCTGGATGCTGGTCGGGCTGAATTTGAATTCCGAGGCGGTAATGGCGACGCTGGTCGAGAGATTGGCTGGCACCGCGGCTCCAACCTGAGCGGCTGCCAGCTTGGTATCGGCCGCTTGCTGGCGGCCCATGTAGCCCATGGCGAACGGGCTGAGTGCCACGGCGATGATGAGGATGCTAAGCGCGCCGAGCCACAGGTGCTGCTGGTAACGGGCGATGAAGCTGCGTCGAGCCTTCTTCCGCGGCGCGGCAATGACGATATGTTCACTCGGAGACGGCGTGCGTGATGCCGATTGCGAAACAGGGGTTTCGGGCGAGGTGCTCGGCGGTCGATCAAGCGTGGTGGACATCGGGATTCCTCTTGGCCGGGATGTGTGCACCCATCATCGTTCGGATCGCCGAGCCGAACCACGCGCGAAAGGGTGGTTTCAACCTACCCCGAGAGGTGGCGTTGGAGCCTGCCTCAGGGTGCGGTTACGGTGATCACGCCGCGCATCCCGGCCGCGCGGTGGCCTGGCAGGGTGCAACCAAACGGGTAGTTGCCCCGCGCCGCCGCGACGGTCAGCGTCATGCGTGCCTCCCCGTGCGGCATCGCATGGATGTGCAGCCCGCCGAGCGCGGGCACGTCGACGTCGTGTTGTTGTTCCGCCGACAGTCGCTCGGGTACGTGCTTGCGCCAGGGCTGCTCTTGCAGTTCGGCCTGAGGCCGGTAGCGCTCGCGGCCGGCATGGCGTTCCAGCCGGTCTTGACTGCTTCACCGATCGACGTACCGACCGTAACAGGCTTGCTTGTGTTCGCCGCGGTAAGCTTCCTGCCGCTCGTCTATCTCGCGCGTTCCACACGCGGCACATGAAAGCGGTGGCAACCGCCGATCCTCTCGCCAACTACTGGGCACATCCTGTCGCCGACGTCGCGCAGGCGCTTAAGTGCACCTCCGCGGGCCTGTCCACAGTCGAAGCTCGAGCCCGTGCGCGACGCGGCCGCGTGGAGCAGCCGCACGACCAGCGCACCGAGCTGGTCCTACTGCTGCGGCAGTTCGCGTCGCCGATCACGCTCATTCTGGTATTCGCGACCATTGTCGCGGCGGCGCTTGGCGAGGCGGTCGACGCGGCCATCATCCTGGCCATCATCTTGCTGAGTGGCATCCTCAGCTTCTGGCAGGAATACGGCGCATCGCGCGCGGTCGAGGAACTCCTGGCATCCGTGCGGCTGACGGCCGAGGTGGTTCGCGACGGTCAGCGCGCATTCGTGCCAGCCAACGAAGTCGTCGCCGGCGACATCGTTGTCATCGACACGGGCGACCTCGTGCCAGCCGATTGCCTGCTGCTCGAGACACGCGAGCTCTCAGTGAACGAAGCCGTGCTGACGGGTGAGAGCTACCCACTCGACAAAGCACCGGGGGCGGCACCGCCAACAGCCCCGATCAACGCACGCGCAAACTGCGTGTTCCGCGGCACACACGTGGTCCGCGGCAGTGCCACGGCGCTCGTGGTTCGAACCGGCGGTGACACCGAGCTGGGTCAAATCGCACAGCAGTTGGAGCAGCGCCAACCGCCGACTCGCTTCGAACGGGGTCTGACGGAGTTCGGCCGCCTGCTCCTGTGGGTGATGCTCGTGCTGGTCGGACTTATCTTCGCGGCCAATCTCCTGCTCGCTCGACCAATCATTGACTCGCTTTTGTTCTCGGTGGCACTCGCGGTCGGACTGACTCCGCAGCTGCTGCCGGCGATTGTCAGTGTCAGCCTGTCATTGGGGGCGCGGCAGATGGCGCGGGCCAAAGTCATCGTTAAACGCTTGAGCGCAATCGAAGACTTTGGCGGGATGAACGTACTGTGCACGGACAAGACGGGCACTCTCACCCAAGGCACCGTACGTCTGGCGAGCGCCCTCGACATCCATGGCAGACCAAGTCCGCGAGTGCTCGAGACGGCGTATCTGAACAGTCTGTATCACACAGGTTTCAGCAATCCGATCGACGAGGCAATTCTCCACGCTCGCCACATCGACACGGCTGGAACGACGCGGCTGGACGAGTTGCCTTACGACTTCGAGCGGCGCCGGCTGAGCGTCCTCGTTGCGCGCGACGGTGAGCGCGTGCTGATCACGAAGGGCGCCGTAGACAGCATCGCGGCGGTGTGTGACACGGCGCAGATTGACGACGACAGCGTGGCCCCGCTCGCCGACACACGGGTGCTCATTGACGAGCGCTTCGAAGCCTTGAGCCTGCAGGGCTATCGAGTGTTGGGTGTTGCGTCCAGGGTCATGCTCGACCGAGCGACGTTGGACATAGCCGACGAAGCTGGTATGACGTTTCTCGGCTTCGTCACCTTTCGCGATCCACCGAAACGAGGCATCAAGCACACGCTCCGCGAGCTGGCGTCCCTGGGCATCTCATTGCGCATGGTCACCGGTGACAACCGTCTGGCGGCCGCCCACATCGCCCACGCCGTGGGACTCGACGTCCGCGAGGTAATGACAGGTGCAGAGTTGAGCGACCTCAGGGAGGACGAGCTGCCGAAGCGCATTCGTGATGTCGCTGTCTTCGCCGAGGTCGATCCGATGCAGAAGGTGCGCGTCATCCGCGCATTGCAGCACGCGGGCTCCGACGTCGGCTATTTGGGGGATGGGATCAACGATGCACCAGCCCTGCACGCCGCGGACGTCGGGATTTCGGTGGAGAGCGCCGTCGACGTAGCCAAAGACGCTGCCAGCATCGTGCTGCTCGAAAAGAACCTGGCTGTGCTGGTGGAGGGCGTTCGCCTCGGCCGCCGCACCTTCGCCAACACGCTCAAGTACATCTTCGTCACCACCAGCGCGAACTTCGGCAATATGGCCAGCATGGCGGCAGTGAGCGTGCTGCTACCGTTCCTGCCACTGCTGCCGCTGCAAATTCTGCTGATCAATTTCCTGACCGACCTGCCAGGCACCACGATTGCCACGGATCGTGTGGACCCCGAGCAATTGCGCCGACCGGGTGTTTGGGATCTACGCGGCATCCGCAACTTCATGATCGTGTTCGGCCTGGTCAGCAGTGCCTTCGATTTCCTCACGTTCGGCGTCTTGCGGCTCGGCTTCGCGGCCGGCGCCGATCTCTTTCGCAGTGCCTGGCTGATCGAGTCGGTCGCGACGGAGCTTGCGGTCATGCTCGTCCTGCGTTCGCATCGACCGTTCTTCCGCAGCCGACCCGGCGCCGCGCTGCTGTGGAGCTCCATCGTTGTGGCCGTGCTGGCCGTGGCGATTCCCTACAGCCCTGTTGCCGGATCACTCGGCCTCGTACCGCTGCCCGCGCCCGTGCTGCTGGCGTTGGCCGTCATTACTGCTGGGTACGTTGCAGTCACCGAGATTGCCAAAGCCGTCTTCTACTCGTTCAAGCCGCGGGGCAGTAACGCTCAATTGAGTCGCGCCAACGTCCGGGCCACGTAACCCTCCGTTTACCTCCGGCCACTCCCTGGTCAACCTGCCTGACGGATATTACCCGCAGCGAGGTGCCTCATGGTTCACGCAACGGCGACAACCCCGGCGGGTGTCAGGTCGGTTGCATCGGCCGGCGGAGCAGGCGACCGAGAAGGACCAGCGGGAACGTGATGCCATCGCCGTCCAGGCTTGATGCTCCGTCGTCCGCGTCGCCTCGGCCAATGGCGGACGCGATCTTCGCGGCGCACATGGACGAACTGCGCCATCCCGACCCCGGCGGTGCCCGCCGACTGTGCTTTCTCCAGGCGGTCAGCGCAGAGCCTAGAGATGGCGTACTGACTGCTGCTCCACGCCGAGCAGCCATGGCAGCAGATCAGGCTGGACCAAACAGGATGTCAACGGTCGCTGGAAAAACGAGTTCGCCTCCAACGGCAGGACGTGGATCGACTTCGAGCGCCAAGGTGCACCAAGCAAAGCAGCATCGGCCCCGTCAGATTCACCGCGAACACATGGTTCCAAGGTCGAGCGCATGCGGTAGGTGCGCCCTCGCGCGCCGACTATCCACCAGGACCAACTGTTTACGGGGCGTTTACGCGCTGCTACCTGAACCGGAGCGGAGACGCCGCAGCATGTCCTCGCCGGAGCCGCTGATTTGTACGCACTCTGGGGCCCGGCGAAGGAGAATCGACATGCACACGCGGAGCAAGAATGCGCTGCGCCGTGGGCTCGCCCGGCGAATCACTATGGCACTTTTCGGCACGCTTCTGCTTTCAGCGGGAGCGGCGCCAGCACTCGCCGCCGAAGTCCGCCAGGGTGACAGCGTTGTGGTCGGCCCCAACGAGACCATTAATGACGACTTGTACGCTTTCGGTTCCACCGTGACCATTCTGGGCACGGTCAACGGCGACGTCTTCACGGCTGGAAGTACCATCACAGTCGGTGGCAACGTGTCGGGCGACGTGTTCGCCGCGGGCAGCACGACCACGATCAACGGGCAGGTTCGCCAGAGTGTTCGAGCCGCGGGCGGAACGGTCACACTCAGCGGACCCATTGGCGAGGACGCATTGATCGCCGGCGGCACCGCGAACCTCGGACCATCAGCACGCGTCGGCCGCGACCTGCTGGCGGGCACTGGATCGGCGTATATCAACGGACCTGTCACGCGCAACGTGCTCATGGCCGGTGGCGAGGTCACGCTGGCTGCTCCGGTCGGCGGCAACGTGCAGGCTCAGGCCGATACGCTTCGCCTCTCGAGCGGGGCACACATCGCAGGTGGACTCGCGTACACCAGCGAGCGTGGGGCGGAGATCGCATCCGGGGCCACCGTGGGCGGTGCCATCCAGCGCACGGAACCCCAACTCCGACAGCAACCGACCGGTCCCTTCGGCGGACCAGGTGCGGCCGTCATCGACTGGATTCGTGCGCTCGTTGGCCTGACAGCGCTCGGCCTGGCGATCGTCTTCTTGTTTCCGCGCTTCACGCAGCGCACGCTCGGTGTCGCTAGCAGGTCGGCTTGGGCCAGCCTTGGTCTTGGCTTTGCACTGCTGGTTGGCCTCCCTATCCTCGCGATCATAGTCCTCGTCGTCGGCGCCATCCTTGGTGGTTGGTGGCTGGCACTGCTGCTGCTTGCTGCCTATGCCGTCGCTATTGTCACTGGCTACACGCTCGCGGCGGTGTTCGTCGGTCACTCTGCAATCCAAGTGCTTCGTCTCTCGCAGCAGCATCTCGCGTGGTATCTGGTGGAAGGGCTGGCATTGATCGGGCTCGTGGCTCTCGTCCCATTCGTCGGAGGGCTCATCGTCTTTACGGCGACTGTCTTCGGACTGGGCGCTCTCGCGCTCGCTGTGGTTGACGCCTATCGCGCGCGGCCTGTGGCAGTAGCGGCGGCCGCGGTGGAGCCCATCCGGTCTGGTTCAGCGTTGACGCCGGTGACCAGCACGCCTTAACTGAGGAGTGGTGGCATGATCAAGCACATTCTCGTTCCGCTGGATGGCACCCCCCAGTCGAACTCGGCGTTGCCATTGACGAGGACCCTTGCTCGTGCCACCGGCGCCAGCGTGACGCTGCTGCGCGTGCGGCTGCCAGGCGAGGACCGACAACAGCTTGCCGCACTCCAGCGCGTCGAGGCCGAATTGTCCAGTTCGGATATACAGGTCAACTCCGTTGTGCGCGACGGCGATCCGGTGGACCAGATCATCGACCAGGTGCGCGCCGATTCCACCGACCTGGTGGTTATGCGGACGCATGGGCGGTCGGGCATTGGGCGCGCTGTGCTGGGCAGTGTTACTGAACGTGTCGTCGCTGAGGGTGGCGCGCCGGTGATACTGCTGCGTGCCGGTGGTCGTCGAATAAACCAGCTGCGGAGCATACTGGTGCCGCTCGACGGCTCACCCGGCAGTTTGGTGGCGTTGGGGTTGGCCATTCCGCTGGCTGATGATGCCCTGACAGGCGCCGCCAGAGCGCTGCTGGGCAGCGTCACCGACTCTGTCGTGCGTAAGTCGGATTGTCCGGTGCTGGTGGTGCACCGGGCTCACCCCACTGCTCACACCCAGGCAGGCGCTCCAACTTAGGTTTCACACGTCTACCTGACGTTCACCAGGCGCCACCGTACGCGTAACGGAGCCGCCCTATGTTGGACATGAAAGGCAGGGTTGCCATGCTCCAGAACATTCTCGTACCACTGGATGGATCGCCGGTCAGCGAGACGGCTTTGCCATACGCCGAGGCGTTGGCAGCACGTTCGCACGCACGGTTGACGCTAATGCGCGCTGCGCTGGCGCCGCTCGTGCCATCCGGAGAGGCGCAGCTTCGCAAGCTGAAGCAGGCCGAAGAGTACCTCGAGGGACATGCCGTCGAGTTGAGATTGCGCGGCTTGCGGGTCGAAACGGGAGTGCCGTACGGGCTCTCAGCCTCCTCGTGGATCGCGGAGGAGGTGGATCTGCGCCTCGCCGACATCGTTGTCATGGCGACGCACGATCGGGTTGGTCCCGATCGATGGCTGCACGGCAGCGTGGCCGAAGCGGTGGTCAGCCGCGGCGTTGCGCCCGTGATGCTTGTGCGCGCAGCGGACGGCATGCGCGCTGCCGACAGCCTCGCCTGGCAAGAGCCCGTCTTGATTGTTCCGCTCGACGGTTCGGAGCTGGCCCAAGCGGCAGTACCAGTGGCCCTTGAGCTGGCTCGGTCGCTGACGGCGAAGCTGGTGCTGGCGAGTGTCGTGCCCATGGCAGGGCAGCTGGTGGCGAACGAGGCGGGTATTGGCACGTACGCGGGCCACAGTCACGAGCGACTCATCGCCGATGCGCACGCATATCTCAACGCCATCGTGGCGCGGGTACCAGCATCCGAGCTCGTGGTCCACGCGCTTGTGCGCGAGGGAGAGCCGGCAACAGAGATTGCGCTGGTTGCACACGAGCACCATGCCGTGGCCATTGTCATGGCGACGCATGGTCGCACTGGTGTGGCGCGTTCGATTCTCGGGAGCGTCGCCGGAAAGGTACTCCACTGCAGCACCACTCCGGTGGTTCTGATTCGCCCAGCCGAGCTGCGGCCATCTGAACACCCAGTCCCGATCGAGGGGCTCGCCACGACCGCACAGCCCGCGTAGCGTACTGCAACACCTCCGGCAACGGGCGTGCGCGAATGTTGGGGCGAAGGAGCCGATCCGATGTCCGCAACGTTTCTGGTCCCGCTCGACGGCTCGCTGTTGGCAGAACGTGCACTCTTGCTGGCCGGCCGCCTCGGCAGTGCAGCCGCGGGGCGGCTGGCGCTGGTCCGTGTCATCGCGGCGCGAACCATTCGCCCCGGTGCATGATCTGACCCTGGCAGCGAAGCACAGGCGTACCTTCGCTACGCCGCGGGCGGCTCAACTACAGCGCCTGAATCACTAGTTGGGCGTGTTCGATGTGCGCGGCGTGCTCGGGCTCGATGGACTGTCCTGAGAGTGCCCGGACTTGCTGGATAAAGGCTTCGAGCAAGGCGACTGCAACGCGCGGGTGACCTCGATCCAGTGCTAACTGGGCCGCTTGCAGCTCGGCCAGCAGAGCGCGGGTGACACCGGGTTTGGTGATGTGTCCCATCTCCGCGGCGTCCCGAACGCAGTCCTCGAGCGCCGAGATCGTGGGTGTCATCGGACACGACGGCGCCGCCTGCGCCGAGACGACGGTGGTGCTCAGCAACGCCGTAATGAGGACCGCCAATAACGTCAGGCGGATTATTGTGAGCTCTTTTCGATTCGACCGTTACGGGCGGATGCTCATACGTGAGTCAAGTGGCGCGGGCACAGCAGCAGGTGTGACAGTGAGCTGTGGGTGCACGACCAGCACGGGCGTGCTGCCATCGCGCAGAACTGCACCCGTCACGCTGCCGAAGACCGCCCGACGAAGACCAGTCCGGCCATGGCTGGCCATAACGACCAGGTCGGAGACGTGGTCAACGGCCGCCATGATAATGCCGGCTGCAGGCGCTCCAAGCCGCACGTCTACACTTGCCCGTAGCGTTGGATATTGGGTCAGGACGTGGTGCAGGTAGTCACGCGCTTCGCGCGTCAGTGCCTCCTCCTGCTGATCAAGGTACGCGCGCACGAACCCGTTCTGATCGCGCTCAACGTGCTGCGGCGGCTCGACCACAGTGACAAGCGCCAGCTCACCACCTGAACCAACCAGCTCCGCGGCGGTCGGGAGCGCCGCCTCCGCGAACGGCGAACCATCCAGCGGTACCAGAACGCGAGCATGCATCGGATCGAAGGGCGCCGGCGGCGCCTCGCCTGGCCGGGCGTACGTCACAAACACGGGCACCGGGCTGCCGGCGATCACGGCCTCGGCAACGCTGCCAACCAGCAAGTGGCGCACACCGGTCCGCCCATGTGTGGCCATGACGACGGCGTCGGCACCCGTCTCCGTGATGCTGTCCAGGATCAAGTGCGCCGCACGGCCGTAGGGCACGCTCGTTTCAACTGGCACGCGTGTACGCAGCTTGGTGGCCACTTCGGCCAGGTACTGCTCGGCCTCGGCGACCGCCTCCGATTGCTCCTGTACCCAGGAGGCGCCGTCCAGCGTGGCAGGTGGCGGTGCTAGAGCCACCCGCACCAGGATCAACTTGCCGCGACCGGCACTTGCCAGCTTGGTCGCGTATGGCAGCGCGCGTTCGGCGAGCTCTGAACCGTCGAGAGGAACCAGCAGGGTACGAAACATGGCACGTGTCCTTTCTTAGCGCCGCGCGCCCAATGGCCGCGGAGAATCGACGTTTTCGACTCGAATACGGGCATCGACGGCAACGGCACCGGACTCCGTCACGATCACTGGATTGGAGTCAAGCTCGGCGATCTGCGGGTGGTCTTCGGCGAGCGCACTGATGCGCAGCAGCACGTCCTCGAGGGCAGCGACCGCCAAACGCGGAGCGCCGCGATAGCCGTCGAGTAAGGGAAAGCTGCGTAGCTCGCGCAGCATGCTGGTTGCGTCGGCGCGCCCGAGCGGGGCCAAGCGGACGCTGACATCCTTGAGGAGCTCGACGATCGTTCCGCCCGCGCCACACGCGATCGTGGGTCCAAACTGGCGGTCGTTGACCAGGCCGACCAGCATCTCCACGCCTGGCGGAGCCATGGCCTGAACGAGGAAGCCGGTCGGAGCATGGCCCGTGGCACGCTCGACGCGCGCGGCCATGGCTTCGGCGGCATCTTTGATCTCGTCGAACCCTGCCAGGCCGAGTCGTACGCCGCCTGCATCTAACTTGTGCACGAGACCAGGCGCAATTGCTTTGAGTGCCACTCTGCCAGTGCCCAGCGCTGCCGCGGCGTCGCCCGCCTCGGCAGGGGTCGAAGCCACACGCTGCTCGACCAGCGGCAAGCCATAGCAGCTCAGGAGCTGTTGAACCTGCTGCGGTTCGAGCCAGCCACCACCGCAACGCACGGCCTCGGCGAGCAGCTGTGCCGCTTCGGTGCGACGTACCTCAGGAAAACGCGGTACATCATCTTCGCCGGCGGTCGCGCGCCACCTGGCGTACCGCTCCACGTGGGCGAGCGCCTTCACCGCCGGTTCGGGCAAGGCGTACAACGGCACATTGCCGGCGTGCGGAGTCGGTAGCCCTTGCGCAGTCATGAATACGCCCAACACGAGCTTCGCGGCTCCGGGCTGGGCGATGGCGCGGGCGACGTCCTCAGAGCGATTGGCCAGCGGCGGCAGGAAGATGCTGATCACCGCATCCACACCAGGGTCGGACGCGACGATGCGGACGGCGTGGCCGAATTGCTGGGCGCTGGCGGCGGCGAGCATGTCGACCGGATTCAGCACGCTCGCTTCAGCAGGCAACATCGCTCGCAGCTGCGCTTGCGTGTCAGCGGAGAGCGTTGACACCTCCAAACCATGCGCCTCGCATGCGTCAGCGCACATAACTGCCGGGCCACCCACGTTGGTGATAATTGCTACGCGCCGACCCTGCGGCAACGGCTGAGAGGTAAGCAGTTGCGCCACGTCCAGCATCTCGTCCAGGCTGTCGGTGCGGATCACGCCCGTTTGCCGAAACAGTGCATCGACTGTCACATCGGAGGCCGCTAAGAGGGCACCGGTATGTGATGAGGTGGCGCGCGCTCCGACCGCGGAACGCCCGGACTTGAGCGCGACGATTGGCTTTGTGCGGCCTACGGAGCGTGCAAAGTGGCCGAACTTGCGTGGGTTGCCAAACGACTCCAGATACAACAGGACCACGTCCGTCCGCGGGTCGGAATGCCAGTAGCCAAGCAAGTCATTGCCCGAAATATCAGCCTTGTTGCCCATCGAGACCACGCTCGAAAAACCCAGACCACGCGTGGTGGCGAAGTCCATGGCTGCGAGACCGAGTGCGCCGCTCTGGGTAGCAAGGCCGATGCGCCCAGCCGGTGGCAGCAATGGCGCGAACGTCGCATTGAGCAGCGCACTCGGATCGGTGTTGATGACGCCGATGCAGTTCGGGCCAATCAGGCGCATGCCGTACATGCGGCACACCTGGAGTAGCTCGCGCTGGCGTTGTAGTCCCTCGGGTCCGACCTCGGCAAATCCAGCCGACAGCACGACCAGCGCGCGCACGCCCTTGCGCCCGCACTGGTTCGCCACGTCGACAACGGCCGGTGCTGGAACCGCGATGACGGCCAGGTCAACCTCAACTGGAACCTGTCCAAGAGCTGAGAAGCAGGGCAGCCCGCGGATCTCATTCGCACTGGGATTCACGGGGTAGATTGGGCCACGGAAGCCACCGCCGACCAGGTTGCGCACGACAGCGTCCCCAATACTGCCTGCGCGGCGTGAGGCGCCAATGACAGCCACCGAGCGCGGGTAGAGCACACGGCGCAGCGCATTCGCAGCGGACTTTTCCTCGCGCTGCTCGAACCGGGCCAGACCCTCAGGTGTCAGCTCCGTCGGGAAAGTGACCTCGACGGCGTCCCAGGCGAAGTGAGTCTGCACGGGGAAGCCTGACTCACGAAAGACCTCGAGCATGCGCCGGTTCTCCGGCTTGGCGACGGCTTCGAACGTGTGAATGCCGTTGCTCGCCGCCGCCTGCGCGAGCTGCCCGAGTAGGGTGCTCGCCAGGCCCTGGCCCTGATACTCGCGTGCGATCGTGAACGCCACTTCGGCGCGGCCCTCACCGGTCGGTGCGTACAGTGCGTGGCCGACGATGCGCTGATCGGGCCCGACCGTCACGACCAGGCCGTACGAACGGACGTAGTCGACGGTGGCCTCATCGCGCGCGGTGCGCTCCAGGCTCGTGCCCAGCGAGAAGAAGCGCAGCAGGCGATCATCAGGTGAAAGCGCCTGCAGCAACTCGAGCAGCGCCGCTTCGTCGTCCGGTCGGATCGGCCGGACATGCGCAACAGATCCATTGCGGAGCGCGATGTCCGCCTCGCGCCCAGCCGGATACGCCGGTTGCGGTTCAATTGCGGTGGCCATATGACTACTGAGACTCCGTGTGACGGAGTAGGTATCTCAAGAGGTGGACGTGCTTCTCACCATCTCGGGCGAAGGTGTCCAGGAGGATCCCGAAGAAGCCCTCGTAGAGCTCGGCATCTTGCCGTGCGAGGTGGCGCAGATAGCGGGCACCCTCCTGCTCATTGCGGATAAGCGTGCGCAATGTCGCCACTGTCTCCGGTGCGCCAGCGAACGCGTCCAAGCCTGGGACAGGTAATGCGTTCGGCGACTCCGTGACCTCCACCTCTCCGCGCAGGCGCGCGACCATCCGATTCAGCAGCGCCTCGTGCCGCTGTGCGTCTTCGACAATGAGCTCGAGTAGCACGTTGACTGCGCTATCCGTGGTGGTTTCGGCGAGTCGCCTCGAGTGCGCGAGGTCATCTGCCTCCGCTGCAATGTGCGCCTCCAGGGCTCGAATCAGACGCTCCGAGACGGGCGGTGGAGTACCTTCTGTGAGCGGATGGACCCGCGGGTTCTGGGTTTCAAAGAGCGGCGTGGTGATAGTCATTAGCTGTTCCTCGGTTTGCAGCATGCGCCTCCGAGCTGAGGCGGGCCACGTCCCGACGGGTGGTCTTGCGTCCAACCCCATCGGGTGGGCCCACCGGGTGCCCTAACTGCGCGTGAAGGCTTCGAAGACGAGAGGAAACGTGCCCACGAGGCCGAGCGCGATCAGGATCAAGGTCGCCACGTAGACGGTGTCAAACGGTATGGTCTTGCCGCGCCAGGCGTAAGCCAGCCCAGCCCACGCCACCAGGTAGATGGCCACCTGAGCGACCGTCTTTCCGGACAGCGGTCCAACGGGGCCAGATAGCACAAGCGCAGTCTTGATGGCCGGGATGGCCTCGCTGAGGATGACCAGCAGCCCCAGCGCAAAGCAACCGATGCCGGCCGCCAGGATGGCCGCGGCCGCGGGCCCATTCGCTTTCGGCGGCGCCACGATCGGGGGCTCCGAGGAGGCTACGCGAACCTCGACTGTCGTTCGTTCAAACGTCGTAGTCATGGCTGGTCTTCCTCTCAAATGGTCGGGGCGACTTTGTTGATGAAGGCGCCGAACAGACCAGCTATGGCCGCCGCCATGAAGGCGACAACAAAGAGCGTCATCAGCGCGCGGCGCACCTTCGGCTCCTGGGCCAGGCGCGGACCGTAGTAAATGACGACGAACGCCACTGCCGTTGCCAACAGGGGCGCCATCCAGGCAACGTGTTCCTTCCACTCCATGCCGAACGTGTGCCATAACGCTCTGGCGGGGTCCGCCAGCAACACTGATCGAGGACTCGTCGGCAACGCAGCGCGGTACCACGGGTTCACAATCCAGGTCCCAGTGATCACGGTCATCCAGGCCGCCAGGGCCATAACGGACGTGCCGATCTCAAGCCTGGGCAACCGCTCACGCACGCCCGTGGGCGTTACCAGGTTCCAGCGGAAGCTGTACAACCCGGCCAGGCCGCCAGCGAACGCCAGCAGGAACAGCGAGCCGAGCACCATGCCGTGGATGACCGTCCACAATTCGCGATCCGTTAGCGCCATGCGTGAGCTCCTTTCGAAAGGTCTCTGCTCAGTGTCACGGCCGACCTGGACTTACTCAACGCCCAGCGGAGTAGTCCGCTGCGCGCGGCGGGGTAGTCCCCGCACCCACCCGATGGAGTAGGACGGCGCTGCCAGTCCGACAATTGCCAAGGACCAGTCGCGGAGTGCACCGTCGCCTGACGGTTACCTGTTTGACGACAGCCGGTGGGTGTGACTCGCTGACTGCGACGACGCACCTACCCGCGCGAGGCGCGGATATCGCGTCTCAATCCAGCGGGATCGGCATTGGGCCAAGCGGGTCGAGCACGGCGACCGGGCACACACTGGACTCGGTGCGGAAGACGAAGCGCCAGCCGGCTGACCCAGGGTAGTGCCACGTCGCGCCCGAGCAGGGTCGTACTTCAGCGGGCAGCGCACAGGCTCCAAACGCGTTGGGGCCCGCGCATTCTCCGGAGAGTCCTGGCACGAGGATGGCGCCCGAGGGTAACTCCGCATAGCAGCGAGCGATCGGCGGCATGGATACAGCAGTCATGGCGAATCCTCCTTACGCGCTTGTTGCAACCGGCTCGACACTTACCGTGCGTGGCTGTCCATGTGTGTCGCGACGCACGAGTAACACCGGACGTTGAGCAGTACGCACGACCGCATCAGCGGTGCTACCGAGGAAAGCGCGTGCGACGCCGACGCGGGCATGTGTGGCGATGACGATCAAGTCGGCATCGACCTCATCCGCGACCGCGTCGATGGTTGGCACGATGTCTCCGATACGCGCACGCGCGTCGGCCTCAATGCCTATGGCTCGCAGGCGCGTGGCGAGAGCACCCACGTAGCTCTGAGCGCTCGTGAGCGCATCATCGTTCCAACTTGGGTCGACCGGCACAGCCACTGGGCCCGAGAACGCGGTCGAGTACATCCACAACGGGATCGGCACCGTCACTTCGAGCAATACGATGCGAGCGCCAGTTGCGCGCGCCAGGGCGATCGCGTTGCCGAGGGCAAGTGCGCCGCCCGGTGTACCGTCGACCGGAACCAGCAGCGTGTGCAACCCGGTGGTTCGATGGTCTCCTGGGCGCACGAGCAGAACGGGCACGGGACTGTCGCGGACGAGCGACTCGGCCACGCTGCCCATGACAGCGCGTTGAAGGCCGCGGCGCCCATGTGTGGCCATCACGATGGCGTTGATACGACGATCACGTACCGTCCATAACAGCTGCGCTGCGACCTCGACTGCGCTGCACACCTCGGTCACGACGGCGACGTCGCCCTTCTCGAACTCGCGCGCGATGCGGACCAGATACCTGGCGGCCTCGTCACACTCGTGCGGCGCCGCGGCCACCCGGATCAGCACGATTTGACCGTGGCAGGCCTGTGCAAGCGCTCGAGCCAGCGGCAATGCGGCCGCGGATTGCGGGGTACCGTCGAGCGGCACGAGGATCTGGTCGAACATAGCCCCACTATGCGCCGTTCTCGGGCCGACGTCCCGATGTTGGTGGGTAGTCTTGCCGCGCCTTCGCCCACCCCGCGGGGTGGGCGACAACTACCCGCGCAGGGCTGGTGCGCGGCTGCAGATCATCAGATGCTGGTCGCATTGAGGAGTGTGCCATGATGACCACAGGTGATGCGCCTGCCGAGCTCGTCGTAACGTCAATGCGCCTGCGCGAGCAGGCCGAAGCCACTGCCGAAAGTGCAATTGAACGCCTCCTGCGCGCCGTGGATACCCACGCCGCGGCTGAAGCCGATGCACTCGGCCAGTACGAATATCTGGCAGAATCCAGCGGCGATCCAGTTATTGCGCTGGTGATGCGGCTCATCCTGGATGACGAGGTACGCCACCACGGATTGCTCCAGCGCATGGCAACCACCCTGCGAGACGCGCTGGAGTGGACCTCTTCACCGGCGGCATTTCCCAAATCCGATCCAGCCCAGGACCCCGTGCCACAGTCGTTCGCACGCCTGGCTCGAGAACTCGTCGAAGAAGAGCGAACGGGTGCGCGGGCCCTGCGGCGGCTAGCGGACCAGGAGAAGGACATCAACGCTGGGCTGGACAGCCTGCTGCTGGAGATGATGGCCATGGATAGCGACAAGCACGCGCGGCTGCTTCAGTTCGTGCAGCGGCGTCTCGAAGCCGCGGCCAAAACATAGTCGAGGGCACAAAGTGCCCTGGTCCAGACTCGCAGCAGAAGAGCTTGCGCTTTGCGCAGCCCGATCCAGCATCCACCTACTGGCATGCACCCTTCGATGCGTCGGTACGGGGCCCGGTGTGCCCTGGCGGATTGCGGCTGTGGCCGCAACCGGCTCTGTCGCGGCGTCTGTCTCACCAGGCGCTGCCAGCGGGTATGGCTGGGCGCCGCGACCACAATCCGTGCCGGCCGCCCGATCCGACCGAGCATGCGCACGCTCGCGCCCGATTATCAGTGTGAGCAGGGACGCATGAGCTCGCGCGGTCTGTATCGTTCGCGAAGGCATCGGCTGATTGCCGGCGTCGCCGGAGGGATGGCGGAGCGCTTTGGTCTGCCGGTGTTCTTCGTGCGCTTGATCTGGCTCTTGCTGCTCGTGCCTGGCGGTGTGCCGGGCGTGGTGCCCTATGTCATTTGCTGGGTGCTGATCCCGTCGGAATGACCCCGCGGTCCTCACCCGGCTGAGGTGGTCACCTGCCGTTTACCCAGCGCAACCTCGCGTTGCACATTCTCGGTGTTCATTTGAACCATGATGGAATTCGGCACACTGATCCGCCAGGCGTGGTCGTCCTGGCCGTCGGGCTGACGTTGAGCATCGTCGTCGCGTTTGCGCAACGTGCGATCGCGGTTGAAGACATTGGACCCATCGCGGCGCTGCGATCTGGTTGGCGCGTGACGCGCGCGCACCTCGGCGAGAGTCTGCTGACCTGGCTCGTCAACCTTGGACTCGCCCTGGCTACGGGCATCGCGATCGTCGTCGGCCTGCTCGGCGCGGTGCTCCTGCTTGGCGGCATTGGCGCCGCGCTTTATGCCGTAGCCGGCTTCAGCGCGCCGACGCTTGCGTACATTGGCCTTGGCGGCGTGGTGTTCCTGATCGGCGCATTGACCCTCGCAGGTATCGCCAACACGTTCTTCTGGACGTTCTGGACACTCGCCTACTTGCGGCTCAGTGGTCGAGCTGGCGCGGCTGCGCCCGCCTGAGACGCCGAACGGATGAGAGCCGGATGCATGAAGCCGCACCGATGTCCGCCGCGAATGGGTTGGATTCGCGGGCGAGCGTCAATCAACGTCCCGCACGAGCTGACAAGTCGCATTGATCTGCTCGGAGCTCAGCGTCCAGAGTTCCTCGCGAAGGCCGCGTTTCTTACTTGGCCCGCCGCCAACGGGCCGCAGCACCCAGCGTCGACCGGTCGTGCGTACGACCTCCAGTTGCATGCCACGCTCGTGCTTGGAGACCTGCTCCCAAAGTTGGCCAACGCGGACATCTGTCATAACCAAGTATGCGCATTATCCGACGAACGGGCCATGCGCTGCCCGTTGGCCGTGTAGTTGCCGATGCCAGACGTTGCGCCCGTGACCAGCGCCGTCTTGCCACTGAGCTCGTTGCGAATCTGCACAGATCTTTACCCCCGTGCGTTAGCGGAATTGTCTACGACCTCGGTTGGCGAAGACGCCTGGTAGATGTCGGCAAACTGGGCCCAAATGGCTTGCGACGACGTCTTCCGATTGGGCACGCACGACGTGCAGGGCCTTGCGAACCCCGCTTGTATGCAGATGGCTGCGGTCATCAGGATCTCCGTAGGATGTTCAGCGTGCGTACTCAGCGCGGGCTGGGACTCACCTCGAGATACGTTTGCTCGGCGCGGTTGCACCGCTCGAAGATCCAGAACACCCAGCCGTACTTGCGGCGCAGCGCGGCGACCGAACGCGGCGCCACTCGTGCTCGAGGTGTGTGGCGCAAGCGCTTGACCTTGCCGCTGTTGCTCGCGGTGGTGATATAGAGTCGCCCGCCATCTTCGGCGAACCAGACGACCGTGGCCACAGCGTCGCCCGACTTGCGAAAGGTCGTCAACTGCATGAAGCCATGGCCGCGCAGCGCCTCGAAGGGAGCCTCTAGTGATGTCGTGGCCGAGACTCTATCCAGGGTTGTTGTAGTGCTCATAGTTCGCTCCTTCAGTAGGTGTCACTTGGGCAGTTGGCCAGTGAGGCCGAGAATCCAGCGCATGCACGTGTGTCCGAAGTCGGCACCCGGGCCGTACATCATTGGGCAGGCGCCGGCGATGACAGTAATGCCGTGCTCTTTGCAGTACTCCACTGCCGCCGGTGACACACTGCTCTGTCCCGCGGCGAATGACTGGTGCATCCAGACGCGCGGCACGCCCGCCTCACCGCACTGCTCTACGATCCGCTCGGTTGCGTCAGGCCGGGTGATGACTACTACACCATCAACGCCGCCGGGGATCGATTGCACGTCGGGATAGCAGCGGTCGCCTTCGAACATCTCCAGGTGTGGGTTGATCGGGAATACCTCGTGGCCTGTGGTCTTCAGCCGGTGAAGGATCAGATTCCCCACCGGGTGGCGACTGTTGTCCCGCGACACGCCGGCCACGGCGATGCGCTTCTGGGCCAGGAAGTCCTGCACCTTAGCGTCAAGTGTTTGCATGTATTTCTCCTTGTCACCTCAGATTGAGCTGCCCGGTGGGCTTTCGCTCGGCTCGTAGCGCATCGTCCATCGCGAACGTTGCGGCGTAGGTAACCCTGGGTGGCTGTGAGGTAACACGCGACAGCAGCCTGCCGTTCACATTCGGCAATCGGCAGTGCAACCTGCCTCGATGATCGTGTCACTCAGTGACCGCGATGTTTTCGACGATCCTCGTTCCACTCGACGGCAGTCCGGAGGCGGCCATGGCGCTGCCGCTGGCGTGCGAATTGCTCGCTGGCTCGGAGCCCAGGCTCGTGCTCGTTCGCGTCGAAGAAGATCCGGCGGCGGTAACTGAAGCGGAGCGATACCTGCGGACGACCGCGACTGAACATGCATCGAGTGTCGCAGGCATCGACACGCAAGTGCTGCGAGGTTCTCCGGCCGAGCAAATCGTACGTGCGATTGCCTGTTACGGCGCCGACGCGATCGTGATGGCGACGCATGCCCGAGGCGAGGTGGGTCGGCTGGTCCTGGGCAGCGTTGCCGACGAGGTCGTCGCTGCCTCATCCGTGCCGGTCGGTGTCGTGCATCCGGGCACCACGCGAATCAGTCCGATCAAATCCATCCTGGTACCGATTGACGATGCGACTGCCAGCCGGATTTAGCCTTTTCGTCCAGGGTTCGCTCGTGGGGGGCCATTCGAGCAGCTGATCTGGTTGGCCGCGTACTGGCCGTTGGCCTTGATCCTGTTCGGCCTATGGTTGCTACTGCGCGACCAGGTGCCGGTGACATTCCGTGCTCCGCTGACGATCGTGGGCCTCGGCGCACTTATCCTTGTCGGCTTCCAGGTGGCAGCGGCGGGTATAGCGACGGTCACCGCGCCCGGCGGCACGTTCGTTGCCTTCCCGGTCTGGCCACCCATGCCAATGTTCGGTGGACCATCGGTTCAGGACACAGTGGTGCTGTCGGCGCCGCTCAGTCCAGGCGAGATTCTGCGACTGAGCAACCCGAGCGGTCGGACCACCCTCCGGGCTGGCGCCTTCGACGAGGTGCGCGTGCAAGCTGTGCGTCACTATGGTCCAAGGTTTGGTCCGCCTCAGGTCGGCTTACGGCCCAGCCCTGGCGCGCTCACAGTTGAGACGACGCAGGACGTGCGCGGCGCCACAGGTGGCATGGCCAACGTCGACTATGTAATTGATGTGCCGACCGCCGCGGGCGCTGACATTGGGTCCGTCAGTGGTGACCTGATCGTCAGTGGGCTCAGCGGTCCAGTGACGGTCCGTACGACCAGTGGCGACGTCTCGCTCACTGATCTGGACGGACCCGTCACGGTCGCGAGCACATCGGGCCGAATCACGGGCACGGGCGTAGCAAAGATCGTGGAAGCACGTAGCTTCAGTGGCACGATCGATCTAGCGGCACCCTGACCGGGGACGCCACGATTAGTGACGACCAGTGGCGATGTGACCTTGCGCTTCGAGCCGGGCACCTCAGCGCGCATCGACGCCTCTACGCTGAGCGGCACCGTGCGCACGAGCGGTCCTCTACTGGGTGCCAGTCGGAATATCCGAAGCCAGTCGGTAACGCTTGGCTCCGGTTCGGTGCTCATCCAGGTGCGCACCACCAGCGGCTCGATCGCGCTGCTGGCGCGCTAGCCGCTAGCCGATGCGCCCGCCGCGGAGGCCGGCGGGCGCGGTGCCTCGTAATACCAGACGGCGCGCACGTTGAGCGTGTAACGCAGCATCGAGCCGCCGCATACTCCGGTTCCGCGTGATCGCGCTCCAGTTTGCAGCACAGTTGGTCAGGCCTCGGACGCATCCGGTTCGGCATACATCCGAGGCCCCATCTCGGCGCTCGCCGTCTGGACTCGCAGACTCTTGCGGGGCTTTGTGTCCACCCCGAGGACTTGTCGGCGGTATTGTCTGGGCCGACTGCTTCGAGAGCTTTGCGAGGGATCGTCGGTAGCTTCCTTGCCCGCATTGTCCCGCTGTCACTCGATTATGGCGATACCCTCAAGGGTGGTCTTGCGGCCACCCCAGCGGGTGGGGATGGCCGTGGCGCGCGCGGCTATTCTCAGCTAGTGCCGACCAGCGCTAAGCAACAGTCTTGGCATTCGATGGACCTGGAGTCTGTGCTGCAAGGAATTAGCACGGACCCGAGCGTAGGCCTCAGCGAGTCCGAAGCCGCCGAGCGTCTGGACTCTCTTGGCGCAAACGAGCTGGTCGACCGCGGCACGCGCAGTGTCTGGCGCATGCTGTGGGAGCAGCTGACAGCCGTCATGGTGCTAGTGCTGCTAGCAGCTGGCGTCGTGTCGCTCGTCCTGGGCGACATCAAGGATGCATTGGCGATCCTGGCTATCGTCGTGCTTAACGCGGCCCTGGGCTTGAGCCAGGAGTTTCGAGCCGAGCAGGCGATGGCTGCACTCAAGCGGTTGGCTGCACCCAACGTGCGCGTCTACCGCGACGGCACAGTGCATGACGTGCCAGCGCGATCCCTGGTGCTGGGCGATGTGGTGCTGGTGGAGGCAGGCAACCTCGTCGCCGCTGACTGCCGCTTGCTGGAAAGCACCAATCTGCGTGCCGAGGAGGCGGCGCTCACAGGTGAGTCGCAGGCGGTCGACAAGGATGCCTCGACTGTTGTGGCGGCCGACGTGCCGCTCGGCGACCGGGTGAACATGCTGTATCTGGGCACTGCTGTCAGCTACGGACGCGCGCGAGCCGTTGTGGTCGCGACCGGCATGCAGACCGAGCTTGGCCGGGTCGCCAGTGCGATCCAGGCGGTTCCACGCGGGCAGACGCCCCTGCAGCGGCGGCTGGACCAGTTGGCGCGGCGGCTGGCAGTCGCCGCACTGGCCCTCGTCGGGATCATCTTCGGCTTCGGCCTACTGCGAGGCGAGGAATCCGGACTCATGTTCCTGACATCCGTCAGCCTCGCCGTGGCCGCCGTACCTGAGGGACTGCCGGCGGTCGTCACGATCAGCCTGGCGCTTGGCGCGCAGCGCATGCTCCGCCGCAAAGCGCTCATCCGCCAACTCCCCGCGGTGGAAACACTGGGCTCAGTAACGGTCATCTGCTCTGACAAGACGGGCACGCTGACTCAGAATCGGATGGCAGTTGCCAGTATCGCCGCGGCCGATGAGCGCCTTGACTCCACATCCAGTGTAGATCTCCGGAGTCGGCCCGCCCTGCGTTTGATGTTGGCCGGTGCCGGCGTGAGCAACGACGTGTTCGTCAAACGCGATCCGCGTGAGATCGTCGGAGATCCAACGGAAACTGCGCTCGTAGAGGCGGCGGGACGCTTCGGCCTGTGGAAGGACGAGCTCGAACGGGAACTGCCTCGTATCGCCGAGGTGCCATTCGATTCATCCCGCAAACGCATGACGACGGTTCACCGCGTCGATTCCGGTGCGCACGTTGCCGAGCTCGAGACTCCGTACGTGGCGTTTACCAAGGGTGCCGTCGACATGCTGCTCGAGGTGTCAAGCTACGCATGGCTCGGCAGCCGCATCGAGCCGCTCACGCCCACCGCTCGGGCCCGGATTGTCGAAGCGGATGCCCGCCTTGCTGGCGAGGGCTCGCGCGTGCTCGGCATGGCGTACCGGCCGCTGACCGTACCGAGCGCCGATGGTGTCGAGAACGACCTGGTCTTTCTGGGAATGGTCGGCCTGATCGATCCGCCCCGCGACGACGCGCGTCAAGCAGTCGCCGCGTGCGTCCAGGCCGGAATCAGACCGGTCATGATCACGGGTGATCACCCCCTGACTGCGCACCACATTGCCCAGCAGCTTGCCTTTCCTGGCGGAAGCGTGCTGTCAGGCGCTGAACTGGATCGCCTGCCGGCCGCACAGGTCGCGGAGCGTGTCAACAGCACCGCGATCTTTGCCCGAGTCTCGCCCGAGCACAAGCTGGCCATCGTCGCCGCCCTACAACGGCATGACGAGATCGTCGCCATGACGGGAGACGGGGTCAACGACGCGCCAGCGCTCAAGCAGGCCGATATCGGCGTGGCCATGGGCCTCATGGGTACCGACGTCGCGCGCGAGGCGGCAGACATGGTGCTGCTCGATGATCGCTTCGCGACTATCGTCGCCGCCGTCGAGGAAGGCCGCGCCATCTACGACAACATCCGCAAATTCCTGCGTTACCTGCTCAGCACCAACGCCGGTGAATTGTGGGTGATGCTGCTCGGTCCCTTGCTCGGGTTGCCGCTCCCGCTGCTGCCACTGCAGATCCTGTGGATCAATCTGGTGACCGACGGTTTGCCGGCGCTGGCGCTGGCGGTCGAGCCTCCGGAGCAAGGCCTGATGCGCCGCCCGCCGCGTCCACCTGGTGAGAGCTTGCTCAATCGCGCGATGGCGTTTGAAGTCCTGTGGGTCGGCCTGCTGATGGCGTTCGTGACGCTCGCCGTTGGGCTCGTCGCATGGCGCACCGGCAACCCCGACTGGCAGACCATGGTCTTCACGACCATCGCCTTGAGTCAGATGGGTCAGGCGCTGGCCGTGCGCTCCGAACGCCACTCGATTTTCCGTCTCGGCCTGTTGTCGAACCCGGCCATGATTGGCGCGGTGCTCGTGACAGTGGCGCTGCAAGGGCTGGTGGTCTATGTCCCAGCGCTCCAGTCGATCTTTGGCACCCGGCCGCTCGAGTTGAATGAGCTACTGGTCTGCCTCGGCGCGAGCACGATCCTGCTGTGGGCCGTCGAGCTCAAGAAACTGCTGCAACGCTAGCTCCAGTCGCCTGCCGTTTACTTCGTGAAACGTCCCCCAGAACGGCCGCGCGCAGACTTGCTTGCGAGGAGATTCGAGTCGATGCCGAAACTCAAGTGGTGCGGTGTGCTTGCCGGTGCGCTCCTGCTTACGCAGATAACAGTTGGCGCGGTCGTCGCCCAAACGAGTGAGCCCGTGGTGGTCTGGCAACGTTACGACGTGGACATCAGCGTGCAGTCAGATGGCTCGCTTGAGATCGCAGAGATCCAGACGATCGGCTTTCGGGGAACGTTGCAGCACGGATTCCGCGTTGTCCCGCTCGAGCGCACCACCGGCATCTCCAATGTCACCGTCGCCGAGCGCGTCGATGGTCGCGAGCAGCTGTACGCGACTGGCTCCAATCGCCCGTTTACGTTCACGACCTCGCGTGAGCCCGACGGATTCGGCATCGACTGGTGGTTCACGCCCGCCACGAACGCTACGCGCACCTTTATCCTGCGCTACACAGCCGAGGACGCGATTCGGCAGTACAGCAGCGGCGACCAGAGGCAGTGGAAGGCCATCTATGCCGACCGTGCGGGACCCGTTCAGGCAGGCAGCGTCACGGTGATTGCCAGGCGCCCACCCGTTGGGGTTGGCGCAGACCACCCCTGCGGGCGTGGCGGCGTCAGTCGGTTGAGGTGACACTGGAGGCAATGGAGGGAGCCATGCGCACCATCCTGATAGCTCATCGCGATGTCCAATTCGCCGAGAAGCTCGCGGCGGAACTCCGCGAGACTGGTTACCGGGTCATTGACTGTCCTGGCCCGTGGCCGCCAGCTGAACGCTGCATTCGCTGCGATAAGGGCTATTGCCCGCTGACCGCGGGTGCCGACCTGATGATCTACGATCCTGAGCTCACCGCGGTAGACGCTGTGGGACGCCGGTACAACCTGGCCGTTGATTCGGCACAGGCCCATCCTGACGTTCCCATGCTGCTCGCGTGGGGACCGAACGAGGTGCCTGATGCCGGAACGCTACGCGCCATCCGGTTAGACGCTCCGCACGTCCATGTGGCCGCCAGCACGCCTGCCGCACGTTCGAAACAGGTAAGTCATCTGATCGCTGCATCACTGCCAGCCGAGGTTAAGGCGTGAAGCTCCTTGTCGTGGACGACGATCCGCACTTACGCGATGCGGTCCAGGTCGGTGCGCAGGCATGCGTCTCGGGCTTCCGCAATTGCAGGCCTGGGCGCCCTGCTTGCAACGATAGTGGCGTTGCCGATCGTCACGCTGAGCGTGCCTTCCCATTTT